>Ga0180435_10006130_pt1 | contig 11542 bp, 4 predicted proteins | sample SS_ome_3_FD_132467 | JGI IMG/M metagenome (GOLD analysis project Ga0180435, IMG submission 132467) | Hypersaline lake sediment archaeal communities from the Salton Sea, California, USA - SS_3_S_1 metaG | ecosystem: Environmental > Aquatic > Non-marine Saline and Alkaline > Hypersaline > Sediment...
GCCGAGGACTGCACGTTCGACGCGCTCTACGCCCGCCGCGACGACAACGAGATCGGCCAGCTCATCAACACCGTCCTGGAGAAGATCGAAGACGCCAACAAGTCTAAGCTCCACAACGTCTTCCGGAACATCGACTTCAACAGCGAGGCCAACCTCGGCAAGACCCGGCAGCGCAACCAGCGCCTCAAGACGTTGCTCGAAGACTTCGGCAGCCCCAAGCTCGACCTCCGCCCCGAGCGCGTCGGCCACATGGACATCGTCGGCGACGTGTACGAATACCTCATCGCCCGCTTCGCCGCCCAGGCCGGCAAGAAAGCCGGGGAGTTCTACACGCCCGCCGAAGTGTCCGAAACGCTGGCGCGGCTGGTCGCGCCCCAAGACGGCGACCGCATATGCGACCCCACGTGCGGGTCCGGCTCGCTCCTCATCAAGGCCGCGAAGCAGGTCGGCACCGGCAACGTCTCGCTCTACGGCCAGGAGATGAACGGCAGCACGTGGGCCCTGTGCAAGATGAACATGTTCCTGCACGAGGTCGACGCCGCCCGCATCGAGTGGGAGGACACCATACGCCACCCGCAGCTCGTCGAGAACGACGCGCTGCTCAAGTTCGATGTCGTCGTCGCCAACCCTCCCTTCAGCCTCGACAAGTGGGGCCAGGAGATGGCGGCCGACGACCGCTACGAACGCTTCAAGCGCGGCATCCCGCCCAAGAGCAAGGGCGACTGGGCCTTCATCTCCCACATGATCGCCACCGCCGTCGAAGGCAAGGGCCGCGTCGGAGTCGTCGTTCCCCACGGGGTGCTATTCCGTGGCGGCCAGGAAGGCAAGATCCGCGAAACCGTCATCCGCGAGAATCTGCTCGCCGGTGTCGTAGGGCTCCCCGGCAACCTGTTCTACGGCGCCGGTATCCCCGCCGCACTCATGATCTTCGACAAGTCGCGTCCCGCCAACGGCCAGGACCCCGTATTCTTCATCGACGCGTCGCGCGAATTCGAGCAGAGCGCGAACCAGAACAAGCTCCGCCCGGAGGACATGGACAAGATCGTCGAGACATTCCACGCGCGCAAAAGCATTGAGAAGTACTCCCATTCCGCCACGTTCGCGGAGACCGAGGAGAACGACTTCAACCTCAATATTCCACGCTACGTGGACACCTTTGAGCCCGAACCCGAAGTCGACATGGCTGTCGTACAGAATGACATAGCCCGGATCGAGGACGAACTTGCGGACACGCAGGCAAGGATGAAGCAGTATCTGGCGGAGCTCGGCTTCCAGCCTGCGGAGACTAAATGATATGAGCGGCGCGAACAAGAGAACGCGGGGGTACAAGAAGACCAAGCTAGGGTGGCTCCCAGAGGACTGGCGGCTTCTCACGGTCCGCGAGATTGCCTCGCGAGTCACAGTGGGCATCGCGTCTGCAGCAACTCACGCCTACCGTCCTCAGGGTGTACGCATGTTCAGGAACATGAACATCCGGGAGGGCTTCATAGATGACCGCAGTCCGCTCTTTCTAGATCCTGACTATGAGAAGCGCCACCGTCGGAAGCGGCTGAGGGCCGGTGACATCGTGACGGTGCGAACTGGCTATCCCGGCGTGTCCGCCGTCGTTACAGATCGGCATGCCGGGGCACAAGTCTTCACCTCGCTGATCACAACTCCCAACCAACACTTCGTCACGGCGGACTATCTCTGCCTCTACATTAATTCCCCATATGGGAAACGGCAGTTCTCGCAGTCAGAAGCAGGGGGAGCGCAGAAGAACGTCAACGCCTCAATGCTCTCACGCCTGCACGTCCCCCTCCCGCCGCTTCCCGAACAGAAGAACATAGCCTCCATCCTGTCCGCCTGGGACGCGGCCATCGAGAAGACTGGCGACCTCGTCGCCGCGAAGAGGAAGCAGAGCAAAGCCCTGATGCGGCAAGTCCTCACCGGCAAGCGCCGCCTGCCGGGATTCGCAGGGCGCTGGGCTCCGACCCGCCTCTCCGCTCTCGTCTCGCGAATCAAGGAGACCGCCGACGAGCCCCAGAAGTACCCAGTTCTGAGCATCACGGCCGGCACGGGCTTCGTCTCACAGGCCGACAAGTTCAGCCGTGTCATCGCCGGCAAGCATATCGAGAACTACGTCCTCCTCCGTCGGGGGGAGTTTTCCTACAACAAGGGCAACTCCTACCGCTACCCCCAAGGCTGCGTGTACCAGCTCCACGAGTATGACGAGGGCCTAGTCCCGAGTGTCTTCTACTCGTTCCGCGTCAAGCCCAAGCGCGTCCACGACGCCTTCCTGAAGCACTACTTCATTGCCGGCCTCCACAACGCCCAGCTCTACCGCTGGATCAACACCGGCGTGCGCAACAACGGCCTCCTCAATCTCAACGCATCCGACTTCTTCAACATTCAGATCGACCTGCCGGACCTCAAGGAACAGCGCGCCATCGCCGCGGTCCTAGACACCGCCGACCGCGAGATCGCTGCCCTAGAAGCAAAGCTGAAAGCATTACAGCGACAGAAGAAGGGCCTGATGCAGCGCCTACTCACAGGTCAGGTCAGGGTGAAGGGATGAGGTACTGAAATGCCGTTATCGGGTGGTTCAAGCGACAAGTATGGCAACCGCTTCGAGGGGAAGTGGACGGCCTACTGCATCGCCCAGGTCATGGCCGAAGAGGCCGACGCCATCCGCCTCGAACCCCCGGGCGCGGAAGGCGAGGGAGCCGAGTTCACCCTCCACAGGGGAAGTGTCGTCGAGTACCACCAGCTCAAGCGTCAGCACGCTCGACCCGGCGATTGGAGCTTCGCGGAGCTCGCGAGGAACAGTGTGCTGCGTCACGCCTTCGCGAAGACCCGCGATCCCAACGGCCGTTTCATTTTTGTCTCTACTACCAGCGCGGGACTCCTCGCAACGCTCACCGATCACGCACGCCGGGCCGGCTCCCTTACTGAGTTCACCGCCGAGTTCATCAAGGGCGAGAACGGCAAGGCATGGTCGGACATTCTTCGGGAATGGCACGACGCGATACAGAGGGAAGCCGAGGAAGATTCCGCCGCTCCATCCGAGGACCTCAAGTCTGCACACGAGCGTATCGCCTACGAGCGGCTCAAGCGCATCCACGTTCGCAACAACGATGAAGACTCGCTGACAGAGATGGCGGAGACCAAACTGCGGACGTTGGTTCGCGCTGATCCCATCACGATTCGCCAGGCCCTGTGCGACTTGGCCCTCGAGCGTATCCATGACACGCTCCACGCCGATTCCCTCTGGGCGTACGTCGAAGGACTCGGCCACCGTCGCGTCGACTACGCCCGCGACACGTCGGTCCTCGCGGCGTTGGACGAACTGAACGCCCGCTATGAATCCATGATCAAGGGCATAGGCCGCGGAATCACCATCCCGCGTGAGGAAGCGAACGCAGTCATGGATATCCTGAAGGGCGACGGTCGGAAGACATCCGCCCTGGTGTCCGGAGAAGCCGGTGTGGGGAAGACGTGCGTTCTCGGCCAGGCCATCCACGCACTTCGGTCCCAGGGCATCCCGCACCTCTATTTCCGGGTGGACCGTCTTGAGCCGACCGACCTTCCCCGCAATGTGGCTGAGCAGCTCGGACTACCGTCAACGCCGGCAGAGGTCCTGGCCGGAGTCGCCCGCGGCCGGCCCTGCGTCCTCATCATCGACCAACTGGACGCGGTCAGCTTTGCGTCGGGCCGCAACGCGGAGTTCTTCCACTGTGTGCACGAAATCATCCGCCAGGCCGCGGCGTTCCCCAACATGCGCCTTCTGCTCGCGTGTCGCCGTTTCGACATCGAAAAGGACAACCGTCTGCGGGATCTGATCGCCGAGCACGGCATCGCCCAGGAGGTCAACGTCACCTCTTTCACCCCCGAAGGTGTCAAGGCGGTGCTTGAACAGCTTGGCTGTAACCCGGCTGACTATGGTGATCGCCAGGTCGAATTGCTTCGCCTGCCGCTACACCTAGCCCTCTTCGCGACAATCATTCAGGAACCCCGAAGCGACCCCTTCGTATTCGCGAGCTCCGTCGATCTCTTCTCCGCCTACTGGGATCTCAAACGCCACGCCGTTCTTTCCCGGGTCGGCCCGGGGCAGGATCACTGGATTGCCGTTCTCGACCGCCTAAGTGACAGGATGACCGAGCGGCAGACCCTCTTTGCGCCGGAAGCGGAGGTGCTGGACGACTACCAGCAGACCGTTCGTGCCATGGAGTCAGAGAACGTGCTCACGCTCGACCGCGGTCGGGTCGGCTTCTTCCACGAAGGGTTCTTTGATTACGTCTTTGCCAAGCGGTTCCCAGCTCGTGGGCGCGACCTGGTCCAGTACCTGAAAGAAGGCGAGCAGAGCCTCTTCAAACGGGCCCCAACGCGCCAGATTCTTCTCCACGCCCACGCGACGGATCACGCCCATTTTGTCGACGAACTCCGACGAGTTGTGCTCGATCCGTCCATCCGATTCCACCTACACCGCTGCGCCATGGAAGTCGCCGCGAAGGTGGAGTGCGCCACGCCCGAACTGTGGCAGCTCTTCCAGGACATCTTTGCGTCGTCCGACGCGGCCATCGCGCGTGAAGTCTGGCGAGTCCTCTGGGGCGCAGCGCCCTGGTTCCAATTCCTGCACGGCCAGGGGCTCATTGCCGCGTGGCTCTCGTCCGACGACCTGGAACAGCGACAGCGTGCGCTCATGATCGTCCGCAATCAGATCAAGACATGCCCGGGCGAGTGCGTGGATCTCCTGGCGCCCTACGTAGGTGCTTCGGACAAGTGGAACGCGGATATTCTTCACATCATCTGGCACCGTGTCCTCTCCACGGACCGCCGGGTGTTCGAGCTCTTCATGCGCATGGATGCCGCCGGCGCTATCGCTTCCGAGGGACACCAGGATTTCTGGATGTGCATGCACGACCTACCCAAGAACCGCCCGGAGTGGGCTGCAGAGGCGCTTGGGCAGCATCTGCGCCTCGCCATCGCCAATGTCTGCATAGAGGATATCGAATGGCATTTCCTCCCGCGCGACAGCTCGGGTGAGCGCCTTGTCCTGGAGATCGCGCCCAAGGCTCCGGCCGCGTTCCTCGAAGCGGTCCTCCCGGTCTTCCTGGAGGTCGTCACGCGTACTGCCCATGAGCGGGACGGCAAACTCACAATCGACTACGTATGGCACGCTCGCGCCTACCGCGAAGACTGCCTCAGCATCGAGGCAGCCCTGCTTCAGGGCATCGAGGACGCGTTCAAGGCGCTCGCCGAGACATCGCTCCCCGACTACCGCCGCTTTCTTGACCAACTCCGCCCCCATGGCGATTCTGACAGCGTCAACTTCGTTGTACGCGCGCTGAAATTCGCTCCTGCCGAATTCGCCGACGCGACAATCGACTACCTCCTCGCCAACCCGCAGCGCTTCGAATGCGGCTGGCCATGCGGGGGTGGAGGAGATTTCTCGCACTGGGCCGCGCGCGAGCTGGTTACCCACGTCGCCGCCGACTGCTCGGACGGTGCCTATACCCGGTTGGAGGCCGCACTGACCACATACTTCCCTCGCTGGGAGAAGACGAAGAAAGGGCAGAGATGGCGCGGAGACTGGCAACTGCTCATGCTCACTGCGCTGCCCGACTCGCGGATGAGCGAGAGAGCGTTGGCGCGGCTTGGGGAATGGCGCCGGAAGTTCCCGCACCGCGTCATCACACCCCCGATCGTCAGCAAGGTCCGCTGCGTCGGCTCCCCCATCGCCGGCGAGGCCGTGGCAAAGATGAAGGATGCACACTGGTTGCGCGCCATGGCGACGTACGACACCGATGAGTCCTCCCGCCGCAGACGCCACGGCTTTCTTGAAGGCGGCGCGCATCAGCTTTCCGGCATGCTCGAGTCGGAGACCAAGCGCGACCCGGTCCGTTTCGCAGCCTTGGCCGAGCGGTTCCCGGCCGATACGCACCCGTACTATTATCACGCCGTACTGAGAGGCTTGAAGGAGTCTGAGGCGCCCAAGGAGACGGTCTTCAACGTTGTACGGCACATCTTCTCTCTCCCCGACAAGCCCGGCCATCGCTATCTCTGCGATGCAGTCGCCAGATTCAGCGCCGAAGACATACCCGCCGATATCCTCGCCATCGTTGCCTGGTACGCCACCGAGGCCGCCGACCCCGAGGATGACACGCTAACCGTCCGCAGCGGCGGCAGCGAACGGGATGAACGTCCCCACGATCTCCTCTCTACGGCAATTAACAGCGTCCGCGGGGCCGCGGCTGAAAGCGTGGGCACACTGCTCTTCGACAAAGCAGCCCGCATCCCCTTCTTCCTGCCCTACCTGGAGCGCATGGTTCAGGATCACACGGTCATCGTTCGCACCACCGTCGCGCATTCGCTTCTCGGCCTCTACAAACACGATGAATCGCGGGCCGTCGATCTCTTCCTCGTCCTGGTCGATACCCCCAACGACCTGTTGTTGGCCACGCACCACGTGGACAGATTCCTCCACTACGCCAACGTCCGTCACTTCGCCCGTCTTCGGCCCGTGCTACGGCGCATGCTCGATTCCTCTGTCCCCGCCGTGCGCGAGGCGGGTGCGCGCCACGTGTGCCTGGCCCAGTTCAGCAATCCAGACGCAGCGGACATAGTGGCCGAGTGTGTCTCCGGGGACGATGCCCAACGCAAGGGGGCCGCGAGCGTGGCGGAAGCCAACCTGTTTCATCCGGACTGCGTCGCCTACACGCACGCAACCTTGCCCGTCTTCTTTGATGACCCCGTTAAGGAAATCAGAGATGAAGCAGCGGGTTGCTTCCGCAACGCCGAGGGCCGCGACCTCGAGACCGCCAGGCCCGTCATAAGGGCATTCTTGGATAGCGCTGCGTTTGGCGAGAACGTCGAAGATCTGATGTGGCCTCTGGAGCACTCGTCCGCAGACATCCCGGACGAGATCCTGCTGACCTGCGAGGCGGTCATCAACCACATGGAGGCCCTTGGCGATGACCCGAACCAGCGACTCTACGGCCAGGCCGATCACGTCGCCGACTTCGTGATCCGCGCCTACCGGCAGACGAGCGCCCCCGCGGTTCGCGCCCGTTGCCTGGACATTGTCGACCGCCTCCTCGCCCAGGAGGTGTACGGAATCTCGAAAGAACTGGAGGAGTTTGAGCGGTAGCCGGCTGTGGCCGGCCCACGGTACTGATCAGCCCTGCCCCGCTGAGTGCGGGCGCGGCCGACAGCAAGAGAAGGGAGCACCATAGAGCGTGCACTCGACAATCAACATATACTGCGACGAAAGCTGCCACCTGCTCAATGACCACCAGGGATCCATGGTGGTCGGCGCACTATGGTGTTTTGCGTCCAAAGCCACCCAGCACAAAACCGCCATCGCCGGGATGAAAGCGCTGCAGCAACAAAAGAAATGCCTCATGCAGAGACTGCTCACGGGCCAGGTGAGGGTGAAAACGTGAACACGCCTACCACAAGCGACGCGGAAGCGCTACAGTGGATTGAGAAACGCTGTGCGGATGCACAGGAGTGGCTCTGCGAGTGCGGACAGCGCTGCAACCCCATGCGCGACGACTGGCGATGGAACGGCTTTTCGTGGGAGCATCACCACGGGTATCCGCTGGGCTACGTTGAGGCGACCCATACGCCCGCCGTGACCGTCGCAAGAGGTCGCAACGCACGACATCCACGCACGTGTCGCCCAGGGACAAGGGGATAACCATGTTTCTTTCGTACTTCGATGAGAACAAGTTCTCGGAGGATCAGCCCCATTTCTACATCGGGGGACTCATGGTCCGGGACGCCCTGCTTACCCACGTGGAGGAAACCCTGTCGGTCATCGTGAGCAACTTCTTTGGTCTCGCCACGCTGACCAAGGACACCGAAATTCACGGCAAGATGCTCTGGCACCGCAAGGGCCCATTCAGGAAACGCAAGGCGCCGGAACGCCTCAAGTTGATCGCCGATCTGGTCTCCGTCATCGTGGACAACAAGCTGCCCGTCCGCCTGGTGCGCATCGACGTTCACGCGCATCGCAAGCAGTACAAGTATCCGAAGCCGGAATATGCGCTGGGCCTCATGCTCCTGCTGGAACGTATCTGCGATGTCCTTGACAGAGAGAAGGACATTGGCTTGGTGTTCGGCGACCATGAAGAGGATGAGTTCTCTCGCGCAATCGGTGACTTCTCGTCATTCAAGCAGGCCGGCCGGACCTCCATGTACCGAGGCCGGGCGCTGACGCCGTTGAAGGACACCATCTACTACACCCAATCGCATCACAGCCGGTTCCTCCAGGTTGCGGACCTGATTGTCTTCATGGCGCAACGCTTCGACATGCTGGAAGCCCGTCAGGAGAAGTGGCTGGAAGCGCAGGGCTGGGACCTGTGGAAGCGGCTGAAAGAAGGGACGGACTTTGCGCTGCAGCAGTGGCCCTAGAAAAGCGGAACGACCAGCCCCGAAAGGGGAGGCCCGCTGTTTGGAACGAGCACTGCTGGTCGCTACAAGAGAGACTATACGCCAAGTATGGGAACAGGCGCAACAGAAAAATTCAGGCGGGGATGCGCCGACGGCACCCCCATCTCCTTCAGCTCTTACGCCCCGAATGGCTGGCCAATGAGTAACAGTATGATTGCAGGATCTGGACAGGACGACAAGGTGGAAAGAGCCGTTACAATGCAAACAGGCACCCCCGTTACCGGGAATGCCTGCCGACCGGGAATTCCCAGACCGTCGAGAGGTCTGTACGGATCGAGCCCCGGAGCAAGACGAAGAGGGCGCTGACCATGGAAGAGCGAGCAACATACGAGACGCCCAACTACCTGGAGAAAGTCCAGAGCCAGCTCCCCGCGCTCCAGCTCCTCACGGAGCTGGGCTGGGAGTATCTCACTCCAGAGGAATGCGTTGCCCTCCGCGGCGGCCGGCTGGGTTCGGCCATTCTCGAGCCGGTTCTCCTCGATCACATCCGCGAGCATTGCTGTTTCGAGTTCAAGGGCCGCGAACATCCGTTCACGGAGAACGCGATCACGAACGCCGTCCAGGCCCTGAAGTCGTTCCGTGCCACCGGCGCCACCTACCAGAATGAACAGGCCTACGATCTCTTGTGCCTTGGCACGAGTGTGCCACAGACCGTCGACGGCGACACCAAGAGCTTCACGATCAACTACATCGATTGGCAGAACCCCGACAACAACACCTACCACTGCACGGCCGAGTACACCGTGGAGCGCATCGGCCAACAGAAGCACAACATCCCGGACATCGTCCTCTTTATCAACGGCATCCCGGTTGTCGTCATCGAATGCAAGCGAAGCGCATATACGGACGAGAAGAAGAAGCCCGTCGATATCGCCATCGGTCAGCTCCACGACTACCAGGCCAAGGACGGCATCCCGCAGGTGTTCTTGTACTCGCAGCTCCTTCTCGCGCTCGCCCGCGACAAGGCCGAGTACGGCACGACGGCCACCACACGCAGCTTCTGGACGGTCTGGAAAGAGGATGGGCTCGACGATCAGCTCCGCGCCCTCATCACGAAGCCGCTGCCCCAGGAAACGAAGCTGCTCGCTCCGCCTTTCGCGTCCGCAGCCCACGATTTCCGCAAGCTGCACGCCGAGGGCCGGAGCATCTACCAGCAGGACCGGGCCCTGTACGCGCTGTGCCGCCGCGAGCGCCTTCTGGACTTGATGTACAAGTTCATCGTTTTCGACAACGGAGAGAAGAAGATCGCCCGGTATCAGCAGTACTTTGCCGTCCATGGCATCATGGACCGGATCCGTTCGGGAGAAGCCGACGCCGCCCGTCCGGGCGGTGTGGTCTGGCACACCCAGGGCAGCGGCAAGTCGCTCACAATGGTGATGCTGGCGAAATGCCTCGCTCTCGCCCCGGACATACCCACGCCGAAGGTCATCCTTGTGACCGACCGGATCGACCTGGACAACCAGATTTGCGGCACGTTCCGGGCCTGCGGCATGGAACCGGAACAGGCGAACACAGGCGAGCACCTGGTCGAGCTGATCATGGACAACAAACGCCATGTCATCACGACCCTCATCCACAAGTTCGCCGCCGCGGCGAAGAACCGCAAGCTCGGGAGCGTGGACCGGAACACATTCGTCCTGGTCGACGAAGGCCACCGCAGCAACTATGCCGAGCACCACGCCCGCATGAAGCTGGCCCTCAAGAACGCCTGCTTCGTCGCCTTCACCGGAACGCCCCTGGCGAAGAACGCCAAGCGCAACACGTTCCTCCAGTTCGGAACCCTCCTGCAGCCGGCGTACACCATTTCCCGCGCGGTGGAGGATCGATCCGTCCTCCCTCTGCTGTACGAGGCCCGCCACGTGCCGCAGCCCGTGGACGAGGACGCCATCGATAGCTGGTTCGAGAAGCTCACCCTCGGCATGAATGACGCCCAGCGCGCCGACCTCAAGAGGAAGTTCTCGTCCGAACGGCAGCTCAACAAGGCCGCGCAGAAGGTGCGCATGATCGCGTGGGACGCCTCCCTCCACTTCGCCATGACGTACCAGGGAACGGGCATGAAGGGTCAGCTCGTCGCACCCGACAAGGCCACCGCGCTCCTCTACAAGAAGTTCTTCGACGAGTTCCGCCAGGTCCGAACCGAGGTGCTCATCTCCTCGCCCCAGGTCACCAACGAGGGCGAAGGCTCCGGCGAGCCATCAGAGGAAGAGAAGACCTTCTGGAAGGGGATGATGGACCGCTACGGGTCCGAGGACAAATACAACAAGCAGCTCATCAATGCCTTCAAGCACGGCGACGCCCCCGAAATCATCATCGTTGTGGACAAGCTGATCACCGGGTTCGATGCCCCGTGCAACACGGTGCTCTACCTCTGCCGCCGCCTGACCGATCACACCCTCCTGCAGGCCATCGCGCGCGTCAACCGCCTGTTTCCGGGCAAGGAATACGGTCTGATCCTCGACTATACCGGTGTCATCAAGGAACTGGACGAGGCCATCGACTTCTACGCGAATCTCGCCGCCTTCGACCAGGAGGATCTGGACAACACCATCACCTACGTCGAGGACGAGTCCAAGAAGCTGCCGCAGCTGCATTCGGATCTGTGGGAGCTGTTCGCCGAGGTCAAGAGTTCCACTGACCCCGAGGTCTACGAACAGCACCTTCGCGACGAGGAGCGGCGTAACCGGTTCTACGACCGGTTCGGCGCCTTTGCCCGCACCCTCGCGCTGGCACTGGCGTCCACCACATTCCTCGCAAATACGCCCGAGAAGACCATCGCGCGCTACAAGCGCGACCTGAAGTTCTTCCAGAATCTCCGCGCCGCCGTTTCCCTCCGCTTCCAGGAACGCGTCGATTTCTCGGCATACGAGCCGAAGATCAAGAAGCTCCTCGATACCCACATCGGCGCCGGCGACGTCCAGCAGCTCTGCGACCCCACGGTCCTGTTCGACGACCAGGCCCGGCAGGAGCTCCTCGAGAACCCGAATGCCAGTGCCGACGCCAAGGCCGACCGCATCGCTTCAGCCACACAGCGCATCATCGAGAAAGAGATGGAGAAGGACCCGGCCTTCTACCGCAAGTTCTCCGTCATGATCGAGGAGATCCTGCA
>Ga0180435_10006132_pt1 | contig 11541 bp, 8 predicted proteins | sample SS_ome_3_FD_132467 | JGI IMG/M metagenome (GOLD analysis project Ga0180435, IMG submission 132467) | Hypersaline lake sediment archaeal communities from the Salton Sea, California, USA - SS_3_S_1 metaG | ecosystem: Environmental > Aquatic > Non-marine Saline and Alkaline > Hypersaline > Sediment...
TCGGCGTGGAGTATCTGTACGGCTTGCGCGAAAATGTGGACGGCGGCATCGGCGTCGCCAACCGCGTTCAATTCGCGTTCATCTTTGACCTGCCGTAGGGCGTTTCACGCCAGGATATCGCGGATCACGTTGCCGTGGACGTCGGTCAGACGCATGTCTCGACCGCTGAATCGGTAGGTGAGCCGTTCGTGGTCGACGCCCAATAAATGCAGCATGGTGGCGTGAAGATCGTGGATTTCGACGCGGTTTTCGATCGCTTTGTAGCCGTACTCGTCGGTTTGGCCGTAGATGGTTCCGCCCTTGATGCCTCCGCCGGCCATCCAGATCGTGAAGCCGAAGGGGTTATGGTCACGGCCGTCGCTGCCTTGGGCGAACGGCGTGCGGCCGAACTCGCCGCCCCAAACGACGAGCGTCGATTCGAAAAGCCCCCGCTGCTTAAGGTCGGTCAGCAGCGCCGAAATCGGTTTGTCGACCGTCAGCGCATTCTTCGTGTGACCGTCGCGCAAGTTGCCGTGTTGATCCCAACGATCGCCATTGCCGCCGGGACAGGTCAGCTCGATGAACCGCACGCCGCGTTCGACCAACCGGCGGGCGATCAAACAGATCCGCCCGTAGGTGGTCGTGTTTTTGAACTCGTCGTTCAGGCCGTACATGTCAAGCGTCGCGGGCGACTCATCGGCGAAATCCATCAACTCGGGCACGGCCGCCTGCATCCGAAAAGCGAGTTCGTAGTTTTTGATCGCCGACTCGATCTGGTTCGATGAACCGGCTTCGCTTAGGAAACCGGCGTCGAGTTGATTCATCAGCGCCAGCTTGTTTTGCTGAAGTTGCGCGCTGGATTCCTTGCGGCTGATGTTGGCTACGGGTGGATCGCTGGCCGTGAAAACCGACCCCTGATGCGAGGCCGGCAGGTAACCGCTGCCAAAGTTGTCGAGCCCGCCGGGCGGTATCAATCCGCCGTTGAGCACCACGAAGCCGGGTAGGTTGTCGCACTCGCTGCCCAGTCCATAGTTGGTCCACGCCCCCATGCTCGGGCGGCCCTGCAAGCCGTGCCCCGTGTGGAGGAAGTAGTTGGCGAAGGTGTGTTCGGAGAATTTGCTGGTCATCGACCGAATCACGGCCATGTCGTCGACGTGTTTGGCTACGTGCGGGAACAGTTCGCTGACCGGAATACCGCTTTCGCCGTATTGTTTAAATTTCCAGGGGCTGGCCAGCGTTTTGCCGTTGTTGTCGAATTGCGTTGCCTCCATCTCCATGGCGAACGGCTTGCCGTTTTCTTTGTCGAGCAGCGGTTTGGGGTCGAAGGTGTCGACATGCGATGGCCCGCCGTCCATGTAAAGAAAGATGACGTTCTTGACCTTGGGCTCGTGGTGCAATCCCTTCGCCGTCGCGATCGTATCGCTGGCGCGGCTTTCCTTCGCCATGAGCGTCGAAAGCGCCACCCCACCAAAGCCGCAGGCGCACCGCGCAAGCATTTGGCGACGAGACATCGGCTGCTGAGCAAACTGACCACAGTGATGTTGCACGAAATCCGTCCTCGCTAACGCAAAAAGATGAACTCTTTCGAATTGATCAGCACATGACACAGGTCGGACCAAAGTCGCTCTTCGGTTTGCCAGCGGTCGGCGGGCAAACCGGCCGCCTCCGCTTGGCTTTGGAGAAAACCGATGGCGACATCGACTTCCTGTTTCGTCGGCAATCGCGCAAATGCCGATTCATACATCGCCTCGATTCGTCGCTCGGCCGATTCCGACTCGTGCTCAAGCAATCGCTTCGCCCAAAGCTGTGATTGCTGGATGACGAACGGATCATTCATCAGCGTTAACGCCTGGGCGGGGACGTTTGAGATGTTTCGCCGCCCCACTGATTGCGAAGGCACCGGCGTATCGAAAACCAGCATCATCGGCGAGAGGAAGTTGCGCCGCACGGAAATGTAGATGCTCCGCCGCCCTGCCCCGTCGAGTGGCCCGTTGCCGGGTCTGCCGCGGCCCTGCATGAACTTCGTCAGGTAGACCGGCACCGGCGGGCCGTACATCTTCGCATCGAGTCGACCCGAGATCGCCAGCAAAGTATCGCGGATCGCCTCGCCTTGCAGCCGGCGGATGTTCATGCGGTGCAAGAGGATGTTGTCGGGATCGATGTCTACGGCTGCGCGATTCGGCTCGCTCGACATCCGATATGTTTCCGTGAGCACGAGCCGGCGAATCATCTTCTTCGTCGACCAGCCGTCGCGTACAAATTCATCCGCCAGGTAGTCGAGTAGCTCGGGGTGAGATGGCGGTTGTCCCAACACACCGAAGTTGTCGGTCGTGGGCACGATTCCTCGGCCGAACAGATGTTGCCAAATGCGATTGACCATCACGCGGGCAATGGGCGGATTCGTCTCGGGGTCGGTGATCTGGTTTGCCAGTTCCAATCGCCCGCTGCCATCCGGCGAGCAAGATGAAGACGAACCGACGAACGCCTCGAGGAATCTCCGAGGCACCGGATCGGTGCTCATTTTGTGGTTGCCGCGAACGAGAAACTGTTCGTCGACGCCGTTGCCATCCCAAATGGCGATGGCGCTTTGCGACTTCGTGGTGACCTTCTCCTTGAGAGCGGTTTCCTTGGTGATGAAGTCGTCCCAAAGTTGGCCAATTTGTTTGTTCCGTTTGTTGTCGGCTGGCCGGAGCAACTCAGCGTTCTCAATCAGCCATTGCGCGATTGCCGCATCATCGCGCGCCTGCGGTGCAGCGGGGAGTTTTCCGCTGGCAGTCTTATCCGCAACATCGAGCAGTAGCGATTGATAGGCGGATGCGAGGCGGGTCATGTCGAATCCGTCGTCATCCTGGTCTGCCACGCACGTTTCGAGCATGTCGAGCAGCCGTGCATTCGGCGTCTCCAGCAGATTTCGGGGCGGGGCGTCGCCTTCGACGACCATCAGCACCTCGAACGGACCATCGCCCTCGGGGGAAAACTCGACGTGCACACCGTGTCCCGAGTAACGCGATAGGTCGTGTGTCACCCAGTGCGGACCGGTTTGCTGGGGGGGCCCCCAGCGTTTAACCAATCGGCCGTGCAATGGCCCGGCGATCATGCGGTGCGAGTCGACGACCGCCTGCACATTCCCTGCCCCGACGACCAGGTAATGCAGCCGGCCGCTTTCAAGTGTGAAGGTGGGGGTGCGCAGCGTTTGTCCGGCTCGCTGCCACTTGCCCAAGGCGCCCGGTTCGGCTTGCGTCCCCTTTTCGGTTCCCAGTTTGTTGAAAGCGGGATCGCGTTTGGCCGCACCGTAGGTGGCGACCGACAGTTTTCTGTTGGCCGAGTCGAGCATTAACTCGCCCGGCACTACTGGCGATCGTCCAAACGCTGAACCATCTTGGATGAACTCGCCAGGGCTGGGGGACGAGTAATCGACGATCACGCGGATACTCTTCCGCACGGTCGTCGCCTGTTCCGCTTCTGTCTTCCAGCGATTGATGAGTTCTTGTGCGACCGCGTGTCGCTTCGTTGCAGTCGCTTCCGCGTCGGCTTCATTGACGGCCGCCAACTGAGCCCAGGCGTGCAGCGGGTTTTGAGCGTCCTTCTGTGCCGCAGCTAGTTGCTCGTTCCAGCGGTTCGCCGTCACGAGTGATTCGGCGAAATGCTCCAGTCCCGGCCGCATGCCATCGAGTTGTTCTTTCAAGATCGCGGCGGCGGAAATCGTTCGCAAGGTGGCCAGTTGCTCGGCGACTTCGCGGTTGTGATCCATCGACTCGAACCGGACCTGGCGATAGGCCGAGCTTTGCAGAAAACCCATCAGGGCGTAGTAGTCGCGTTGGGAGATGGCGTCGAACTTGTGGTCATGGCAGCGAGCGCAGGCGACGGTGAGGCCGAGAAACGCCTTCGACATTGTGTCGATCGAGTTGTCGAGGCGATCGAGTTCATCTTGGCGGATATCGACGGGCGAATGGCACCAGTCGCCCAAGAACCAAAAACCTGTCGCCAAGATCGATTCGTTGAAGCCTTCGGTTTGGTTCTGCCTCGGTCGAGGCAAGAGGTCGCCGGCAATGTGTTCGCGCACGAACTGGTCGTACGGCACATCCTCGTTTAACGCGCGAATCACGTAATCGCGATACTGCCAGGCATTGGCGGCGTTGTAGTCGAACTCGTGGCCGCGCGACTCGGCATATCGCATCAGGTCGAGCCAGTGACGACCCCAACGTTCTCCGTAGTGCGGCGACGCCAACAGGTGGTCGACAACCTTTTCAAACGCCTGCGGCGAGTCGTCGGAAACAAACGCGACCACTTCTGCCGGCGTTGGTGGTAGACCGATCAGATCGAAGTAGACGCGACGAATCAACGTGCGGCGGTCGGCGGAATTGGCCGGCGTGAGACCGGCTTCCTCCACCTTCGCCAGGACGAATTGATCGACGGGTGACGACGACCACGTCGTTTGCTTGACGGGCGGCGGATCGTGTCGAACGACCGGGTGCCATGACCAGTGGCTTTCCTTGCGGGCCGCCAGGTCAAACTTCTTTTCGTAGCCGGATAATTTCGTTTGCTCGGCGGGCCACGGCGCGCCGCGTTTTACCCAATCCGTGAGTAGCGCGACTTCCGCCGCGGGCATCTTCGACTTCGGCGGCATCTCGAAATACTCGCCGTAGTTGATCGCGTCGACCAGCAGACTTTCCGATGGATCGCCGGGCACAACGGCCGCGCCGCTTTCACCACCCTCCACAAGATCTGCCCGCGAGTCGACACGCAATCCGCCAGCCAGCTCTTCCGACTCCTGGCTGTGGCACTCATAACAGCGCTTCACCAAGATGGGGCGGATCTTTTTTTCGAAGAACTCAATGTCGGCCGCCGGGAACGTTTGTTTCGGTTCCGAAGCAAAACCAGGCCGGGCATGGCATGCGAAAACCAGAAGCAACGCAACAACAAATCGGTGACTCGTCATATCAACTCGACGGGAATTATGGCGGGGTACGAAAACTCGTAGGGTGGGACCAGCAAGCCGTAATCTGGTGGGCCGTCGGTCGCTTGATCTCCCTACTTCTGTTCTTTTGCCGGGACGCGGAGTTGCATGGCTTGCGCCGGCCCACCAGCGACTCACGCGACCTCGTCCCACTCTACAGCGAGGCGCACTAGTGGTGGGACATGAGCAGGTGCGTCTCCATTCAAGGTAACACACCGCGAACCGCGCACCAAGATAAACGACCTGCCGAAACCAACTAACGACGCGCTGGTTCAATGGGTTTAATGGAAGGAATTTGGTGGTGTTGGATGGTGTTCGAACGCGCGCACAGATCTTCTGCTGTTGGCTCAAGCGAGAGGGGCGAGAAGCGAGGGGCGGGGGACGAGGGCGACGGCCGGCTCTTCTCGGCGCGTTGAGCGAGTGAAAAGCGTAGAGGTGGTTTACCGATTTCCGGCAGACCGATTCCCCGCAAACGGCCCCGCCCCCTCTGCATCCCTCGTCTCTCGATCCTCGCTCCTCGTCCCTACCCCTCCGCCGATACCGTCTGTTACGACATCCTACAGGGGGCTACGATGGTATCCTCGTCACTAGGGTTAAAAGAGAACACCGTTGCAAGAGATTTGACAGTGAACCAGGAGCCCCCTTCATCGCTGAACGACAATGCCCATTCCCTCGCCCGGCTTGGCGTGCTGCAACTACAGCCGGGAGTACAGCATTATGCTTGGGGGGCGATGGACTACATCCCGTCGCTCATCGGCGTTGAGAATCCCGAGCAAAAACCGTTCGCGGAGCTTTGGATGGGGGCCCATCCAGATCTGCCTTCGACGGTAACGATTGATGGCGTCCAAACGCCGCTCAGCGATCTGATCCAGCATTCTCCCGAGAAGATGTTGGGAAAGCCGGTCGCCGATCGGTTCGGCGCTCTGCCGTACTTGTTCAAGGTGCTCTCAGCGGGCGACCCGCTTTCGATTCAGGTTCATCCCGCCAAGAAGCAGGCTGAGGTTGGTTTCGCTCGCGAAAACGAGGCGGGTGTACCCCTTTCCGCACCACACCGTAACTACAAAGACGACAACCACAAGCCGGAGATCCTGGTTGCGTCGACCGATTTCTACGCGCTGCGAGGATTTCGTCCGCTCGACGAAATTGGTCGACAACTGCGCGACGTCGAGGAATTGCAGACGCTGGCATCCGGCTACGACACGACCCCCGCTGGGTTGAAGTCGCTCTATGAGCAGGTGATGACTTGGAGTCAGGAAGGAGTCGACCAGGTTCTACGGCCGTTGATCGCCCGGTTGGAGACGCAGAACGGCGAAACGCCGTTTACGCCCAACGATCGCGAGTATTGGCTGCTCGAAGCCCACAGCGTGTTTTCGCGAGACGGCCATTTCGATCGCGGGTTGCTTTCGATCTTTCTCCTGAATCTCGTCCACTTGCGGCCGGGGGAGGCCGTCTACCTGCCCGGGGGCGTTTTGCATGCGTACCTGCGGGGATCGGGCATGGAATTGATGGCCAACTCGAACAACGTGCTTCGCGGCGGGCTGACGCCAAAGCATGTCGACGTGCCTGAGCTGCTCGACAACGTTGTCTTCGAAGGGGGGCCGGCCGAGGTCATTCGACCGACGTCATTGGAGGGTGGCATCGAAACGGCATACAAGACGCCGGCGGCGGAATTCGAGTTGAAGCAAGTCTGTCTCGATGTCGGCCAGACGTATCGAAGTGGGACCGACCACAGCGCCGATCTTGTCATCCGCACCGATGCTGACGTCGCGAGCGAAGTTGCGGTTCGCGCCGAGGACACGGACTCGCCGCTCAAGATCCGCCGTGGGGAGGTGTTTTTCGCGCCCGCCGGCGTCGACTACGCGATCGAAGCGTCGGGCCCAGCCACGCTCTACCGCGCGACCGTGCCGACGTAGCTACGAACCACTCTTCTCCGCCACGCGCTGTTTTAAGAAGTCGATCCAGGTGTCCATCCCCTGCCCTGTTTTTGCGCTGACTTCGAACGTCTGCATGTTGGGTTTGACCGATTCGACACTCTTGAGCATTTGATCGCGGTCGTAGCCCAGAGCTTCGGCGAGATCCATCTTGGTGATCACGCAGATATCCGAGCGGTGAAAGATCGTTGGATATTTAAGCGGCTTGTCTTCGCCCTCGGTCGTGGAAACCATCACCACCTGAATGTCTTCACCGAGGTCGAAGGACGCCGTGCAAACCAGATTGCCGACGTTTTCGATGAAGAGGATGTCGAGGGCGTCGGCGTCGAACTTGTCGGCCGCTTCCTCGATCGCCTGGCCGATCTGGTGCGATTCTAGGTGGCACATGTTGTGCGTTTCGATTTGATGGGCGGGCGCCCCCGATTGCCGCAGACGCACGGCGTCGTTTTCCGTTTCCAGGTCCCCGACGATCGCCGCGATTTTCAGTTCGTCTTTCAACAGCGTCATCGTTTGCTTGAGGAACTCCGTCTTGCCGGTGCCTGGCGATGAGACGAGGTTAACCACCAGCGTCTTCGACGTAGCGAATCGCTGACGCAAGGACTGGGCAAGGTCGTCGTTCTTTTTGAGAATCTGTTTGCGGATTTCAACCAGCTTGGCCATTTTCCGTCAACTCCACGGACATGATTTCAAGTTCTTTGCCGGCGACGATGTCGGGCGTCGGCGAATTGCACACAGGGCACTGCAAGAGTTGGATCGACTCGATCGTGCGATCAGCGTTGCATGATTCGCAGCGAGCGACCACCGGTACATCCGCGATTTCCAGTTGCGAGCCGGCGAAGCGCGAACCGTCGCAAGCAATCTCCCAGGCGAAAACCAAAGCCTCGGGGATCACGCCGGAAAAAGCCCCCACGCGCAACCGCACGACGTCCACTTGACCGGGCGTCTCCATCAATTCACCGGTTAGCGACTCAACAATCTCCATTGCGATGGAAAGTTCGTGCATGGAAAGGCCGCACAATCGAGGAAGCGACTCACAATCTGTCGCGGGAATTCATCCGAACCGCCGAACCCGTTATAGGCGTTTTCCCGGGAGTGAACAAGAAGGCGAAGCTACCAACGTTCGGCCTCAGGTCGACGACCGCTTTCGGTCGCGGTATCATGCACACATTCGAGTTGCAGATCTTTCCGATTTCACGAATTCAAGGCGTCGCCATGAATCGAAGAACGTTGTTGGCTGGTTTGAGTGGATTGTTGGCCCTCGTGTGTGCCGCCGTGCTCGCCATTCCGGGCGTACGATACTTGCTGGGGGCTCTGTCGACGGGCGGTGCGAACGAGGACGTGCCCTCGCGCCGGATCGTACCACTGGCGAGTTTGGTTCCCGGCGTGCCGACGATGGCCCCGGTGACCGGCAAAATTCGCGACGCTTGGACGGTGTACAACGAGCAAACCATCGGCCGACTGTGGATTGTCCGCACCGACGACAATCAGGATCCCCAGCAGGCGGAGCTTGTCATCCTGTCGGCCGAGTGTCCCCACATGGGCTGTACAATCGGCACGCGGGCGATCGAAGCCGACGGTGAAAACAGGCCGCCCTTTGAGTTCTATTGCGGTTGCCATCGGGCGCAGTTCGACGCCGAGGGGGCGCTCAAGTCGCTTGAGGGCGGCGGCGAGAATCCCGCTCCGCGGGGCATGGATCGCTTCGACAAGGCAGCCGGCGAGTGGGCCGTCGTCCAAGACGAAAAATCCAAAGAGTGGTGGGTGGAGGTGCGGTTTAAGCGGTTCGAAACCGGCACCGAAGAAAAGAAACCCATCGGCTAAACATTGATACAAGACGGGGTGAACGGTGATCAAGAAAACGCTCGACTGGTTCGATGATCGCACGGAGTATCGGCAGCTACTCAAAGCGTGCTACGACCGCAAAATTCCCGGCGGGCCGCGCTGGGGGTATGCGATCGGGGCCGCGTTGTTCTGGTTGCTGGTGGTTCAGGTGGTAACCGGCTTGCTGATGATGGGGACCTACAACCCCTCGATGTCGAACGCCTGGGCCAGCGTGCATTACATCGAGAGTGCCCCGGGCGGAGCGTTCCTGCGAGGCGTTCATTTCTGGGCGTCGCAGGCGATGATCGTGCTCGGCGTGGTGTACGTCTTGCGGTTGTTCATCCTCGCGGCGTTTCGCGCGCCGCATGAGTTGAGTTGGATCACCGGGTTTCTATTTCTGCCGCTGATTATTGTCTGGGCGGTGACGGGGAATCCGCTGGCCGGTTCACAGGAAGGACTGGCCCAGGTGAAGGTCGAATCGGCGATCGTCGGTTCGCTGCCGGGGTTGGGAGCTTCGATCAAACGCCTTCTGCTTGGCGGCAATGATGTCGGCAACTTGACGCTCACCCACCTCTACGTCGCCCATGTCGCGTTGTTGCCCTTGGCGGCGGCTGGTTTGCTGATGATCCATAGCCATCTTACTTGGCGACATGGTCCTGTTGGTGCTCGGCCCCTCGAAGGCAAACCCGGCTGTACGACCTACTGGCCGCAGCAGTCGTTCCGCAACGCCGCCGTGTTCACCGTCGTTTTGATGGTGGTATGCGGCTTGGCGTGTGTGTTGCGAGCACCGTTTCATGCGCCGTTCGACGAAGCCTTGCCGCACTCGCCGCGACCCGTTTGGTACATGCTCTCGCCCTATCAACTGCAGGCGTACTTCCCAACCGCGATCAAGTTCTTCCCCACAATGGTGTTGCCCGGCATCATTTTGGGCGTGATGGTCGTCTATCCCTGGATCGATCGGTTCATTCCGAAGAAGGCTTCGATGACCGTGCGGATCGGTTTGGTGGTGCTTGGCATGGGCGGCGTTGTCGCTATGACGGGGTTGGCGATGTATGCGGACGCCAACGACAAAGACCACCTGAAGAAGGTTGCACTCAACGAAGAGTTCGGCAAGCGATCGCGCGTGTTGGCCGATCACCAAGACATCCCCCCCGAGGGTGCCCGCGAACTGCTGCGAAACGACCCGAAAACGATGGGCCCGCTGCTGTTCGAGCAGCATTGTGCATCGTGTCACAGTTGGTTGAATGAAGCTGGCGAGGGGATTGCCGCGGAGGATCCCTCGGCGTCGAATCTCTATGGGTTTGGCACGAAGGCGTGGGTCTCCGGTTGGCTCGATCCGGACCGGATTGTCAGCGAGCACTACTTTGGCAAGACGGCCTTCGCAAAAGGCGAAATGGTACGTTGGATCACCAGCCAGCATCAACGGGTCATCAGCGACGACGACAAGAAGCAGCTTGCCGATCGTCTCGACGCCGTTGCGGATGCCTTGGTGGGTGGGGCTCAACTCCCCTACCCCGGCGAAGACGATCAACCGACGACCGATCAAATCGTCCAGGGGCAAGAAGTGATTCGTAGCCAACTCAAGTGCACGCAGTGCCACGGTTACGACGGCGAGTTGGGGTATGCCCCCGACCTGACCGACTACGCATCGCGTGATTGGCTGATCGGCATCATCAGCAATCCCGAGCATGAACGGTTTTATCCCGACACGAACGATCGCATGCCCGCTTTTGCGAAAAACGCAAGCGACCCCCGCAGCAACCTGCTCACCGATCGCGAGGTCGGGTTGATCGCCGATTGGCTGCGGGGCGATTGGTTCGAAGCCGGGCGAGAGCGCGTGGAATATCCCGAGCAGGAAGCCGCCGAGACTGCTGCCCCCAACGAGACCGCCGTTGTCGAGCCGACCGTGCCGCTGGGCCAGCAAGTGTTTCAGCGACATTGCGCCAGTTGCCATGCGTTTACGAACTCTGTCGGCGAAGGAATTGCCGTCAAAGGCGGCACACCCTCGGCCCCCAATCTCTACGGGATTGGCACCGCCGACTGGATCGCCGGTTGGTTCGATCCTGAGCGGATCGTCAGCCAACACTATTGGGGCGGCACGCCATTTCTCGATGACGGCATGATGGTCGAGGTCATTTCCGAATCGCTGGAAGTTGCCGAAGACGACGGCGAACTAGACGACGTGAATGCAAAGTTGGCGGCCATCGCTCGGGCATTGCAGGCTGATGCCGGTTTTGAAGGCATGCAGCAGATCGACGAGGCCGTCCAGGCTGTAATCGATCAAGGACGACAACTCATCGACGAATCATTCCTCGACTACGGGGCGTGTACCGACTGCCATACCTACAGCGACGACCCCGGCGACTTCTCCGAGGGCGATTACCTCGACGGCCCCGACCTCTCCGGCTATTGCAGTCGCGAGTGGCTCAAAGGCATGATCGCCAATCCCGAGCACGGCCGATTCTATCCCGGCAACAATGCCGACATGCCCGCCTTCCGCGCGAATCCCGAGGCGGCCGAGGGCAACAAGTTGACCGAGGAAGAACTAGATGCGGTGGTCGACTGGATGCGTGCCGAGTCGGTCAGGATTCTTCAACCTCGGGAGTGATGCTAGCGAGAGCTGCGCCATCGAGAACCTCTTCCAGGTTTCGCGGTCCTCCTATCTTCGCGCCACGGTTGGCTGGTTGTACGGATTTTACGGAATCGGGAAAGTTTAACACCGAACTGGCCGATGGTAAGTGCAAGAAGCGGGTACTTTCCCGGCGCAGTGTCGGGGTCCGTTCTTCAACTCCCAGAAGCATCGCCTGCCATGTGGTGTAGTCACTGCCGACAAGACGTACCGGGCCTCGCCTCCAA
>Ga0180435_10006133_pt1 | contig 11538 bp, 10 predicted proteins | sample SS_ome_3_FD_132467 | JGI IMG/M metagenome (GOLD analysis project Ga0180435, IMG submission 132467) | Hypersaline lake sediment archaeal communities from the Salton Sea, California, USA - SS_3_S_1 metaG | ecosystem: Environmental > Aquatic > Non-marine Saline and Alkaline > Hypersaline >...
CCGGGTTGATCCACTCGGTCATGCCCCCTGCCCCCAAGCGCGAAGCGTCTCGGTCAGATCCCGCCGGTAGCGCGCATAGGACGCCCTTTCGCGCGCCGCACAGGCCCCGGCCGCGTGCCGGTGCAGCATTGCCGGGTTATCGACATAGCCCGCCACCGCCTCCAGCAGCGCCTCGGTGGACCCGGCCGCGACGATCCGGCCCTCCACATCATCCGCGACCATAGACCCGGTATTCGGCGTGGCGACGACGGGAAGCCCCCGGCCCAGGGCTTCGTAGGTGACGGTGGCGGAGCCCTCGACGAGCGACGGCAGAACGAAGGCATCGGCCCACTCGAACTGCCGCGCCATGTCCTGTCGCGGCACATGGCCGAGAAACCGCGCGCAGTCGGAGAAGCGCGATACGATCTCGGGCGTGAGGCCGATGCGCCCAACCACCCGCAGCTCAACCGCGCGCGGACCGAGCCGATCCACCGCACGCAAAAGATGGTGAATACCTTTCCGCAAATCGACCGCGCCGGCAAACAGCAGCCGCAACGGACGATCCCCGGCGTAGCTTGCCCGGTGCGGCAGGCGGGTTGGAAGGTCGATCCCGTAAGGCAGCAAGGCGATCCTGGACGGCGCAACCCCGCAGTCCACCAGCGATTGACGAACGAACTCGGAGGGCGCCAGGATCAGGTCGGCCAAGGCCCACTCTCTCCGCGAGCGATCGAAGGTCTCGGCATCGACGATCGGCAGCCCGGTTGGCAGATACCAATGCGCCCATGCGGACAGTTCATCCGCCAGGATCCGTGCCGCCACCGGGCGGGCAAGAACGCTTTGTTCGAGGATGCAGTCCATCCCGCGCGCGGCGGCAACCTCGAAGGTCTCGAGGGCCGCCTCGTGAAAGGCGAAGACGGCTTCACCCGCGACCGGCAGATCGCGCTGGATCGACGCGGCGAGCTGGCGCGCGCCCAGCCCCTTGGCGGCGCGCCAGGCGGCCTTGTCACGGGCCCGCCTGCGTTGTGCAAACATCCTCAGCGCGGTGGCGCGCCGCTGGATGATCGTGGCGCCTTGCAACTCCGGGTGGTGGCGGCCAAGAGCCGGTCGCAGTCGCGGGCCAAGGCCGGGCATCCCGGCGAGGAGCGCAAGGCTGCGGCGCTGGACGCCGTCGTCCAGGTAGGCATCCGTCACCAGAGCCTGCAACATCCCGGCTTGCTGCAGGATACGCGGCACCGCGTAGTGCATCCGCGCGCCGAGCATCGCGACGGTTATCCTCGGTTGTGCCATGCCACCTCGCTGCTATCGTCGGGATGTCGCGGCCACCGGGGGCGAGCCAGCGGCTTGTCACGCCCCTCCGGGTTCGGCCCCACCCCGAGGCAATCGGCATAAAGCGCCTCGAGTTGGCCGCCGACCACGGCTTCGGAGTAGCGATCCGCGACAAGGCCATGCCCGCGTCGCCCCATCTCGGCCAGGTCTGCGCCGGTGCAGGCGTCGAGATCGCGCAAGGCCGCGATAAGCGGTGCCAGGCCGGGTGCGATCCATCGGCCACAACGGTGATTTTCGATCTCTTCCCAGGGCGCGGCTCGGGTCGTGACAACCGGCAGGCCCGACGCCAGCGCCTCGGCAACCGCGATGCCGAAGTTCTCCGAAAAGGTCGGCAATACGAAGGCATCCGCGGCCTCCAGCGCGCGGCGTTTGTCGTCACCTGCGAGGTGGCCGAGGAATGTGACCCGCCGATCCAGGCCCCGCGCGCGGACGCGGTTGGCAAGGGCGGTTTCGTAGTCCGGCGCCCCGCTGCCCGCGACGGTCAGGGTGATATGGTCCGGCAGGGCCGCGAGAGCGTCGATCAGGGTCTCAAGGCCCTTTTTGGGGTGCAGGCGGCCAAGAAAGATCAGGCGCAATCTGTTTTCGGGGCGAAACCGTCGGGCGATGGGGCGCGGCTGCACCGGCACGCCGTTGGGGATCATCCGGATCGCAACGCCCGGCATGCGCCGCGCCGTCGCCCGCGCCTCGGCACGGGAGGTGACATGCAGCACCGTGCCGCGCGGAAGCATCCAGCGGGCGAGGCGCTCGAAAGCGCGCTTTGCGCCCTTGCGCGGTGCGTCGGCCCAGTCTTCGGTCGCCTGGATTGCCCCCCGCGGCGACCAGACCAGGGGCTTGCGCATGAGGCGGCAGGCAAGGATCGTCGGCAAGGTCGGGAAGGAATAGGTCATCGACAGGTGCACCAGGTCGGCCTCGGCGACCATCCGCGGGAGCCGCGCCAGCATCTGCCAGGAGCCGCTGCGGCCAAAGGCGCGGCGGGCGTAATACACCTCGACCCCGGCGCCAAACCGGGCCGGGTTCTCGGACAAAGCCAGCCGCGACCGTGAGACCGGGGAGACCGCGTCCGTGGCCAGAACCCGCAGATCGTGCCCCGCCGCAACCCCGGCCTCGCACAGCGCGGCGGTGGAAAACACCGGCCCGCCCCAGGCCGTCGCGGGCAAAAAAGCCGGCAGGACATGGAGAATGCGCGCCATCACCCGCCCTCCGGCGCCGGGCCGCCCGGCACCGCGGCCATGCGCCCCGCGCCCAGGGGGAACGAGACCAGACCCAGCCTGCGCCAGATCGAGACGACGAGAAGGCTTTTCCAGGAAAAGTCGGCGATGATCCCGGCCAATGCCGCCCCGAAGATGCCATGGGACGGGATCAACAGAAGGTTCAGGACCAGGTTGATCAGCGCGCCCCCCGCCAACAGGCCCAGCAGCAACCGTTCGCGGCCCGCCATTTTTGCCAATGGCACGATCGCGCCGAAACTCGCATGCACGAGCCGCCCGATCACCAGCACCCAGAGCGCGGCGAAGGCGGGTGCATAGCCGGGTCCGAACGTCGCCTCAATGATCTGCGGGCCGAACAGGAGCAGCAGCGCCGCCACCGGCAGGGCGACGGCAAAGACGAGGCGGGCCGAGGCGGTCAGTGTCGTCTGCACCTCGGCCAGGTCGCCCCGGCGGTACGCGCGGGCAATGGTCGGCCCCGCGACCATCAACACCGCCTGCTGGGCAAACAGGACGAGATTGGCCCATTGCAGCGCAACCTGATAATATCCGGCTTCCTCCGGGGGGCGCATCGCGCCGATCATCACCACGTCGGTCTGCGCGATGACGAGTTGAGCCGCGGCAACGAAGGTAAAGGGGGCAAGATCGCGCAAGACCTCGAGGTTGCCGCAGGGCCGGGGCGGTGCCCGTCGCGCCGGGGCCAGCACGTGACGCTGCAGCGCCAGGGCTGCGATGGCCGCGATCCAGGCCGCAAGCGCGTGCAAGGCCATGGCGCGGGCGGCATCCAGTTCGGCGGCATTGACGAGCGCGAGCACCACGAGCACGAGCACCCCCGCCGGACGCAACAGGGTTTCGACGACCTGGCCAAGCACGAGGTGGTCGAGCCCGCGCAGGCTGGCACCGGTGACTGTCACCAGGACCAGGCCGGGCAACAGCACCGCCGACCACAAGATGGCGCGGCCGCGCTCATCGTCGATCCCTGTGTCGAAGGCAACCAGCGCCAGGAGGCAAAGGGCACACCCGGCCAGGACGCTGTATCCGAGGATCAGCCACCGCACCCGCGAAACCAGCCCCAGCACCCGGCCCCATTCATTTTCCACGCCAAGGACTGCCAGCTTGCGGACCATGAGCGACGGCAGCCCGGCCTGCCCCGGAAGCGCGAAGAAGGCCATCACCGCCATTGCGAAAACGTAAGCGCCGTAGTGCTCCGGACCGAGCAGTCGGGCGAGCAGGACCGCGCTCGAAAAACTGATGGCCATGAGTGCGGCACGCAAGCCGAGCGCCCGCGCGAGGCGCAGCTGGAGGCGAGGTCCGCCAGCTTGCTTGCGATCCGTTTGCACGCCGATCATGCCGCCTCCGGATCGAGGGCGTAGCCGAATTGTTCGAAATCGGCGCCGTAGAGCCGCTCGACCACCCGTCGCGCGGGCGCCGTGAGAAGCTCGGCGCACTCGATCCGGGGCCGTGGCGATCGACCGACCCAGGGCAGGACCGCGCCGGTCGCGCCGATACGCGCCTTGAGGGTTTCGAAGTCTTCGCCCAACCGCTCGAACCGCAGGGTCATGTCCATCGCGTTGCGGTTTTCCCGGCTGAAAACGAAATCGGCCTGGGGGCGTTGATGGGCGCGCAGGTTGTGATCCGGGGGCTCGATATCGGCCCAGGCCGCGAGCGCGCGTTCGAACTGGGCCGCGTCCGGGCGATCGTCGAGCCGATATCGGTCGGCAAGGCGCTTGCGGAAATGCCAGACCGACGACAGCGCGCGCGCATAGGGATTGCGCACGACACAGAAGGTGAATACCGGCCTGGCCGCCGGTTGTGGCAGGAGGCCGAGCAGCCGGATCTCCGCCAAAGTCAGATGCTGCGCCGAGAGCGACACATCGCAGGTGCCAACAAGGTAGCGGGGCGCGATCGGGTTTGTCGTCCACATCTGCGCGAGGTGCGCGGCCCGGTTCACCCAGCGCCGCCGTCCGGAAGCAGACCCGACCCCGGCGGGAAACAGCGCCGTCTCGATGGAACGGCCGGCGTTTTTCGGAATGTGAATGAAAAGCGCGTTGTGATCGGGGAAAAAAGGCATGGTTTCAGCCCCTTTCGATCTGGCGCGCGCCTGCGCCTGCATCGCCCCGCGGCCCAACGGACGCAGCCGAAACGGCGCGGGGGCCGTCGCCGGCCAGGGCTGCGTGATAGGCGGCCTCGGCCCGACGCCGCAGCTTTTCGTTGCCCTGTCCGCGATAGAGCGCGGCGAACTCGGCCTTCAGGGCATCGCGCTCGGGATCGGGCGACAAGTGGCGGCGGCCGAAGGCGAAAACCCGTTCCTGGGTTTCCGGTGTGTGCTCGAAAGCATCGAAATCGCATCCGAATTTCGCGTTCAGTCGCGAAATGACCGCTCCGAAATCGTGGGTAACCTCCTCGAAGGTCGCAAGCACCAGGTGTCGGCCAAGCGGCCCGGTGCCCTCGTAAAACCTTGCATATCGCGCGGTCTGCGCGCGTATCCAGGCCAGCTTGCGCGCCGGGCTCATTGCCCGCGGCACCTGTGCGCCGTGCTGACTGGCCCAGGCCATCCAGCCGATGATTGCCTGTTCCGGGCGACGGATCACCACAATCGTCGGGATACCCCACCGCGCCGCGAGTTGCACCTGCGCCGGGCTGTGCACATGGGTGGCGACACGCGGATCGCGCCAGCCGTTGGCGACCATGAAGGCGCTCACCGCGAAACTGTTGGCGCTGCGCGGAAACCCCTCGATCACGAGATCGTGGCCCGGCGACACGATCCGGCGCAGGAAGGGAGAATTGCGGTGGCGCGCGATCAGCGTCAGCCGATAGAGACCGGGAGCCGCCTCGATCAGGGAGGAAACGCGCCGCCGCCAGAGATCGCCCCACCCGATCATCGCCCGGCCTCCGCGCGATCTGCAAGCATGCGGTAGACACGGGCATGGGCGGCGGCGGCACGGCGCGGCTGATAGCGGGCGGCGTTGCCAACCCCTCGGGCCACCAGCGCACGGCGCAACGCGCGGTCGTCGATCAAGCGCTGGAAGGCACGGCGGATAGCGCCGACATCTTCCGGATCGACGAATACCGCCGCATCGCCGGCCACATCCGTCATCGGCGCGCGGTTGCTCGTTACCACCGGACGCCCGACCATCTGCGCCTCGAGCACCGGCAGGCCGAAGCCTTCCGACAGGGAACAAAAGGCAAGCGCGTCGCAATCGCGGTATGCGGCGCGCATCTCGGCGTCGCTCAGCCTCTCGCGCCACTCGAACGACACGCCCCCCGCGCGCAGGGCTGCCACCTGCGCCCGCGTCGGACGCCCGATGATCCGCAATTCGGCATCGAGGCCAGACAGCGCCGCGGCCAGGCGCTCGAGGTTCTTGTTGGCCTTGGTGCCGACCTGGAGGATACGCAGACGGCCATTGTGGCGCGGTTCGGGCAGCGGTTGAAACCCCGTCGAGACCGGGTTTTCGATCACCTCGATCTTTTCTGGTCGGACCGCGACCAGCGCCGTCAACTCGCGCCGTGCCGCCTGCGAGGGCACGAGGATCCGCATCGCGCGAGAGACCGGGAGCTTGAGCCAGAACAGCCACAGCAGGGCGCGCCTGAGGCCACGCGCACGCTGCACGAATTCGCAGTCATGCACCGTCAGCACCGTGCGCGCGCGCGGCAGGAAAAGCGCGAGGTAATGCGCGTCGCCGGTCACGTGGAACACGTCGGCGGGTTCGCGCGCGGCGGCGATCGCGCCGCGCAACCGGGCCAGGACACCCCGCGACGGATAAGGGCAGACCCAGGCCCTCACCAACACATCGTCCGTCATCGCCGCGCGGATATCGGCAAAGACCCGCTCGATGCTGTATGCGCCCCTGTCGGGCCGCATGATCTGCACGACCTGGGGCCGAGGCGGCGCGGCGGGAGGGTTTGCATTCATGTCGCACATCGCCCTTCCAGCCAATGATCGAGATTGCGCCCGGTCGCGCGGGCGAGACGGGCGATATCGTCCCGAAAGGCATCGCCAAGCAGACCGGCAACCCGCGGGCTCATGGCGCCCGCGCTCGCGGTGACGGGCTTTTCATTCCAGCGATTGAACAGGTTGCCGAGCCCGGTCCCCGTTTCGAGGCCCAGGGATCGCATGGCAGCCGCTGCGCGGCGGCTCGCCCGCGCCAACCGCAGGGACCTTGGCACCCGTCGGGCATTCAACACCGGGAATTCGCGACGCCCGTCGTCGGGCAAGCCCGCGAAGGCCAGGATTTCGCGGTAGGTCGTGGCCGGGTCTGCCTTGATGTCGTCCAGGAACGCGAACTTGACCTGGGCCCGCGGTGCCACGGCCAGAAAGGCCTCGACCTGCGCCCCGAGGCTGCACATCTCGGCATAGAGCAGGTCGGCGGGATTGTGATCGTCGCTGCGCGGCGTCGGCGCGCGCCGGCGCGCCTGCTGCATGGTCCAGGCGGTTTCAAAATCGGCGATCGGCTCGCGGCCGCTGCGCACGAGCTGGGCGTGGACGGAAGGGGCCATTTCGATCGGGTTGCGCAGGCACACGACGAACCTTGCCTGCGGCACCTGCGCGAGGATCTGGCCGACGGCGACGCGGGAGCGGAGGTAACTCGTCGATGCCTCGGCCAGAACCTGTGCCCCGCCCGCCCCGGCGAAGAGCGCGCTGTAGCCGGGCATCGTCCGCGCCCGGCGCGACGATGCAACGTCGGGGGCGAAGAACCCCGGTTCTTTCGGCGTCGACATGAACACGTCCGGATGCGCCCCGAGCCAGGCCGCCAGGGAGGTGGTGCCGCATTTTGGCGCGCCGACAAGGAACAGACCGGGCAAGCGATAGGTCATCCGACCGCCCCCCTGCGCGCGGCGAAACGGCTCAGATTGATCAACGCGACATAGGCGATGAAAAAGGGGATCTGTCCGACGATCCCGGTTAGAATCCAGCTGTTCATCTCTCTCAGGGCCATGTCCATGGCGAGAAACACCGCGGGGAGCAGGGCGAAATCTCGCCGGTTCACCACCCGGAGCGCGAATTGCGATGTCAGCCCAAAGAAGATCCCGGTCAAAAAGCCGATGGCCAGCACACCACTCCAGCCATGGTTCAGGTAGCCGTCCGCAAACACCGTCAGACCGAACAACGCGCCATCACTGCCGGTCACGGAGATGTAGAAGTCGCGCCCGAGTTCGGAAAAGGTGGGTTTTTCGGGCCAGAACAGGCGCGGCACGAAGACCTTCCACGCATCAGACACCGTGTCCTGGGGCGCGCCCGCATCATGCCAGCGCATGGCGATCGCCTGTTGCGCCGCGTAGGAGAGCCGGATCCAACCGACCTGCTCGGGCTTCGCCGCCATTGCCGCAGAGGCGGACCTTGGCGCCCCGGCAACCAATCCATGCAGGATCTCGACCCGCTGCGAAAAGGTGGCTCCGAAAGCTTCACCGGAGAGAAAGGTCATCTCGGCCCTGGCAGACTTCACCGCCGGGTGAAACATGACGATCAGGCAACCGATGGCCAGCGTGCGCAGCAACAACGGTCGCAATCTGCCGTTGGCCAGGTAGGCCCCGAGCACCGGCAGCATCAGGCCGATCACCACCGCCGATTTCTTGAACTCGAGGACGAGGGTGAACAGGTGGGGCGGAAACAGGACCCAGAACAGGAGCGGCCAGCCCCCCCGCCGCCTCACCGCGAGGTAGGCGAGCAGGGCGAAGGCGAGATCCAGCAGGAACCTGAGCTTGAGCACGGACCCCGGCAGATGGTTTTCGGTTGCCCCGAAGGTCACAGGCAACACCAGCCCGTAGCGCACCAGCGCCCCCACCAGCAGCAGCGCGACGGCAGCCGCGGGCACCCCGCTGTCGCGGGCGGCAACCCGCTCGGCCGCGGTTGCACGGGGCGCGCGCAGCGTCACCAGGGCGATGCCGGCAAGCACCGAAACCGCGCCCACCAGGTTCAGCACATGGGTGGTCAGCAGCTCTTCCGGCGAAAGCCCCCACACCCCGCTGAAAACCTTTGCGCGTGTCTCCTCGGTTCCCATCACGTAGACCAGCGGACCGAGCCCGCGGAACACGGCGAGATGGGCGAAGAACATCACCGCAGGTGTCCAGATCAGGGCGGGAGACCCGGCCACCAGCCACAGCGCCATTCCCGAGAAGCCGATCGCGATGGCCGAAGGAACAGCGGTGTTGAGGATCTGCAATCCGGCGCTGGAGAGCGGCAGCGAGGCCAGGATGCTTGCGCCGAGCGTCACGACCGTCAACACAAGGAAGGTCAGGTAGATCGGTCCGCGCGGCAAAACCGAACCCGCCGTGGACCCGAACGCCGCGGTGCCGGCCCGGAACGGACCCGGCCAACGGGTGCCCGCCGGGGCGACCCAGCCGCGCATCGCCACCGATCCCGGCGCGCTGGACGCATTGGCCCCGAACAGATCGCGACGCCGCGTCATCCGGGCAAGCTACCGCACGAGCACCGAGGCGCCGGGCACCATTGAAAGGCAGGTCTTTCCATGCCGAATCAAATACGCCCCGCCCCGTTAAAATCGGGTTCATGAAGATCGTCGGCACCGCAGGCCCGGCACCATGCGGCCTTCCTGCCGATGACCGGCGCGGTTGACCGTCGCGCTTGCAAACAGGCCGCGTCCGGGTCTTATTGGCAGCGCGACAAAGAGGAACCGCATGACATCCGCCCCCGCCGGCCGGGCCTGGTATCTGGCCCAGCTCAAGCCCAACTCTCACCGGATCGCCGAGCGCAACCTTTTGCGGCAAGGCTTCGAGGTGTTTCTGCCGATGACAGAGGTCACGCGCCGCCAGGCGGGCCGGTTCATCCAGAGCCTCGCCCCGCTCTTTCCGGGTTACATCTTCATTGCCTTCGACCCCACCCGATCAGGCTGGCGCAGTGTGAACGCCACGTTGGGCATCACCCGCCTGGTGAACCTCGGCGGCGCACCGGCAACGGTGCCCGATGCCCTGGTCGAGAGTTTGCGGGCACGCTGCGACACCGACGGCCTGGTAATGCCGCTGGAAGACATCGTCGAGGGCCAGGAGGTGCGGCTCACGAAAGGGCCTTTCGCCGAGTTCAGCGCGCGGGTGGACAGCATCGAACCGGATCGCCGCGTCTGGCTGCTGATCGAGTTGATGGGACAATCAACCAGGGTTTCGGTGCCGCACGAGGATGTGCGCCGCCTCTGACTCCACGGCCCTGCCCCGGCCCGGCGTCAGGACCTGATGAAAAACTGGGGTAGTTTCGACAGGTTCTTGGCAACCAGGGTCGGCAGGCCGCCAACCCGGTTCTGCCTGAGCGCGGCATAATCCTCCCGGCTCTTCGTCCAGATCCGCTCGAGGTTGCGGTTGCTTTCCCCCCCGACGCGCATCTTCACGAGCACTTCGGGGAGGTAGACCGCGCGCACGCCGCCCTTGCCGAAATAGCGCAGGATGGCTTCGTAGTCGGCGGCGATGCGAAACCGGGTGTCATAGAGACCGTGACGCTCAAACACCCTGCGGCGCAGGAACAATGTCGGATGCGGCGGCATCCAGCCCCATTTCAGCCGTGCGGGACGGTATTCACCGGCCTTCCAGTGCCGGATGATCCGGGTGGTGTCGGTGGCGGCCACGTAGTCGAGATCGCCATAGACCGCATCGACCTGCGGATCGGAAAACGCCGCCGCGACCTGCTTGATCACGTCTGGATGCGCGAAGAAATCATCGGCGTGAACCAGCCCCACCACCTCGCCGGTGGCCCGGAGGATTCCCTTGTTCAGCGCGTCATAGATCCCGTCGTCGGGTTCCCTCACCAGGGTGATCCGGTCGCAATCAGACGATTGGATCGCGTCGATCGTTCCGTCGGTGGAACCGCCATCCATCACCAGGTGTTCGATGTCGGGGTGGCTTTGATCCGCAACGCTGCGCAGCGCGTCCGCAATTGTCGCCTGCGCGTTGAAGACGGCGGTGACGATCGTGATCCGCATCGTGCTGCGCCTTTGCCTTCTCCTCGCTCGGCGGCACCTTAAGCCGCCCCGCAACGGGCGTCCAGACGCAGCGGCGCATCGCCTTTCCCCCGCTCTTCCGCTGCGCCCGGCCTGCCTCGCCCCGGCAAACGCGGCGGCGATTATTCTTGCCGCGCTAAGTGAAACTTCACCTTTCCGGGGGAAGGTCGTGCCGATCCGGGCAGGAATTGCCGGTTTTCCATCCTTGCGGAGCGGCCACGAAAAGGACGAGCCATGAAACACGAGCCATTGCGCCCCTATCTCGACAGCGCCGGGCCCATGCAGGCCGAGCCTTCACAGGGCAGCTTCGACCCGATCGCGCTTGCCCGGCTGCTGTGGCGTGGCAAGTTCTGGATGGGTCTCGCGGCCTTCATCCTCGCTGGCCTCGCGTGGAGCTATGCCAGCATGATCGCGGTGCCGAAATACACCGCGCGCGCGACCATCGCACTCGACCACCGCCAGGCACCAATGATCGACTTTCAGGCTGCGGTGTCGGGGCTTGCCGGGGATCAGGCGACGATCAACACCGAAGCGGAGGTGCTGCGCTCGCGGCACCTGATCGGCCAGCTCGTCGATGAGTTCGAGCTTGCCCTCGAACCGGAGTTCAACCCGCTCCTTGCGGCGCCCCTGGGCCGCGAGGCCGCCATGAACGGCCGCGATGCCACGATCGACCGGGTGACGGAGGCCATCTCCATCGCCAACCTGCGCGCGAGCTATGTGTTCTCGATCACCGCGACCAGCCATTCGCCGGCGATGGCAGCGGGGCTGGCCAACGGCCTGGCCGACATCTACATCCGCAACCAGTCGCAGACCAAGGCCGAGGCGCTGGCTGCGGGCACCGCGTGGTTGTCGGAACGGGTCGCCTCGCTCAAACTGGAGCTGCAGTCGGCCGAAGCCGATATCAAGCGATTTGCCGCGCAGGCGGAACTGATCTCCCCACAGGCGCTTGAAAGCCTGAACCGCCAGATCAAGGAAACCCGCGACAGGCTGGCCGACTTGCAGGAACAGCGCGGGCAAACCGCCGTTGACGGTCCCGAGGCGGATCCGGCGCGCAGCGACTCGCGGATCGCGCTGCTCGAAGGCTC
>Ga0180435_10006134_pt1 | contig 11537 bp, 10 predicted proteins | sample SS_ome_3_FD_132467 | JGI IMG/M metagenome (GOLD analysis project Ga0180435, IMG submission 132467) | Hypersaline lake sediment archaeal communities from the Salton Sea, California, USA - SS_3_S_1 metaG | ecosystem: Environmental > Aquatic > Non-marine Saline and Alkaline > Hypersaline >...
CCACACGCCCGCCATTCCGATGAAGGCCCGCACCCGTGCATCACAACGGGATGCCCGCGGGGGCCCGGGCTCAACACGCCTGGGGATCAGGCATGACAGGAATCGGGTGGTTTGTTGCCACGCTAATACCTGCCGCGATCAGAAATAAAATCTGCAACGTGGTTGCTGCATTGATCCACGAAGGGAGATGAAAATTAAACGAAAAATCTCCAGTCTTTTGTATGATGGCTGCCAGTTTCTGATTGCCATTGATTGTGCCTCGCCGGCATGGGAAGTTTGGGTTCGCTACCACCGGTACGATTATACCGGCCGGTTGAGAAATATGATGAACATCATACGCGAATTAAACGGTGGCACCGATCTCAGCGATCGTTCAATCCAGCCGGAAGTGACGCCTGCCATGTGCCTGTGGTGGGAGGATGCCCAAAAGTATTTGCAGCAATAGATCTGGCCCCGCCTAGGCCGACCAGCTAAGAACGCTCATCTCAAGTTTTCCAAAAAACACCCTTGACAGTGGCTTGATTAAAATATAAAGGTATTTATATAAAAATATTTATATAAAAGATGGGATTGGATCGAAATGCCACGCAAAACCGTGTTTACGGCTGATGACGTTGTCCAGGCGGCCTTTGACCTGGTGAGGAAGAAAGGCCTGGCCGGATTGTCGGCGCCGGCTGTGGCCGAAAAGATGGGATGCTCGACCATGCCCATCTATTCCCATTTCAAAAACATGCAGGCGCTAGAAGACGAGGTGGTCAAAAGGGCCTGGAATCAGGTGCGGGTATACCAGGCCAAGACCTTTACGGGCGACATCTGGGTGGATCAGGCCGTTGGTTACATTTGTTTCGCCAGGGACGAGCCCCACCTTTTCAAATCCATGCTGGATGGCCGCAACCAGGAGTTGAAATTCCGCATGAACCGTCTGCATTGGGAAGAATTGGGGGAATTGCTGGAGGCCTATCCGGCATTTAAGGGGCTGGATGAAGAGCGGATTGCCCGTATTCGCTATACCCGGGCCATGTTGAGCAACGGCATCGCCACAGCGGCGAAAATAGGGCTGAACAAATTGTTCATTGAAAACGACCAACTGCTGTCAAGATTCATCCGTGATGCCAGCCGGGCTATACTCAGTGGATATCGGGATATGGCGCCCCTCAGCGGGGAAGAGCGGCGCCTAATGGAAAAAAGGCTCAAAGAGATAAGGGATGCTTCTGAAATGAAATAGAACTACTGGCGGACGGGAACCATGGACCCCCAATCATTCAATGCCCTTGTGAAAGAATTCCTAGGCCAACCCCTGCCGGATGCCCTGGTTCATCAGATACGCTGGCCCGGGACCTGCCCGGCTACCGGGAACTTTATCCTGCGCATGCTGAAGCTCATGCAGCGCGCCGGCTACCCGGTCTTTGAGTTTACGCCTTTCCTGATGCGGGGCATCTCCGTTACGGTTCAGAGCATGCTGCCCAAGTCAGGCAGCGGATACATCCCGCCCATAACCCTGCAGGATCGCCACCGTCGGTTTGATACTTACGTGGGTAAAATACCCTGGCCGGAAGGAACCCCTCCTCCGGTTTTTATTGACCTTGGCTGTGGTTTCCCTCCCCATACTACCCTGGATACGGCCCGCAAGCTGGCGGAATGGGCTGTTATCGGCCTTGACCATGCCTTTGCACCCTATGTGCTTTACGACTCCGACGGCCACTATGCCTGTTTTACGGCCAGCGGGGAATTAAAGTATTTTCAAACGCAGATGAGTGCCAGCGGCCGGGCACTCAATGATGATCCGCGGTCGGCCCGGGAACATTTCATTGGGCTGTTTCAAGCATTGAGGAAGATCATGCCTCCATCCGGGAGCGATCTAAGCTTATCTGCCGAAAAAGACGGCAACCGGCTCATCCACCGCCATATCAGGGATTTTGCCAGGGACAACCTGCACTTCTTTGAGGGGGATATCCAGGATTTTGAATGCCCGCCCGCCCGTATCATTCGCTGTATGAATGTTTTGCCATATTATCGGCATTCCGGGCAGAAGCAGATTTTGTCAGCAGCCGTAAAATTGCTCCATGGGGCAGGCCGCATCATTGTCGGTTTCAACCATTACCTGGGCCGGGGTGCCCGCTATACTATCTACCGTAAAAGAGGTGGACACGCTTGGCCCTCCGCGTTTGCCTTCAGCCTGGACAATCTGCGCCCCCTGGATCTATCTCCCTGGTATACCCTTCACGACGAGGATCGGGATACCGCTTTCCTGGCCGATATTATCCGGTCCATCCGGTCGGATACAACGGTCTGGCCAGTATTTAACCAGCGGGTGGATGATCTCATGGCCCATTTGGACATTTGCCGCCGCGGCAGGGATGGTTTCCTCCATTTTGCACATAATCCCGGGCCAATCAATGAGCTGATCGAGCGGGTAAAGACCCTGTGGAAACGTCTGGAAAATGAGCAATGGGCCGATGATATTGTTGCTGTGCTCAATAATTGCGGCTATCGCTCCTGGGTTAATCGGGTTGGGGATGTTGCGGTCCAGCCGCCGGCGGATTGGCTGTCCACCATGTAAGCCGGGATATTCACCTCTCCTATAGCAGGAATAGAGGGTAAGAATATGAGAACAATACCTTGGATGCGCTCCTGCACGGCAAAGTGGAATTTCATTTTCCTATGTTTCCTTGTTTTGCCGGCCGTTGTTTCAGGCTGCAGCAGGGCAGATAAGTCTCCGGAAAACAACCGGAGCGGCGGGGTTCTTTATTTCGGTCTTGAAGCCCCATTTCACGGGTTTGATGTCTTGGCCGGCAGCGGCTATCTCAATCCCCCCATGGCCCCGTTGAATAACCTGATCCAGGAGCCGTTGTTCCGGATGGACCGGTCCGGTAACCTGATTCCCATTCTGGGGTTGTCGGCCACACCTTCCGATGACGGCCGGCAATGGGATATCGTCCTGCGTAAAAATGTCGTTTTTCATGACGGCACGCCCTTTAATGCCGATGCCGTCCGGCACCATTGGGAAAGAATGCTCGATTCCCAAAACAATTACCGGGGGCGCCCCATATTCCAACCCATTACCCGGGTGGAAAAAATAGATGAATTCACCCTGCGTTTTATCCTGGAGCATCCCTGGCAGCCCTTCTTGGAAGTTTTTTCGGATGAGCTGCTGATGTTTAATTTCATCCCTTCACCCAAAGCCGTTGCCGCGGGCACCCACGACAGAAAGCCTGTGGGCACAGGGCCTTTCAAATACTTTAAATGGGGTTCCGGGGATCATTTCGTAGTGTTGAAAAACGAAAATTACTGGCAGAAAGGGAAACCGCTGTTGAACAAGGTCGTGTTTCGCGCCGTTCCCGACCATCAAACGCGGTATGCCAGCCTGTTGTCCGGCGAGCTTGATGTCATTATCCTGGATCGGGGCAACCTGATTAAAAAAGCAAAGAGCAACCCCGAGCTGTATGCTTTTCACAGTGAGGGCAACGGGGCCGAGATTGTCATGATCAATACGGCCCGTCCCCCCCTGGATGACATCCGCGTTCGCCGGGCGTTGGCCCTGGCCAACAACCAGGCCGTGCATATCAAGGTGGTGTACAGTGACACCATCCCCTTGGTCCATCACCCTTTTGGGCAAGGGTTTGAATGCAGTGATGACGGGTACCTGGAATACAATCCGGAAAAAGCCCGGCAGCTGATTGCCGAATACGGCCGGCCGGTGGAAATTGAGTGTCTGCACTCCAATACCTCCCGGGGCCGTGATATCGGGGCCCTTTTGCAGCAGTTGTTCAAAGATATCGGGGTGACCCTGAAACCGGTGGGGCTGAGCACCGGCCCCCAAGTCATGCGGGTGCTGAATAAAGATTACCAGTTGGCCACCTGGCGTATCCCGCCCACCCGGGATCACGGCCCGCTGCTCTATCGCGGGTACCACTCTCAAAGCCCGACCAATTTTAACAGTTACAGCAATCCCCGGCTGGACCGTCTCCTGGAACTGCAGCGCATCGCAACGGATAGGGAGCAGCGTAACGACCTCAAGTGTCAAATCATCCGGCAACTCAACCAGGATGTGCCCTTTTTATACCGGGGCGGGCGTCGCTATCATATTGTCGCCCGTAAAAAGATCCGGCAGATGATGGACTCTCCCGGCTTCATGGTGGACTTGTCAACGGCCTGGCTGGACGAAAAGGTAAAGTTCAATGCCGCTGCCTATGAAATCGAAAAAAAGGCTGCGGTGGTAGAGATTGATTGTAAGGAGCCGGGAGATACAGCCGTGGTAAAAGCAAAAATCATCGGTTCCTGGAAAGGAAAAGATAGTTGGGGCGGGACTCTGAACTTCGAGTTTTCGGAGGATGATAAGATTACCGGCACCCGCAGCGGGGGGTATAATTTAACAGGGAATTACATTATCTGCGGCCAACAGGCCATCTGGCAGTCCAGTACGGGGGCTTTAGTAAAAATGACGGTACTGGACGACAAGCTTGAGGGAACCTTTGAGCGGGGAGGCTACAGTGGGACCATCAGCATGGAGAGGAACTGAGATGCATCAGAGCCGTAAGCTCAGATTTAGGCGCTATGGGTGGCTGATATGCAGCCTGGTGCTAGGGGTCTGCCTGGCAGGCTGCGGCCAGGAAAAGAAATCCGTTGACGCAGCCGCAGCCGATGGAAATATGAAGGCCGGAGGCGCGCTCTATTTCGGGCTTGAAGTTCCCTTCCAGGGCTTTGATATTATCGAAACCGGTGCCTTGAACCCGCCCCTGGCGCCCCTGAACAACTTGATTTTAGAGCCCCTGTTCCGTAGGGATCAGGAAGGGAAACCCATACCGGTGCTGGGCCTGTCCGCCTCGGTAACCGCGGATGGCAAGGCCTGGGACATCAAGCTGAGGCAAGGCGTGGCCTTCCATGACGGCGCACCGTTCAACGCCGATGCCGTTATTCATCACTGGTCAAGAATTCTGGATCCGGAGAAGTTCAGGGGGCGGCGGATACTGCGGCCCGTCCGCAGCGTCGAAAAGGTCGCTGAGTATATGGTCCGTTTTAACCTGGAGCATCCCTGGCCGCCGTTTATGAGTGTCATTTCCAATGAACTGCTTCTATTGGCTTTTATTCCCTCGCCCCGGGCGGTGGAGGCCGGAACCCACGACCGGCAACCCGTGGGTACCGGTCCCTTTAAATTTGCCAAGTGGCAATCCAGCGACCATTTCGTTGTTTTCAAAAACGAAAATTACTGGCAGGCGGGCAAACCCCGCTTCAACAAGGTGGTGTTCCGTACCATCCCCGATCCCCAGGCGCGGTACGCCAGCCTTGTTTCCGGGGAGATCGACGTTGTTGCCCTTGACCGCGGGAATCTGATACAAAAAGCAAAAGCCGATCCTGAGCTGACTGTTTATCCGAGCCAGGTAAACGGTGCGGAGATCATTCTGATCAACACAACCCGACCGCCCCTGGACGATATCCGGGTGCGGCGGGCGCTGGCCCTGGCCAACAGCCAGGAACACCATGTCAAAATGGTTTACGGCAACACCGTGCCCCTGGTTCAGCACCCCTTCGGGAACGAGTGGGACTGTGCGGATGTCGCTTATCCGGAGTACGATCTCCGGCAGGCGCGACAGCTTCTGGCCGACTATGGCAAACCGGTGGAGATCGAACTTTTGCACTCCAATACCTCCCGCGGCCGCAGTATCGGCGAACTGCAGCAGCAGTTGTTCAAGGAGATTGGCGTAGTCCTGAAGCCGGTGGGCCTGAGTCCGGGCCCGCAGATGATGAAAGTGGTGCAGAAAGATTATCAGCTGGCTACCTGGCGTATCCCGCCGTCCGGAGATTACGGCCCCAATTTTTACGCCAAGTATCATTCCCGCAGTCCGGGGAATTTTGCCGGGTATGATAACCCCGAGATGGATCGGCTGCTGGAAATGCAGAGGCTCGAAACTGATCCGGAAAAACGCCGGGCGGTACTGTGCCGGATAGCCCGGCAGCTCAATCGGGATGTGCCCATCCTCTACCGTGGCGGGCGCCGCTATCATGTCATTACCAAAAAAAATATCAGGGACATGATGGATTCGCCGGGATTCACCATCGATCTGGCCGCGGCCTGGCTGGATGAAACCGTCAATTTCAATATGGCGGCCTATGCCATTGAACAAAATGTTGCCTTTACTGAATTCGAATGTGCGGACCCGGGTGACGTGGATGCCGTGAAATCCCGGATTTTAGGCACCTGGAAGGGGAAGGACAGCTGGGGGGCCGTCATCAGCATGAATTTCAAAGCAGATGATACCGTGGATCTCCACCGCACCGGGGGGCCTGGGAAGACGGTAACCTATACCGTTTGCGCACCGAAAGTCTATTTTCAGAATCGGGCCAGCATCGAGGTGACACCGGTGGACGGCCGGCTGGAAGGCGTCTGGACCTTTGGTGATTACAAAGGAGAGATGGTACTTGAACGGGATGGATAATGCGAGTGATAATGCGAGTCGCCTATGATGTCCATCGGAAAAAAACTACTACGCTTTATCCTGGTGATCCTGGCCGTGACGGCCATCACCTTCCTGATGGTCAATATCCTGCCCGGCGACGTCAGTTATCTCATCGGCGGCGAATCCGCCACCACTGAAGATATCCAGGATATCCGCCGGGATCTGGGCCTGGATCGCCACATCGCTGTTCGCTATGTTGAGTGGCTGGGCCGGATGCTGGGGGGGGACCTGGGAGAGTCCTACCTGTCCGGAGAACCGGTGTTCAGCGCCATATTGAACCGCCTGCCGGTGACCATCGAACTTCTGGTAATATCCCAACTCCTCGCTTTACTGCTGGCCCTGCCGGCCGGCATCTTCAGTGCCTATCGCAGCAACGGATTCACCGACCGCTTGATCAATACGGCCGGTTTTGCCACCATTTCCATACCCAGTTTTGTCATGGCGCTAGTCGCCATCTACCTCTTTTCCATCCAACTGCGCTGGCTGCCGGCCACCGGCTACACCCCTTTTTGGGAAGACCCCGTGGCCAACCTTAAATCCTTTGTGCTCCCTGCGCTGAGTATCGCCCTCATCGAGTGGGTGGTGCTGATGCGGGTGCTGCGCAGCGACATGATTTCCACCCTTAAGCAGGATTACATCCTCATGGCCCGGGCCAAGGGGCTGCCGCCCTGGAAAATCCTCCTCCGCCATGCCCTGCGGCCCTCATCGCTGACTTTGGTTACGGTCTTTGGCCTCCAGGTGGGCCGTCTGCTGGGTGAGGCGGTGATCATCGAAACCATCTTCGCCCTGCCCGGCATCGGCCGGCTGCTGATCACGGCCATCTATGCCCGGGACTATCTGATGGTGCAGGGTTGCGCGCTGTTGATCACCATCGGTTATGTGTCCATTAATACGGCGGTTGATATGGTGTACGGGATTATAGATCCCCGCATCCGAGGGGCACGGTCCCATGCCGGGTAGCAAGCATTCCGGCGGTTTGGGGGCCCTAGGGTGGTGCTCCCTGGTGTGGCTGCTTCTGGTGGCGCTGTCGGCGGCCACGGCGGATTTATGGGCCATACCGCCCTTTGACCGCATGGATTGGGACAACCTCAGCGCCAGGCCCGGAACACGCAGCAGTGCAGTTGTTTTGCAAACCGGCGCTGATGCGGAAAAAAGAAGCTATGTTTACTGGCTGGGGACCGATACCATGGGCCGGGACGTGGTGTCGCGCCTGATTCATGGCGCCCGTATCTCCCTGGCCGTGGGGCTCCTGGCGCCCTTGATCGGTTTTATCGGTGGGGGCCTGCTGGGCTGCCTGGCCGGATATTTTCGAGGGCGGTTTGAATCTCTGGTGGTGGCCGCCATGGATGTCATCCTGGCCTTTCCGGGCCTGGTGCTGCTTTTAGTGGTCACCTTTTACCTCGGCCCCAATCTCTTCAATTTGATCGTAACCCTGGGGTGTTTGACCGTTCCGGCCTTCAGCCGTGTGGCTCGCGCCCAAACCCTGGTCCTGCGGGATCGGGAATTCGTCCAGGCAGCCCGTCTGACCGGTGCGGGACATTTTACGATTCTGCTGCGCGAAATCATCCCCAATCTGCTCGTTCACATGACAGCTTACGGATTACTGGCAGCGGCTTTCATGATAATGGCCGAAGGGGCGATTAGTTTTCTAGGGCTGGGTGTGCCGGCCCCCACCCCCAGTTGGGGCGGGATGATTGCCGAGGGCCGGGAGGTGCTTGACGAGGCACCCCATGTCAGCATGGTTCCGGCGGGCATCATGTTCCTCACAGTGCTTGCCTTTAATCTCATCGGTGACGGTCTGCGGCAGCGCAAGGAAAGGCGGGCAAGCCAGCTATGAATTCCAACCCGGCCGGGCGGCCGCTGCTGAGAGTTGAGAACCTGCGGGCCTATTTGCCCGCTGGTCAGAGGCATGTCCGGGCGGTTGACGGGATATCCTTTACCCTGGCAGAGGGGCAAACCCTGGGTATCGTGGGTGAGTCGGGCTGCGGCAAGAGTATGTTGGCCCGGGCCCTGATGGGGCTGCTGCCGCGGGATGCTGTAGTGGGCGCCGGCGCCCGGATTGAATTTATTAAGCGGGATTTACTGCGCATGCGTGCCCGGGAACTCCGCAAAATCACGGGGCGGGAGATGGCCATGGTCTTCCAGGACCCCATGACCGCCCTGAATCCCGTTATGAAAATCGGCCGGCAGATCACGGAAGTTCTGGCGCACCATCTGGGGATGGAAAAGCAGGCCGCCCACCAACGGGCTCTGGCGCTTTTAGGTCTGGTGGGGATTTCCATGCCCAACCGCCGTATGGGTCAATACCCCCATCAACTTTCCGGTGGTTTGCGCCAACGGGTGGCCATTGCCATTGCCCTGGCCTGCCAGCCCAAATTGCTTATTGCCGACGAACCGACCACAGCCCTTGATGTGACGGTCCAGGCTGAAATTCTCAATTTGCTGGGTGAACTCCAGGCCGAAAAAGAGATGGCTATGATACTGATCAGCCACAATTTAGGCATTGTTGCCGGCCGCACCCACGCGACGGCGGTGATGTACGCCGGTAAAATCGTGGAACAGGCGCCGACGGATTTCCTGTTTAGTCACATGGTCATGCCCTATACCCGGGCGCTGATGGAAGCCATTCCGCATCTATCCTCTCCGCCCCATACGAGACTCAGGGAGATCGGCGGCCAGCCGCCGGACCTGATCCAGTTCCCTTCCGGATGCAGCTTTTCTCCCCGTTGCGCACGGGTTGCGCCGCGCTGCAGGGAGCAGGCGCCGGAACTGAAACCGGGCCACCACCCCAATCATTGGTACGCCTGCTGGAACCCTCTGGATACGCCATGAGAACCGACCCGCCCGATGCTCAAACCCTGTTGACCGTGAATCGCCTGGTGGTGGAATTTCCCCTGGGTCGCAGATCTAAAATTCACGCCGTATCCGATGTCAGCCTGCACATTGAGGCAGGCGCAAACCTGGGCTTGGTGGGTGAGTCGGGCTGCGGGAAAACGACCCTGGCGAAAGCTGTGGTGGGACTTCTGCGGCCGACCCGGGGTGAGATCCGCTTTGCCGGCAGGGAGCTAACCGCCAACAACGGCAATTGTGTGCGCGAGGCCGGGCGGGGACTTCAGATGATCTTCCAGGATGCCGCGGCTTCCTTGAACCCGGGCCGCAGCGTTGGCCAGAGCATTGCCGAACCCCTGCGGGTCATGGGCGGATTTTCAAAAGAAAACCGCCTGGCCCGGGTGCGTGAACTCATGGGAGCAGTCGGTCTGGACCCGGATCGTGATTTCTGCAAACGGCCCTTTGAGTTCTCCGGCGGTCAGTGCCAGCGGGTCAGCATCGCACGCGCCCTGATTGCCCGGCCCAAGCTGCTGGTCTGCGATGAACCGGTGAGTTCCCTGGATGTATCGGTACAGGCCCAGATCCTCAATCTGCTGGAAGATATGAAGGTGCGTTACGGCCTGACCCTTTTCTTTATCTCCCATGATCTGGCCGTGGTAAAAAACATCTGTGACCGGGTGGCCGTCATGTACCTGGGCAAGTTGTGCGAAATCGCCGACTCCGGGGATCTTTACCGCTCACCCCGTCACCCGTATACAGCGGCCCTGCTGGCATGCATCCCCCAGTTTCCTCCCGGGCCGGCAGGCACGAAGGCGGGCTTGCCGGGGAGCGAACGGCCAGCCCCGGCCGCGCCACCTGCGGGGTGCCGTTTCCATCCCCGCTGTCCCCGGGCCCGGATACGCTGCGGCGAGCAGGAGCCCGCGCTTACCGATGGATCAGGGGGAAGGATGTTCGCATGCCATTTCCCTTTGGATTAAAATACTATACATAGGTGCTATGATGGAAAAATTGAACCGACGCGAAGCACTTCAAAAAGGCGGCCGGCTTGCTCTGGGGGGAGCGGTTTGCGCGGCCTGGACACCGCTGACCCTGGGTTGCGCCAACGAGGAAAAGATTATGGCTGCGGCCAGAGAACTTGGTAAAAAGATCCAGCCTGTGGATTTGGAAAAACTGAAAATCACCATCATTTACGATAACAACCCCTATAAACAGGAATTGCGTACCGATTGGGGCTTTTCCTGTCTCATCGAGGGTCTGGATGCAACCATTCTCTTTGATACCGGCCGCTACGACACGATATTCATGTCAAATTTGACCCGGCTGGGTATTGATGGGGGGAAAATTGGTACGGTCTTCCTCTCCCATGAGCACCAGGATCATGTTGGCGGTCTGCAAACGTTCCTTGAGGCCAGGCGCGACAGGAAGGTCTATGTGCCCCAATCCTTCACTGGAGGTATTAAGAAAATGGCGGCGTCGCAGGGGGCCGCTGTCGTGGATGTCGCTGATCCTGTGATGGTGACCCGCAACTGCCTGTCGTCTGGCGAGATGCGCAGTGTTGTCAAGAACGAGCATTCCCTGGTTATCGATACCTCCCACGGCCTGGTGGTGATCACCGGCTGCGCCCACCCTGGAATCTGCGATATTGTTGAACGGTCGCTGAAGCTCGTGAATAAAAAAGTGCTCATGGTTTTGGGCGGTTTTCATCTCGGCATGAATAGTGATGGCAGCATCAGGAAGATTGCCGCCAGATTCCAGGAGATGGGCGTGCGGTATGTCGGCCCCACCCACTGCACCGGCCAGTTGGCCCAAAGGATTTTCCAGCAAGTGTATGGAGATCGCTATCTTAGTTGTGGCGCAGGCCGGATTATTCACGGAGAGGACCTGTGCAGGATCTAGAGATCGATATTATGCCTCATTTTCCACCATAACATAGGCGGCATCGCTTTCTGGGAATCCCAGGGCTGGACGGTACGTTCCGACATCGGGGTGGTATCCAAACTCATCCGGCCGCAAGCGTGAGCCGCTGTCAGCCCAAAAGCCGCCCGCAGTGGCAGTCGCTGAAATCCATTTGCATAAAGGAGAAGTTGACCATGCAAACCTACAGCATTCACCCCATTGTCATGGGCACCAAGGTCTTTGACAAGGGTATGATGACCTACCAGCACGACTATGGGACACCTTACACTATCCCCATCTACTGCTGGTATATCAAGGGGGGTGACCGGACCATCCTGGTGGACACCGGTGAGATGA
>Ga0180435_10006135_pt1 | contig 11536 bp, 9 predicted proteins | sample SS_ome_3_FD_132467 | JGI IMG/M metagenome (GOLD analysis project Ga0180435, IMG submission 132467) | Hypersaline lake sediment archaeal communities from the Salton Sea, California, USA - SS_3_S_1 metaG | ecosystem: Environmental > Aquatic > Non-marine Saline and Alkaline > Hypersaline > Sediment...
CATCACAATTCCACACAATCTATCCTGTCTATCCCCCGCTCGTGCTACAATTGCCCTATGGAATGGAACGTCAAAGGCCATGAATGGGCCGTCCAACTCTTAGAGCAACACATCGCCAGCGATCAGGTGCGCCACGCTTACCTTTTCACCGGCCCGCCCGGCGTGGGACGCCGCACCCTGGCCCTGCGCTTCGCTCAGGCGATCAACTGCACCCAGCCGCCCGCCCCCGGCCAGTTTTGCGGCACCTGCCGTATGTGCACGCACATGGCGCGCATGCAGCAGACCGACATGTCCATCGTGCAGGCCGAAGAAGACGGGAAAACCATCAAGGTAGACCAGGTGCGCGAACTGCAGCACAGCCTTTCCCTGACCCCCTACGAAGCCAAATACCGCACGGCCTTCCTGCTTAATTTTCAGGACGCCACCGAGAGCGCGCAGAACGCCCTGCTAAAAACCCTCGAAGAGGCCCCCGCACGGGTGATCCTCTTTGTCACCGCGGACGCCGCCGAAAACCTCCTGGCGACCATCGTTTCGCGCTGTGAAGTGCTGCGCCTGCGCCCCATGGCCCTGGATGCACTGGAATCCAGCCTGCAAGCGGACTTCTCCCTGCCCGCGGATGAGGCCCATCATCTGGCCCACCTCTCTGGCGGACGGCCAGGTTATGCTCTGCGCCTGCACGAAGACCCCGCCCTGCTCGCTCAGCGCCAGCAGTGGATCGAGGAAATGCTCCAGCTCCTCGGCTCCAATCGCCGGCAGCGCTTCACCTATGCCGCTCAGTTCAGCCCCAAAGCGAAGAAGAAACAGATCGAGAAACCCACACAGCGCCGCCTCTTCCAGACCTGGCTGGGCCTGTGGCGGGATGTGATGCTGACTGCCTCCGGCGCCGACCTGCCTCTGGTCAACCTTGACCAGGAACCGCAGATCCAGCATCTGGCCGATAAACTGGGATGGGAAGCCGCCAGTAAGCACACCGCCGCCCTCGAGGACACCCTCGGCTTGCTGGATCGCAACGCCAACCGCCAGCTCCTCACTGAAATCTTACTCCTCGACTGGCCGCGTGTGACGCTGTCGTAATACCTACCCTTACCCTACGCGAATCATAAACCGTGGGATTTCCTTAACGCATGCTATTCAAATAACGTGCGGTGCGGGCGCATACCTTGCGCCTCTACAGAGTTTCATGATTGACTGGTTGACTAATCCCTGATTTACTACTCCCCCTCATTGTGCATTATAAATTGTACATTCTACATTATCAAAGCGTAGCTTTGATCTCCTTCGCCATCTCCCCGAACTCCTTCGTATAACGCATCTCCTCCACCCGCGGACGGGGCAGACTCACCGGCAGGTCCAGGCAAATGCGCCCCGGGCGCGGGGTCATCACCAGCACGCGATCCGAGAGCAGCAGGGACTCTGAAATGGAATGCGTGACCATCAGTACCGTCTGACGCTGCGCGCGCCAGATGCGCAGCAGCTCCTGCCACATCTGCTCGCGGGTGAGCGCGTCCAGCGCGCCGAAAGGCTCATCCAGCAGGAGCAGGTCCGGCTCCTGAATCAGCGCACGTGCGATCGCCACGCGCTGGGCCATCCCGCCGGAGAGGGCAGAGGGCCAGTTATGCTCAAAGCCCTCCAAGCCCACCAGGTCCACCATCGCCCACGCCTTTTCGGCTGCTGCATCTTTCGGCACACCCTCCAGCTCCAAAGGCAAGGTGATGTTTTCCAGCACCGTGCGCCACGGCATCAGGTTCGCCTCCTGAAAGACGAACCCCGTGCGCGGCTGCTTCCCGGACGCAAAGTGTAAATTTCCGCTGGTCAGCGGCTGCAAACCAGCAATGGCGTTCAGCAGGGTGCTCTTCCCGCTGCCGGACGAACCCAGCAGGCACACAAATTCCTGTGGGCGCAGCGTGAAGCTAACCCCCTCCAGGGCGTCCAGCTCGCCGTTCTCGTCGCGGAAGGTTACCGCAAGGTCATCGGCTTCAAGGAAGTATTTCGCACTATTCACCACACCTTACTCCGGCAGGAACGCATTGGTAAAGACCTGCTCCAATTCCAATGGCTCACTGAGCAACCCCATCTTGAGCAGCAAGTCCTGCATATTCTCCCAGGCCCCCAGGTCCGAGACCCCGCTGCCGTCCTGCGTCCACAATTTGATCGACTCATCCAGCACCTGACGCTGCACATCAGCCACCTGGTCCAGATTTTCGACATATTTCGTGCTGATCTCAAAAGCCTCACCCGGATCCGCCTGCACATCGCGCAGCCCCTGCAGGGTAGCTTCTACCATCGCTGCCACCAACTCGGGATTCTCGCGGATGGTCTCCTCGTTGGTGATCAAGCCGTTGCCAACCAGATGCACATGCTCGGAAACTGGGATCACATTCACATCATAGCCCTGGGCAGCAAGCTGCACGGGCTCATTGGCAACATACACCACCACCGCGTCCTCCTGACCGGTGGTGAGCATCTCCACCTGGCTGAAACCAACCGTGTCCAGGGTGATGTCCTTCTCACTCAATTCTCCCGCCTCCAGCAGGGCGCGCAGACCAATGTAACTGGCACCGGAGAGAACCGGTGTGCCCACCTTGCGCCCGGCCAGGTCCTCCACAGATGCGATGCCGCTTTCGGCCAGGGCGGCCACCCCCACGGGATACTCTTCATACCACGCCATCACATATACGATGGGCAGTCCTTGTTCGCGGCCCAGCAGCACCTGCTCGCCGGAAGCGATCGCGAACTGCAACTGGTTCGCCCCCACCAGGGCCACGGCATCCACCTCATAGCTGTAATCCAGCTCCACGTTCAGCCCTACATCAGCGTAATAGCCCTTATCCATAGACACATATAGATTGGCAAACTGCACATTGGGAATATACCCCACTGGCAGACGCACATCCATCAGGCCTTCTTGCGCTTCAGCAGACGGGGCGCACCCCGCCACCAACATCAGCGTTAGCAAACTCAATATAGCGATCTTCTTCATGCAATTCTCCTTGTTACTGGTGCCCATTCTGCCGCCAGCGCAGCAAGCGCCGCTCAGCCAGGATCACCAACCCATACAAACTAAGCGCCATAACAACCAGCGCAAAAATGGTCACAAATACCAGGGCCGTGTCGTACTGCCCGCGCCCCACATTGATCAAAAAGCCCAGCCCGCGGTCTGCGCCGATGAACTCACCCACCACTGCACCCGTCACCGATAAAGTGGCCCCCACGCGCAGCCCGCCGAGAATGACTGGCAAAGCGGCCGGCAGTTCCAGATAGCGCAAGGTCTGCCAGCGCGTGGCGCGCATGGCGCGCATCAAGTCGTGCAAGTCCTCCGAGACCGCCTGCAAACCGACCATCGTATTGACCAGGATGGGGAAGAACACGATCAGCGCGCACACCAACACCTTCGAGAACATCCCCGGCCCGAACCAGATCACCAGCAGCGGCGCGATGGCTACCACGGGGATCGCCTGACTGGCAACCAGATAGGGCGAGACAAGCTGCTCCACCACCCGCGAGCGCGAGAGGGCATAGCCCAGCATCGTCGCTACCAGACTGCCCGCAATGAGGCCCAGCACAACTTCCAGCAGGGTGATCCCTGCGTGGTAGAGCAACGTACCGTCGGTCAACGCCAGCCAGCCGCGTGCTGCCACCCGCCTGGGCGTAGGCAGGATAAAGGCCGGCAGTTCACCAAGATAGACGATCAACTCCCACAGCCCTAACGCACCCGCGGCAGAACCCACCAGCAGCCAGCGCTGGTAACGCTGGATAGGTTGTTTCGGCGGTTTCTTTGGTTCTCGTGGTGTCAGTCGTTGGTCCATTTAAATCTCTTCCTTATTTTCTCCCCTAATTTCGCAAGAAATTGGGGAAGATGCTGCCGGAGGCAAGCAGCGTACCCTCCAGGTGTTTCACACCTTCCGGATATTCCACACCCTTCGGGTGTTTCAGGGGTGCTTCTACAAAAGTAAAACCCCGAAGCAGTCACACCTCGGGGCAAATCACCTTCCAAAAAGCAAACCCGAAAACGCAATGGTTTTCGGGGCATCTCACACGGAAACGTGTTTCTCCTTCTTCTATCCGGACTGTACCGTCGACCCCGGAATTTCACCGAGTCTTACGCGCATCGCGCTCGTGGGTTATCACCACCGATCGGGAATTGGGAGCGCCGCTCCCTCACCCTGCCCCGAAGGATATTTATGATTGTGGGTTAAGTATATGGCGGGTAGGCAGGGATGTCAAGAAGGGGCAAAAAAATCGTAAATTAGAGAGTAGGAAAACGTCAATCCGTCAATCAGGCAATCAGCTATCAGGAAAAAGTCAACTAGTGACCAGGCAACTAGGGGTTAGGAAAAGCCCCCCGCGCAGACGAATGCTCGCACACGGGGGGCTTTTCCTGGTTACCTTATTAAAATAAACCCTTTGCACTTTCCCTTTCTTACTACTTCCCCCAATCTGCAAATCACGTCATCGCCTGATCCAGATCCTCCAGCAGGTCCTCAATATTCTCCGTCCCCACAGACAACCTCACCAACCCATCGCTGACGCCCATCTTGCGGCGCTCTTCGGGGGGAACGGGGGCGTGGGTGGTGCTGGCGGGGTGCGTGACAAGGGTGTCCACGTTGCCCAGGCTGACTGCGAGGGTGCAAACCCGTACGCGGTCCATCATCGTGCGCCCGGCCTGCATGCCGCCCTTGAGGTCGAAGGAAACCATGCCGCCAAAGGTGCCCAGCATCTGGTGCTGGGCCAGCTCGTGGTCGGCGTAGCTTTCCAGCCCGGGGTAGAAGACGGCGCGCACGCGCGGGTCGGCGTCCAGGAACTGCGAGAGGGCCATCGCGTTCTCGCAATGGCGTTGCATGCGCAGCTCGAAGGTCTTCAGACCCATGGCCGTCAGCCAGGCGTCAAATGGGCTGGCGCAGCCGCCCATGATCTTGAGGGCCTGGAAAAGCTCGCCCGAGACGTAGTCGGTGTGTGAACTGACCACCGCACCGCCCACCACCACGCCGTGCCCGGCCAGGTACTTGGTGGTTGAGTGCACCACCACGTCCGCGCCCAAACTCAGCGGGCGCTGGCAATAGGGCGAGGCGAAGGTGTTGTCCGCCATCAGCCAGGCCCCGTTGCGGTGGGCGATCTCGGCCACGCCGGCCAGGTCGACCATGTCCATTGTCGGGTTAGAGGGTGACTCAGCGTAGGCCAGGCTGGCGTTGGGGTGCGCGGCAAAGGCCGCCTCCCAGCCTGCCAGGGAAGTATCCCTGAGCCACACGACTTCGATGCCGAAGCGCGGGGCAAAGTCCGCCAGGAAGCCGAAGGTGCCCGCGTAGAGGGAAGTCTGCACGATGAGGGCCTCACCCTTCTTCACGCGCCCGATAATGGCCGAGGAAACGGCCGCCATCCCGGAGGAGAAGAGCAGCCCGCGCACGATGTCTTCGGTGGGCATGTCCGGCGCGGCGCGCAGCAGGTCAATGCCTTCCAGCACGGCGATCTTCTCGGCGGTCTGGTCCTGGTTGGGGTTATTGAGTCGCGTATAGGAGTAGCCCGGCACCTCCCCGGCGAACATGGCCGCCCCGCGGTCCACGTCCCCCAGGCCAAAGGTAGAGGTCTGGTAAATGGGGATCACATGGGCGTTATCGGCGTGCTCGCCTTCGCCAACATGGGTCATTAATGTGCTGATTCCTTGTTTGGGGTGGTAGGATCGCATAGAGGCTCCTTTGTCTATCAGTTTCGAAATCACGCCTTCAATTATAAGCCAACAAGCAAGGCGGCACCCAGTGAATCGGTCAATCAGTAAATCAGGGGACGTTTTTCCTGATCAACGGATTGACGGATCAACTGGTTGACGTCCCCGTAAAGGGGACATTAAAACCCCATTGACCAGCCCCACTTTATCCACTAAAATTCGAAACGGTGTTTGCAACCCCCAACTACGTTCCTCCTTGCAAGGAATACCTATGCTTTTACAACTATCGATCGGTTTTATGGTTTCAGCCCTGGCATCCGCACTTGCCTGGCGCTCCAGGAACCTCAGCACCAGCGGCGCGATCGCGGCCGCCGTATTGGGTACTATCGTCCTCGGGCTGGGCGGCTGGGCCTGGTTTGCCCTACTGTTGGGCTTTTTCATCTCGGCCAGCGCGCTCTCCAAGGTCTTCGGGCAGGACAAGGCCAGCCTGGATGCCAACTTCTCCAAAGGTTCACAGCGTGACGTGGGCCAGGTGATCGCTAACGGCGGCATTTGCGGCGCTTTTGTCCTGCTGCACCTCGTGCTCCCCGAGGCGGAGTGGGTGTGGCTGGGCTTTGCCGGCACCCTGGCGGCGGCCAATGCCGACACCTGGGGCACCGAGCTGGGCGTGCTCAGCAAACGCCAGCCGCGGCTGATCACCACCCTTGAGCCCGTGCCGCGCGGTACGGCAGGAGCGATCACCCTGGACGGCACCCTGGCCTCCTTCGGTGGCGCGCTCTTCATCGGTTTGCTGGCGGTGCTGGTCACCTCGCAAACTTCCCTGATCGACGCCGCCACCTCAGCCATGTTGATCGCATTGGGAGGCGTTCTCGGCGCACAGGCGGACTCCTGGCTCAGCGCCACCTTGCAAGCTATGTATTACTGCCCCACCTGCGACCAGGAGACAGAACACAGCGAAATACACTCCTGCGGCACGCCCACCATATTCAAGCGCGGCTGGCGCTGGCTGAACAATGACATCGTCAACCTGACCGCCAATCTGATCGGCGGTGTTTTCGCCCTGATCACTTTCCTGGCGTTGGAATGAAATGATCCCGCAACAAAATGACCAAAACCACCCGCATCCAGATCCTTGATCCCCAAAAGCTGCAAGCATATCGCGTCTATCTGGCGTTCCAGTTCCTGAATGCCTTCCTGCTCTATACCGCCTTTGTCGTAGATTCCCTATTCTTTGTTGTTGAAGCCAATCTGAACCCCCTCCAGCTTGTCCTGGTGGGCACCGCTCTCGAAGTGACGGTCTTCCTGTTCGAGGTCCCCACCGGCGTGGTGGCCGATACGCTCAGCCGCCGCCTGTCGGTGATCATCGGCACCGTGCTGATCGGCATCGGCTGGCTGATGCAGGGTCTGCTGCCCGTTTTCTGGGTCATTCTGCTGGCGCAGCTGGTGTGGGGCCTGGGCATCACCTTCAACAGCGGCGCGCTGGAAGCATGGATCGCCGACGAGGTCGGCGAATCACACAGCGACGGCGCTTTCCTGCGCGGGGCGCAGTTCCAGCAGATCGGCGCTATCATCGGCATCATCTTCGGCACCGCCCTGGGCGCGGTCTTCACTGCCCTGCCGATGATCGTCAGCGGCGTACTGTTCCTTGTGTTGGCAGTTGGTCTGGTCGCCTTCATGCCGGAACACGGCTTCACCCCCGCCGCAAACGGCGAACGTTCCTCCTGGAAGAACATGGGGAACACCTTCCGCAGCGGCGTCAAGCTGGTACGCGGCCACCCCGTACTGCTGGCAATTTTCCTGATCAGTCTCTTCTATGGTCTCTACAGCGAAGGCCTCGACCGCCTGTGGGTAGCCCACATGCTGGAACGCTTCAACTTTCCCTTTTTCAAACCTGTGATCTGGTTTGGCATCATCCAGGGTACGGCCATGCTCCTCGCCGCCGGGGTGATCGAGTGGGTCAAGCGTCGTCTGGACACGGGCCACATCCACAAACTGGTGCGCACCCTACTGCTAACCAGCGGCCTGCTGGTGATCTCATTAGCTGGCTTTGCCCTGGTACGGGACTTCTGGCTCTCAACAGGGTTATTCGTCCTCATCACTGTGCTGCGTGAGACCAATTACCCCCTCTTTACTGCATGGACCAACCGCCACCTGGAATCACAAAGCCGCGCGACGGTTCTTTCGATGGTCAGTCTGGTAGACGCCATCGGACAGATCGGCGGCGGCCCGTGGGTGGGCTGGATCGCCAATCTGGTCTCCATGCAGGCCGCGCTGCTCACCTCCACGGGCCTGCTCTCGCCTGTACTTTTTATCTTGGGAAAACGGGCTAACGAACGATCAACCACACACCCAGACCAGTAACAAGGATGCCCGCAATGCGCGGCAGGGTCAGAGGGCGTACTTCCAATCCCAGCCAACCGAAATGGTCCAGAACCGCACCCATTGCCAGCTGCGAAGCGACCATAATAGATACCATCGCTACGGACCCCACGCGTACAATGGCAATATTCAATGAAGCCATCACCACCAGGCCCAACACGCCAGCCAGATAGGTATACCAGGGTACATTACGCCAGGCCTGCATATTTCCCCCGCCGATCAACAGCAAGATAAAACCTGCCACAATGGCCCCGCCTATGTGAACAATGAACACACTTTCAAGCTGCCCGATGCGCTGATTGAGAATACTTGAAAGCGGCGATTGAATGCTCACCGCTACGCCCGCTAGTGCAGAAAAAATGACTGCGATCACAACACCTGACATGTTGTTCCCTCCTTATTTATGGAAAAAACTGGCGACAATGCCGCCAGCCATGTGATTAATTCCTTGCCATTTGGCCAATCTCAATACAGATAATCCTTCAGGAAACGGCTGCGCGTAGGATGACGCAGCTTGCGCAGCGCCTTGGCTTCGATCTGGCGGATGCGTTCGCGGGTCACGTTGAAATAGCGGCTCACTTCTTCCAGGGTGTGGTCTTTGCCATCGATGAGGCCAAAGCGCAGTTCCAGCACCTGGCGCTCACGTTCAGAAAGCGCACCCAAAGCAGACTGCACCTGCTCACGCAGCATTTCGCGTGCAGCAGCATCCACCGGAGCCAGCGCGTCCTCGTCCTCAATAAAATCACCCAGGGAGCTGCTGTCTTCATCGCCCACGGGACGTTCCAACGAGATAGGTTCATCGGCCGATTGCAGCACACGCTGCACTTTGGCGGTGGCCCACACCAAACGCCGCTCCAAATCTGCTTCCAGATCTTGCCCGGCTTCCTTGGCTTCCTTGATTGCAGCCACATCCTCTTCCTGCATAAAGCCCGATTCAAGGGCCAACTCTTCGTGGTTTGGATCGCGCCCCAACTCCTGCACCATACGGCGCTGAATGCGCATCATGCGGGTGATAGCCTCAAACAGATGCACCGGAATGCGAATAGTGCGCGCCTGCTCGGCGATATAGCGGCTGATCGATTGGCGGATCCACCAGGTGGCGTACGTGCTGAACTTGAAACCGCGCGTGGGATCAAATTTATTCACGGCGCGCAGCAAGCCCAAATTCCCTTCCTGAATAAGATCAAGGAAGGAGATGCCCCGCCCCAGATAGCGCTTGGCAATACTCACCACAAGACGCAGGTTGGCACGAATGAGGGCCTGGCTGGCCTCTTCGGCCAGATCATCGATCACCAAAAAATCACCTTCCAGCTCATTTTCGTCCGGCAAATGGCGCTCAAAGAAACCCATGCGCGGCATTTTTTCCCTGCGCTGCAAATGCGAGAGCAGGTCCTCGGCCAACTGTGGCGGCATGATGTACATCCCCAGGAAAACGCCAAAGAACTGGCGCGCAATGCTGTCCCAGGCGTCATTCTTACCCCAGATGCCATTACTCAGATATGAGCGTAAATAAGAAGGCTGGTCGGAAAACCACGAAGCACGCAGCGCCTGCGCTTCACTGAGCAGCAGGGTCAGGTCCGGCAATTCCAGTCCACCGCTTTTATCCAGCCGCTTTTTAAGTGCTTTCCAGGCTGCACCAAGCTTGGGGTGACTGCTCTCTTCACGCTCTGGGAAAAGCTTCGCAAAATCCGGCAGTGTGTCCTCTTCCAGCAGGTGAACGATTTTTTCCAACCCCTTCCAGGAATCAAGCACATCCTGCACGATCACCAGATAAACCAATTGGTATTGCCCCATGTTGCGGCGGCTCTTTGGTCCGCCTTCCAGAATAGAATTCAAAATACGCCGCGCTTCAATTCGCGTTGACAGCCGAAATTCGCTGTGCGCATCCAGTAGATCGATCTGGCCTATTTCTTTTAGGTATAAGCGAACCGGGTCTTCGGAAAGCTCAACGGCGATTGCAGGATCTTCAAGGATCTCCATGGGATCTTCCACGCGCTTCTCCTCTGACAAGTTTTCAGCATCCTTTTCATTGGCGTTGTTTTGCAAAACGTCCTCCCCCTGCTCCTCATCCAATTCCTGATCATCGCTGGATGCAGGTGTATTGACCGGACTGGCAACCTTGTTAACCGGCTTCCTTCCAGTTTTTTTTTGCGGAGCTGCCTTCTCTGTACGGGATGATTCGGAACTTTCCATATTCATACTATACCATCGCAATCATGATTAATCCAGTTGAAGGGGCTGCCCTATCGCGCGGTTCAAACGCGCCAATGTGCGCGTATATTGGGCAACCAAATCCTGATAAGTCAAGGGCTGTTCGCCCGTCTGTTCCTGCTGGTCAAGCTGAAGATACTGCAATTGCTGCAAACCTTCCTGCACGCGCAGCTTGCGCAGACGCATGATGGTGAGGATCAACTCCTCCAGCAGCTTCTCGGAAATGATCGAGCCCTGAGCGGCAATGCGCTCCTTCAATTCCGCCAGCAAGTCTGTTAAACTCTCAGGTAAATTCGCCTCAATATAATCAGTCGGGTCCATAGTATCTGCTTCCAGAGCCTCCTGGATCAATCCAGCCAGGTTCTGGTACCGGGCATCCTCAAAATCCTGCGGTGTAAAGCGGCTCAATTCAACTTTTTGCAGCACTCGGTCCAGGCTGTAGATCGACTCCGGCATATTGAGTATGAGCTGCAAAGCGTGGCGCTCCATATCACGGGCCAGGCTGCCCTGGTCCACAGCAGCGACGGGCATCTGTGCACTGGCTGTGGCCGGCTGCCCCTTGCGCGGACGGCGGGGTCTTTTCGTTGGGGCGCGGTTGGGCAGCAAGGTCTGCTCATCCACGCGTAGCAAACGAGCCAGCCGCTGGCGGTAGGTATCGCGTTCCAGAGCATTAGGCACATCTCGGATCAACGGCACCACCTGGTCAGCGATCTCACTCTTCACCTTGGGATCATCCAGGTCGCGGCCTTCAGCGAGAGTGTTCATCACATGGATCACCACCGGCTCCGCTCCGGCGATCAGGTTTTCCCATTCCTGCGGGTCTCGTAATACGATCTCATCCGGATCCAGTTCATCCGGCAAGGTACAAACACGCAGGTCAGCCTCCAGGCGCCCTTCGCTGCGCACCAGTCCACGCGGATCAAAGAGGTGGCTGGCATCGATCTCGGCCGAGCGGTCGAGGGTTTTGCGCGCTGTCTCCAGACCGCGCAGGGTGCCCTTCTGTCCGGCGGCGTCAGGATCAAGGGCCAGCACCATACGGCGCGTGTAGCGCTTCAACTGTCGCAAATGGTGTTCGGTGAGCGCGGTGCCCATCGGTGAGACCAGATTCTGGAACCCCGCCTGATGAGGCACGATCACGTCCATATAGCCTTCCACAATGACCACCTGGTCCTGTGCACGGATAGCCTTGCGCGCGCGGTCCATACCGTAGAGCAATTTACCCTTGTCGAACAACATTGTCTGCGGTGAATTGAGATATTTAGGGTTGTCCTCCGGATTGAGCACCCG
>Ga0180435_10006138_pt1 | contig 11532 bp, 8 predicted proteins | sample SS_ome_3_FD_132467 | JGI IMG/M metagenome (GOLD analysis project Ga0180435, IMG submission 132467) | Hypersaline lake sediment archaeal communities from the Salton Sea, California, USA - SS_3_S_1 metaG | ecosystem: Environmental > Aquatic > Non-marine Saline and Alkaline > Hypersaline > Sediment...
ATCAGGTCGTGCAGTCCGCAGACCCGCACGTCGAGCTTGTGGTCCTGGCAGACCTCGGCCACCTGCTTCTTGCAGTTGGCGCAGGGGGAGACCACGATCTCGGCGCCGGTGGCGCGGATCTGGTCGGCCTTGGCCTTGCCGCCGGTCAGGGTGCGGAACTCGCGGATCTCGTCGATGGAGACCGTGCCGCCGCCGCCGCCGCAGCAGTAGTTCTCCGTGCGGTTGGGCGTCATCTCCACGAAGTCGGTGCAGATGTGCTGCAGGATCTCACGCGGCTGCTCGGTGACCCAGCCGCTGCGGGCGATGTTGCACGGGTCGTGGTAGGTCACGCGCTGCTTGATGACGTCCGGCTTGAGCTTGAGCTTGCCCGCCTTCCACTGCTCGTGGGTGTACTCCATGATGTTGATCACCGGCGGCGCGTCCTCGCCCCCGCAGAAGGTGGGCACGAAGGCCTTGGCGGAGCGCGAGGCGTGGCCGCATTCGCCGATGAGGATCTTCTTGGCGCCGAGACGCTTCACCTCGGCCACCTCGTTGCTCACGATGCGGTCGAGAAGGCGGTCGCTGTAGAAGAGGCCGTAGTTGATGCCGTCGAAGTTCTGCGTGCCGATGGTCCAGGAGCCCCCGGTCGCCATCATCACGGCGGCGTTGCCCATCAGGGTGTCCGGCTCGAGCAGGTAGTCGCTCACCGCGGGGAAGAACACGTATTCGGCGCCCTCCACGTCGATGGGGAACTCGATCTTCAGGCCGTGTTCGTCCTCGCAGTCCTCGACCAGGAACTCGCAGGTATCCATCATCGCCGGCGCCGGGATGGCGGACGTGTTGTGGCTCTTGCCTTCGAGCTGCTCCCGCGTGGCCACCACCAGGGCCTTGGGCGTGATGCCGATCTCGGCCAGGATCCAGCGGGCCAGGTGGGTGATCATGCCGTGATCGACGCCCAGGGGGCACTCGAGCTTGCAGCGGCGACAGGCCGTGCAGCGGTAATACTCCTCGGCCATGCGGTTGATGTAGGCGTCGTCGAGGACGAAGGCGTCGCCCAGCCGGGCCCGCAGGTTGCCGCCGAAGGTGAAGTAGCGGCGGTAGACCTGCAGCAGCAGCTCGCTGCGCTCGCAGGGGATGTCGCGCTTCTCGCCGGACACCTGGTAGACCGGGCAGGTGTCGGCGCAGCGTCCGCAACGCGCTTTCATGCGGGCGGCGGTGTCCAGGACCGGCGTGTAGTTGGAGTGGGCCAGGATGGCCGCGAAGGCGTCCAGGAAGCGCTTCGGCAGTTCCCGGTTGTCCAGGTCCTCCAGGTAGTAGGAGCAGGCTATGGCCATGTTTGAACTCCGGTTCAGTCCTCCGGGATGTCTCCCGGTTCTCACAGAAATTCGATCGATTCGGGGGCATGGAACATGCCATTCGTGATAGCAGCGCATATGTGTATGATGAACATAGAGATACAAGATTTCGACAAATTGTCAGCATGGTGGAGTGTCTCGGGAATGTCACGAAATTGAAGCGCGAGGTGTTCCAATATTGAAATAGTGTGACACTCGAGTTACATTTACGGGGCGGCGCGGAGCGCCGGCGACGTCGCAGATCGTCGCGCGCGTTTCGGACGTCGGCACGCGGTGCGACATGCCCCTGGAGGCCATGACATGACGACGGCCCTGGATCCCCGCTACGGCTCGCTGATCTTCGAGCACATCCCCCACGGCATCTTCACCGTGGACGAGTCGGGCACCATCACCGCCTTCAACAGCGCCGCCGAGAGGATCACGGGTTGGCGGCGCAAGGACGTGATCGGGCACCAGTGCGCCCGGATCTTCCGCTCCGACCATTGCGCCAAGGCCTGCTTCCTCCGTCACAGCATCGAGCGCGGCGAGGCGCACCGGGACGAGGAAGTGACCATCACGCGCAAGGACGGCAGCGAGCTCCTGGTCTCGGTCAGCACCGCCGATATCCGGGACGAGGCGGGACACGTGGTCGGCGGCGTGGAGATGTTCCGTGACCTGACGGACCTGGTGGAGCTGCGCCGGCAGGTCGAGGACCGCTACACCGACGACGACATCGTGAGCAAGAGTCCTTCCATGGACAGCGTCCGGGAACTGGTGTCGTTGGTCGCCCGCAGCGAGAGCACGGTGCTGGTCGAAGGGGAGCCGGGCACCGGCAAGGAACTCATCGCCCGGGCCATCCACAATCTCGGGCCGCGCCGGGAGCACCCCTTCGTGGCCGTGAACTGCGGCGCCCTGCCCGACAGCCTGGCCGAGTCGGAACTCTTCGGCTACGTCAGGGGGGCCTTCACCGACGCCCTGAAGGACAAGCCGGGGCGCTTCGCCTCGGCCGAGGGCGGCACCATCTTCCTGGACGAGGTGGGGGAGATCTCGGCGGCCATGCAGGTCAAGCTGCTGCGCGTGCTCCAGGAGCGGGAGTTCACGCCGCTCGGCGGCGTCGCGTCCGTCAAGGCCGACGTGCGCGTCCTGGCGGCGACCAACCGGGATCTCGCCTCGGAGGTGGGATACGGGCGCTTCCGGCAGGATCTGTTCTTCCGCCTCAACGTCGTGCGCATCAACATACCGCCGCTGAGGCACAGGCTGGAGGATCTGCCCCTGCTGGTGGATCACTTCATCCGGCGATTCAACACCCTGCAGGGGCGGCGCATCGCCGGCATCAGCGAGCGGGCCATCAGCCAGCTGATGGGCTACGACTTTCCGGGGAACGTGCGGGAACTGGAGAACGCCGTCGAGCACGCCTTCGTGGTCTGCGGCGCCAGCGTGATCGAATTCGAGGACCTGCCGCCGCACATCATCGGGGAGGCCCTGCCCCCCCTGGACGAGGAGCCGACCGCGCCGCCCAAGCCGGCGCGTCCGCTCCAGGACGCGGAGGCCGCCGCCATCCGCCGGGCGCTGGAGGAGAGCGGCGGCAACCGGACCCGGGCCGCCCGTCATCTGGGCATCTCGCGCAACACCCTCTGGCGGAAGATGAAGCGCTACCGCATCGACTGAATCCCTGGCCGGGATCTAGTCGGGCTGGCCCTCGCGCATCAGGTCGTAGGGCGTCTCCACGTGATCGACCAGATCCTTCATCTCCTCGAAATCGAAGGCACGCATGGTATTCGTGCGTACGTTGCCCAGGGACGACAGGGTGTAGGCGAAGGTCGCCGCGGCCTCGTCGCTCTCGGCCTCGAAGAAGTGGATCAGGTCGTACTGGCCCACCGTCCAGAGGGTGTACTGGATCTCGACACCCTTGGCCTTGATTCGCTGGGCGAAGGCTTCGGCCCGCGCCGTGGTCTTACGGAGGTTCTTGATACCCGTGTCCGTGAATGTGAGCAGGCTGACATACTTGGCCATGGTTTCCTCCCCATTGTACCCCTTTGAAGACATCCTCCTTCTACCCATGTTAGCATGGACTTACACCATCCAGCAAACGTATTGAATATCAATTTCCCATTTGAGGCCGATCCGGCGCCGACGTATCCGGAGTCGCCGACGGGATTCGTCAACTGACGTTGCAATTTCATTGTCACGTATGCTATGATCGGCGCAGACCGCACCAGCCCCGCATCTTAGCACCACATCTGCCCGACATAACCGCGCAACCGAACGATCCGCCTGTCGCGAAAGGGGTCGTCCCTTGCAGAATGGGCCCATTGCTCCGGTTGCCGGCTCCCGTCCGTCCACGCCGGCGTTCTCCGTCCCGCAGGAATCGACAACTAGTTTCATTTCCAGGAGTTGCGGCTGCCATGGATCTTAGCGCGCGTCCCATTCTGGTCATCGGCGGGGGTATCGCGGGCATGACGGCGGCGGTGGAGGCCGCCGAGGTCGGTCACCGCGTCGTCCTGGTGGAGAAGGAGGCCTATCTCGGCGGGCGCGTCATGCGCACGCACCGCTATTTCCCCAAGATGTGTCCGCCCACCTGCGGTTTCGAGATCAACATGCGGCGCATCCGGCAGAACGAGCGCATCACCGTGCACACCCTGGCCACGGTGGAAGAGATCAGGGGCCAGGCGGGCAACTTCAAGGTCCGTATCCGCGTCCGGCCGCGCTACGTGACGGGGGAGCGCTCCCTGGACGACGAGCTCGCGGCGCGGCTCGATTCCGAGCGGGACAACGACTTCAACCTGGGCCTGGACCGCACCAAGGCCCTCTACCGCCCCCACGAGATGGCCTACCCGGCCCTCCACGTCCTGGACCGCGACGCGCTCTCGGACGCCGACGCCGACAGGCTGGCCGCGGACTGTCCCCCCGGCGCCCTGGACCTGGAGATGGGCGAAGAGACCCTCGATCTCAAGGTGGGGGCCGTGATCGTGGCGACGGGTTGGCGGCCCTACGACGCCGGACAGCTCGGCCACCTCGGCTACGGGCGCTGCGGGAACGTGATCACCAACGTCGTCATGGAGCGGCTGGCGTCGCGCAGCGGGCCAACGGGCGGGCGGATCCTGCGCCCCTCGGACGGCCGGCCGGCGCGGAACGTGGCCTTCGTGCAATGCGCGGGCTCGCGGGACGAGAACCACCTGCCCTACTGCTCGGCGGTCTGCTGCATGGCGTCGCTGAAGCAGGTCCGCTACCTCCGGGAGAAGGACGAGGAGGCCCGGGCCACGGTCTTCTACATCGACATCCGCACCATCGGTCGACTCGAGAAGTTCTACCAGGACATGCTGTCGGACGAGCGGGTCGACTTCGTCAAGGGCAAGGTGGCGCTGGTCGACGAGGAGGCCGCGAGCGGCGATCTGATCCTGGACGTGGAGGACACCCTGTCCCGGGAGACCGGACACCGGCAGTTCGACCTGGTGGTCCTGGCCACGGGCGTGGTGCCCAACATCGACGACATCGCGCTGCCCGAGGAGCTGTCGCGCGACGCGTACGGTTTCCTCGACGGGCTGCCTGCGGACGCGGGCGTGTACGCGGCGGGCTGCGCGCGCCATCCCTGCGACGTGTCCCGCGCCACGAAGGAGGCGACTGGCGCCGCCCTGAAGGCGATCCAGTGCCTGTACGGAGGAGTGTGAGCCCATGGCGGACAAGATCGGCGTCTTCATCTGCACGGGGTACGGCATCGCCGAGGCCCTGGACGTCGAGGCCCTGAGCCGGGTGGCCACCGAGGACTGCGGCGCGGCCTACTGCCGCACCGTGGACTCGTGCGAGGGCGCGGACCTGGAGGCGATCTTCGCCGACATCGCGCGCGAGGAACTGGACGGGGCGGTCATCGCGGGCATCTCCGGCCGGCGCTACGAGACGCGCGACCTGCCCGCGGGCGTGATCGTGGAGGCCGTCGCCCTCCGGGAGCACGTCGTGTGGTGCCAGCCCCCGGGCGAGGAGGACACCCAGATGCTGGCGGAGGACTACCTCCGCATGTACGTGGCCAAGGTGGGCAAGATGTCGTGCCCGGAACCCTTCGCGCCCGAGGACGCCGTCGACAAGTCGCTGCTGGTCGTCGGCGGCGGCGTGGCCGGTCTGACCGCGGCCCTGGAGGCCGCCCGCGCCGGCTCGGAGGTCCGGCTCGTCGAGAAGTCCGACCGGCTGGGCGGCTGGCTCGCGAAGCAGCACCGGTCGGTGCCCACCCGTCCGCCCTACCTTGAGCTCGAGGATACGGGCGTCGAGGCGCTCGCGGCCGAGGTGGCGGGCCACGATTCGATCCGCGTCTACACGTCGGCCGTCACCGGCGTCATCACCGGGGCGCCGGGCCTCTTCGACGTGACCCTGCACGCGGCCGGGGGCGACCCCGACGCGCCGGAGGTCGTGGACAGCTTCCGCGCGGGCGCCGTGATCCAGGCCACGGGCTGGACGCCGGTGGATCCCCGTCCGGACCTGCCGTACGGGCAGGATCCCGACGTTGTGCTCAACGTGGACCTGGAGGAGATGGTCCGGGCCGGCGGCGGTCTCGAGCGCCCCTCCGACGGCCGCAAGGTCGAGAGCGTCGCCTTCATCCAGTGCGGCGGCTGCCGGGAGCCGGAGCACCATTCCTACTGCTCGTCCATCTGCTGTCTCACCTCGCTCAAGCAGGCCCTCTACCTGCGCGAGGCGAACGCCGCGGCCAAGGCCTACATCTTCTACGAGTTCATCCGGACGCCCGGCCAGTACGAGGACTTCTACCGCCGCGTCCAGGAGGATCCCGGCGTGTTTTTGACCCGCGGCGACGTCGAGGACGTGACGCGCGACGAGGCCGGCCGGCTCGGCGTCACGGTGCGCGACACCATGCTCGGCGAGCAGGTACAGGTGAAGGTGGACCTGGTGGTGCTGGCGGCGGGCATGCGGCCCAATGCGGCGGACGGGGAGGCCATCCGGGCCTTCAACGACGCCAAGCTCGCCGCCGTCGAGGGGGAGTCCGACGTCCAGCGCGCCGAGGCCGCGGCGAAGGCCGCGTCGCTGGCCACCCACGAGGGCACGGAGATCCTCAACCTGGACTACCGCCAGGGGCCGGACCTGCCGGCCCTCGAGTACGGTTTCCCCGATTCCCACTTCATCTGCTTCCCCTACGAGAGCCGCCGCACGGGCATCTACGCCGCCGGCTGCGTGCGCCAGCCCATGGACGGGGTCGCCAGCCGGGACGACGCCGCCGGCGCCGCCCTCAAGGCGATCCAGTGCGTGGAGATGACGTCGCGCGGCGAGGCGGTGCACCCCCGCGCGGGCGATCGCTCCTACCCCGACTTCTTCATGCAGCGCTGCACCCAATGCAAGCGCTGCACCGAGGAATGTCCCTTCGGCGTGCTCAACGAGGACGAGAAGGGCACGCCGTTGCTGCAGGCGACGCGCTGCCGGCGCTGCGGCGTGTGCCTGGGAGCCTGCCCCGAACGCATCGTGTCCTTCGCGGACTACTCGGTGGAGATCCTCGCCTCGATGATCAAGGCGGTGGAGGTGCCCGACGAGTTCGAGGAGAAGCCGCGCATCCTCGCGCTCATGTGCGAGAACGACGCCCTGCCGGCCCTGGAACTCGCCGCTCAGCACCGTCTTCAGCTCAACCCCTTCGTGCGGATCCTGCCGGTACGCTGCCTGGGCTCGGTCAACGTGGAGTGGGTCAACCAGGCCGTCTCGCGCGGCTTCGACGGCGTGCTGCTGATCGGCTGCAAGTACGGCGACGACTACCAGTGCCACTTCATCAAGGGCAGCGAGCTGGCCAACGCCCGCGGCGAGAACATCCGGGAGAAGCTGGAGAAGATGGCCATGGAGGAGCAGCGGGTTGAGATCCACCAACTGGAGGTCGACGAGTACGAGAAGCTGCCGGCGATCTTCGCGGACTTCGCGGAGGTGATCGAGGAGGTCGGCATGAATCCGTTCAAGGGGATGTGACGGCGCGCGGCGGCGCGCCGCAGCGGAGGGAAGGAGACATTGGGCGAGACCGAGAGGACATCCCGGGCGATGCTGGTGGAGCCGGATCTGGAGTTCATCCACACGCTGAGCCGCCGGATCGGGGAGAGCTACAAGAAGTGCATGCAGTGCGGCACCTGCGCCGCCACCTGCTCCCTGTCGCCGGAGTCCGCCGCCTTCCCGCGCAAGGAGGTGATCTGGGCCGCATGGGGCTGGAAGGAGCGCCTCGTGCACGACCCGGACGTCTGGCTCTGCTACCAGTGCAACGACTGCTCGACGCGCTGCCCCCGCAGCGCCCATCCGGGCGATCTGCTGGCGGCCGTGCGCCAGGAGAGCATCATCCATTTCGCCCGGCCCAGGTTCCTGGCCCGCTGGGTCAACGACATCCGCTACGTGCCTCTCCTGCTGGCCATCCCCGCGCTGCTGCTGGGACTGGCCCTGAAGCTGCGCGATCCGATCGCCGGTGTCCTGGGCCTGTCCGGAAGCGGCGACGACCGGATCGTCTACGCCTACTCCAGCCACTTCCCGCACTGGCTGCTCAACGGCTTCTTCCTCACCTGCGCCGCCCTGGTGCTGCTGGGCGCCGCGCTGAGCGCCCGGCGCTTCTGGCGGAGCATGAAGACCTCCCTCGAGTCGGCGGGCGCGAAGCCCGTGCGGGGCGTGTGGTCGAGCCTCGGCGCCGCCCTGAAGAACGTGGTCCGGCACGACAACTTCGCCGTCTGCAGCACGGCGCACATCCGGAACGTGTCGCACCCCTGCTTCTTCTTCGGGTTCTTCGCCCTGACGGCGGTCACGCTCTGGGTGATCACCTCCGGGATCAATCCCCTGATCTCGGGCCCGTTCGTCTATCCCTTCGCCTTCTGGAGCCCGTGGAAGATCCTGGCCAACCTGGGGGGGCTGGCGGTGGTCGCGGGCTGCATCCTGACCATCCGGGAGCGCCTCTTCGGCACCGCCTACAACACGGCCGGCAACTACTACGACTGGTCGTTCCTGATCACCCTGATCCTCGTGGCGCTCACGGGATTCCTCTGCGAGGTGTGGCACTACTTCCGCATGGAGCCCCACCGGCACGTGGCCTACTTCGCGCACCTGGTCTTCGTCTTCGCGCTGATCGTCTATGCGCCCTACGCCAAGTTCGCCCACGTGGTCTACCGGACCACGGCCCTGGTCCTGGCCGAGCGCTACGGACGCAAGCGGGGCCGGCCGCCGGTGATCGCCGACGCGGCGCGACGGACCCTGATCGTCGGCGAGTCGCCCGCGACGCCGGTCCGGGCGGGGGGAGGTGAGCGGTGATGAGCGACGGTACCGGGACGATCGGCCGGCTCAGGACCTTCGTGCTGGTGGCCCTGCCCATCGTGTTGATCCTCGCGCCGCTGGGCCTCAGCCTCTACGACCACGTCTTCGCCAGGGACGCGCTGGAAGACGGGGACGCGGCGCCCTTCCTGGAATTCCCCGCCGAGCGCGACGAGGGCTGCGTCCGCGACTCGGCGTACATGCGCTTCCACCACTGGGAACTGCTGCGGGAGGTCAGGGACCAGGCCATGCGGCACGGCGTGCGCGGCGAGATCTCGCTGGACCGCTGCCGGACGTGCCATGCGAGCCGGGAGCGGTTCTGCAACCGATGCCACGAGGCCGTGAGTCTGGAGCCGGACTGCTTCGGCTGTCACTACTATCCGGCGTCGCCGACGGCTCTGACGTCGGATACGGCTCCGGCTCACGGTCCGGGGAGGTGAGGCGGACATGGATCGCAGGGCGTTCCTGAAGACCGGCGGCCTGTTCCTGGTGGGGACGCCGTGCCTCGGCGGCCTGCTGGTGATGTCCGCACCCCGGACGGCTGCGGCTTCCGGCGCCGGGACGCGTCGCTGGGGCATGGTGATCGATCTGCGCAGATGCCCGGCCGACTGCACCGCCTGCCTGGACGCGTGCCGCCGCGAGAACAACGTCGCCCTGCACGACGACCCCCGCTGGGACGTGCATTGGATCCGGAAGGTCACGATCGCACGGAAGCACGGGAAGGAGGAGCGGACCCGGACCGTGCCCCTGCTCTGCAACCACTGCGACAACCCGCCCTGCGCCCAGGTCTGTCCCGTGCAGGCCACGTACAAGCGCGCCGACGGCATCGTGATCGTCGATCAGCACCGCTGCATCGGCTGCCGCTACTGCCTGATCGCCTGTCCGTACAACGCCCGCTTCTTCAACTACAAGGGCGGCGAGACCTGGACCAACACGGGCTATCCCAAACGCTCGCACGGCGTGGCCGAATCGTGCCATCTCTGCGCCCATCGCCTCGACGAGGGGCGGCCGCCGGCCTGTGTCGAGGCCTGCCGGGCGCGCGGCACGGGCGCGCTGTGCGTGGGCGATCTCGACGATCCCGACAGCGAGATCGCCCGGCTGATCGCCGACAATTCCGTCAAGCGGCTCAGGGACGACCTGGGCACGGAGCCGAAGGTCTACTACATAGGACTGTAGGATGGACATCGCGTACCAACCGATCGAGGGCCGGTCACGCGGCTACTACCTGCTGCTGGCGATCCTGCTGACCCTGGTGGCGGGCGGGGTGTACGCCACCTTCACGATGATCGCGCACGGCCTGCACCTGTCCGGCATGACCAACCGCGTGCCCTGGGGTCTGCAGATCGTGATGGCCATCTTCTACATCGGGTTGTCGGCGGGCTCGCTGGTGGTCTCGGGCCTGTACGGGATCTTCGGCAAGGCGGAGTACCGGCCCTTCGCGCGGATCGCCGCCTTCCTGGCCATGCTTTTTCTGATCGCGGGCCTGCTCTCGATCGTCACGGACCAGGGACGCATCGACCGGGTGTTCGTCAAGCCCTTCGCCCACTTCAACGCCACGTCCATGTTCTCCATCAACCCGGCCCTGTACATGGGGCACGTCATGATCTGCATCTTCTACTTGTGGGCCCTCTTCAAGAAGAAGGGCCGCCTGACCAAGCCCACGTCGGTGATCGTCGTGCTGTGGGCCCTGGGCGTGCACACCGGCACGGGCGCCATCTTCGCCTTCACGCCCCGCGAGCTCTACAACACCGCCCTGCTGCCGCCGAGCTTCGTGGCGGCGGCTCTCTCGTCGGGCGCCGCCCTGATGATCCTGGTGCTGGTCTCCCTCTTCAAGATCACCCGGCGGCACCTGGACATCGCGCTCGTGATCTGGCTCGGCCGCCTGCTGGCCGTGTTCATCGTCGTGGCCATGTACGTGATCCTCATCGAGAACGCCCACCGCTTCTATCTGATCGAGTCGCGGGAGGCGACCTCGTACTACCTCTTCTCCGGCTATCACGCCGTGCTGTTCTGGGGCGGGCTGATCGGTCTCGGCTCGGTGGTCCCGGCCCTGCTGCTGTTCCATCGGCGCAGGGGATCGTCGGTGCGCTGGATCGTCTTCGCGTCCGTGCTGGTGGTGGTCGGCGTGCTGTGTGAGCGGTATCTGATCGTGCTGCCCGGACTGGAGCATCCGCCCGACCTCTTCCCCGGCTGGGAGATCGTCGGCTCGGTCCTCGACGAGGGGATCGTGACCTACACCGTCAGCGTCTACGAGATCCTCCAGGCCCTGGGCGTGATGAGCTTCATCGGCTTCATCTTCGTGCTGGGCCTGAAGTACCTGCCCCTGCTGCCCGTCGAGGCGCGGGCCCACGGCCAGTCCCAGATGCTCAAGGGCATGATCGCGCGGGCCGTCGCCCGGCGCGCGGCCCGCGCTCAGGGCGTCTCGGCGACGAGGCTGTAGAGACGCGTCTCGCCCTCCGACCAGACGACCCGGGCCCCGCTGATCGTGAGCTGCTGGAGCAGGATGAACTCGTACTCGGCGTCCAGGAAGGGCTGGATGTCGCCGGCGAGGTAGGCGTCGAACTGGGCCACGTTCACCGCCACCGACGCCTTGGGCGTCCGCGCGAGGGCGCCGCCGGAGATGGGCCGGCCGTGGATCGTCTGGTAGTACATGGCCTTCTTGGGACCCGACAGCGCGTCGTAGATGGCGCCGTCGCCGGGCCGCCGCGCCAGCGCCTCGACCCAGCCCGGGATCTCCATGCGCGTCTCCGGCATGGGCGCGGGCCACAGTTCCACGACCATCAGCAGCACGAAAGGGATCGCGCGCCGGCCGAGGGACCGGACCGCGAAGGCGCCCAGTACGCTCGCCGCCAGCGCGATCATGATCGACATGCGCACGGGCACGCCGCCGAGGGCCAGGGGCGGGAAGATCTCTTCCAGCAGCGCGTAGGGCATGGGGACCGGCAGGGCCCGGCCGAGCACG
>Ga0180435_10006139_pt1 | contig 11532 bp, 7 predicted proteins | sample SS_ome_3_FD_132467 | JGI IMG/M metagenome (GOLD analysis project Ga0180435, IMG submission 132467) | Hypersaline lake sediment archaeal communities from the Salton Sea, California, USA - SS_3_S_1 metaG | ecosystem: Environmental > Aquatic > Non-marine Saline and Alkaline > Hypersaline > Sediment...
ACCGGCAGCATCGAGGCGTATGAGTTTTTCTTCCTGGGTCGGCACAGCTTTCACCAGCGCGGAGCAGCGCTCGACAGCGCCATCAGAGCGCTTCAGATGGCGGTGGAAAAAGACCCCAATTTCGCAGCCGCTTGGGCTTATCTCGCCGCGGCGGGCAGTGTCACCTGGGCATACCAGACTTCCATAAGCAACGAGGAAGCGCGAATTATCGCTGAGCAAGCGTCGAGACAAGCTCTCGAACTGGAGCCGGACATGGGGCTTGCGTTGGCAGTCCAGGGAATGCTGGCATGGCATTATGAAGGCAATCTGATCAAGGCTTTTCCCCTCGTTGACCGCGCAGTAGCCGAAGATCCGCACGACAGCACCATTCGCGCGTGGGCAGGAATGTTCTATTTTGGATGGGGTTATGTCGAGGATGCGCTTGCTCACTTTCACTATTCGTTGAGGCATGACCCTCGGGTGGGCATGACAAACGGAATGCTTGGCCTGACTTATCTTGCACTCGGCAAAGACGAACTCGCCGCTCCATACCTGGCCAAGGCCACCGAGTTGGGCTGGCCGCAACACTACCGCGCCCAGGCAAGTCAGAACATGATGAGAGGTGACTTCAGTGCCGCCTTTGCCTTGCTGAAATTCGCCTTCGCCGTTTCGGAGATGGACGCTGATCCGCACCCCTGGATCTACGAATTGGAAGAGGCTGGCCGATCCTACATAGAAAATCCAGAAACGAAAGACGTGCTGATTTCGGTTATCGAAAGAGCCCCAAAAAGGATTCCCTTGGCGGATGCCTTCCTGACTTCACTGTTCAATTTGCAGGAAGATTTCTTCGACGATTTTTCGCGCGCGGTTGATGAAGACCACCTCTGGCCGACTTTCTTGACACCGATTTTATGGCTGCCTGAATACAGAGCGTACGTTGAAGATCCGAGATTCCTCGAGATCATGAGCGTGGACGGAGCCTTGGAGTTGTGGCAGCAGCGTGGTTTTCCCGACGATTGTGAACTGGTCAATGGCCCTGTCGGTGGCCACTTGGACTGTTCGCGGCGTTACCAATGACTCCTGTCATCTTGATTACCGGTTCGGATCGATAGGCGCCATTCCCTGAATAAGCTGGCCTCGTTCTGCCCGGTCAGGGTCTTGCCTGCACGAACTCCCGCAGGTCTGAACTCAGGATCCAGTCCAGTTCGGCGCTTGAACGGTCCGCGGTTTCCAGGAACAGGAATCCGAACAGTGGGAATTCCCTGAAGTTCATGCGTGACAGGTGCAGAGGCCTGGAGAAACGCTGCAGCAGGGATTCATAGTCGAAGCTTGCGATTCGCCCGGACGGTATACCCGTCGAGTTGTCGAGCACCACCAGGCTGTATTGCCGGTCACCGCGACCGTCGAAAACCTTTTCCCACTCCGGCTTGATCCCATTCATGTAGTGCGCATAGGTGTTCAATCCCCAGGCGTAGTGGGCGAAATCGCCGGTCGTGCACCAGCCGCCGAAGCGCAACGGGTTGATTTCGATCGGGACCAGCCGCCCCCCTGGCGCTCTGCGGAACTCCGCGTGCAGCGGGAAGTGGCGGATTTCGCGCTCCCGGTTGACGTCTCGCAGGAACTGCAGGGCTGCCGGCATCAGCGATTCGATGATTTGCCGGGACGAAACGTACAGCCGGTCGGAAACGTCGTCGTCGGAGGCGTAACGGTGGTGCAGGATGTTGTACACGACCGGCTCACCGTCACCATCGTAGCTGGCATCGACGGCGTATTCTTCGCCCTGGATATAGCTTTCGACCAGGAAGCGGGTTTCGCTGAGTACGTGTTCCGGAAAGTGCCGCCCGGCGCCGGCCATTTCCCCGGCAATCCGTTCCCTGGCGGATGTCCAGTCGCCAGGATCACGCACGATGTGCACGCCGATGCTGAAGAACCCGATCGAAGGTTTGATAACGAAGGGATACAGGTCGGCCGGCGGAGAATAGCGTTTCAGCTCTGCCGCTGACAATTCGGCAAAATACAGCTCGGGAAACAGCGGCTCCAGTTGCCGGCGGAATGCGGCCTTGTCCTTGAACAGGGCGGAGGCGCGGGCTGCGGGCGAGTCACCCAGGTGTTCGGCCAACCAGCCAAGGGCGTGTTCACCGGAAGTCAGGATGCGGCCGCAAGCGGCTTCAGCAATCCGCTCGATGTCGTTCAGGCCGGACAACTCGGGGCTGGTCGCCAGGCCGAATTCAGCTGCGCCGCCGGCGTCGATAACCAGCCAGTCGTTGTCTTTGACCGTGTTGCAGAAGTGCCCGGAAATATAGGGTCCGCTGGCAATAATCATGGTGCAGGCCGAATCTGTCCGTGCCGAGGAAGCGGATAGTTTACATGCTCTGGTCGCGCAGCAACCCCACCGTGAACTTCCCCGTCCAGTCCACAGCCTGAGTCACCGTTTTGCTGCTTCGGGCCGACGTTTGCCAAAACCGAACTGATTTTGCCTGGTTCCACAACCAAGCTTATTGCAGAGATCGAAAATCGGGATCAATCCAGCGGCTTTTGTGAGAACAACCGGGCAGTGTTTCAATTGCCACCGATGTAATGGTGAATGAGGTCCAGCGCCTGCTGCCGTCGCGTCAACACCAGCAGTACCAGCAAGTCGCCGGCCCGCGCCTGCCTCAACGCCTGCTGTACGGCTTCTTCCGGGCTGCCGAGAATTGCGATCTGGTCTTTAGCCAGCCCAAGGGCCAGGGCTTGGTCACGAATCAGGTGGGGCACATCCATCAACTCGCGCCCACGCTCGTAACCCGGGAGAGCCGTGATCAAAAGTGTATCGGGGGCGATACTGCAGGCGGCCCGCACCAGGTCGGCGATGTCTTTGTCAGGGCGGTCGCCCGCCTGTCCCATCAACAGGGTAATGCGCTTCGATGGCACTCGCCGCACCATGTCGGCCAGAGCCGCCATGCCGTGTTCGTTGTGGGCGAAGTCGACCAGGATGCGGACGTCCCGGTGTTCGAACCAGTTGCCGCGTCCTGGATTGTCCGACTCGTCTCCGCGAAAGGCCTTTAACCCACGGCGGATCGCTGCGTCCGGGATACCCAGGGCGCAGGCGATTGAAACGGCGGCCAGTGCATTGGCCACGTTGTAGCGTGCGGCACCATCCAGGGTCGCAGGAATGTCCCGCACGTGGGCAATTTCCCGTTGCCCCCCGCCGTCCGCGCAGATCAGCCAGCCGTCGCGCAGGAAACAGGCACTGCCACCCGCCGCCAGGGCCCGGCCAACCACGGCGTTGTCGCCTTCGAGACTGAACCAGTGAATGCGCTCGTTCAGCGTCTCGGCGTAGGCCACGATTCCCTCGTCGTCGGCGTTCAGGACCAGGGGCGCGTCGCCGTGCAAGGCGCGGCGTACGATGAACTTGGCCGGAATCAGCTCTTCGACCGTGTAGATGCCGTAGTCGCCCAGGTGGTCCGCCGCGACGTTGGTGACCACGGCGACGTCGGCCCGTTCCAGGCCCAGGCCGCGGCGCAGCAGGCCTCCACGGGCCACCTCCAGCACGGCTGCATCGAGATCGGGCTGGCGCATCAGCATGCGCGCGCCACCGGTGCCGGAATAATCGCCGGTATCGATCGTGCGTTCGCCGACACGGATGAAATCGGTGGACGTCAACCCGGGGTTCAGGCCGGCAGCTGCCAGGATGGCGGCGGTCATGCGTACCGTGGTGGACTTGCCGTTGGTGCCCGTTACCATGGCAACGGGCACACTACCTGCGCGACCCCAATCGACATCATCGATGGAAGGCAGAGCGTCCGGTGTCCAGACCATGGCCCCGGCGCCGTAACCCACCGACACCTCGTCGTCGTCCCACAGGAAGGGGACGCCGCGGCGGCGGGCCTCCGCCTGCAGGGCGAGCAGTCGTGGATTCCGTTCTTCGTCGAACAGCCGGTTAAGACGCGGGCACTCTTCCGCCGGGTCGGGCGGTTTTGCGCCGCACACCGCGGCCAGCGCCGTCGCCCATGCCACCTCGTTCAGTTCGCACATGGAATAGAGCACGTCGATGGGCGCCGAGACCAGCAGGCTGGCGCCGCCGTCGAACAGGCGGCAGGTGGTTTGTTCGTCTTCGTAGCCGACACAGGCCAGCCAATCGGCCACCGCGGCCCGCCAGGCCCTGACGATGGGCGCCGGGTCACCCTCGATCGACACGTCGATGATGGCGCTGGGCCGGTCCCAGTAAAGGTTTCCGCCGGTCAGCCGCCGGCTGTCATCCAGCCTGTAATCGCTCGGTTCCGGCATCGTGCTTCAGTCCGATTCCTCGTCCAGGCGGGCGATGCGCACACCGCGTTCGTCCCGGATCAGTTCCATATCCGCATCCAGCCGGAATGCTTCCGGGTCTTCCTCGACGAAACTCTCGACCAGCGTCCTGGTTTCGCTCTTGCGGCGCCCGGATTCCCCGACCTCGTAGCCGGCGACCTGCTTCCAGCAGCGCTTGATGTCGTCACCGAAAATGACCAGCAGGTCGCCTTCCTCCGCCATGTCCAGCGCGGCCTGGACCGCTTCGGCTTCATTTGCGATGACCTGGATCCGTTTCTTTGCGACTCCGCTTTCACGCAGTTGCTCCGATAGCATCACGGGCACCTCGTCATGCCCCCGGCCGCGGCGGTGGTCGTCCGCCTTGCAGATGTAACGGTCGAAATGCCCTGCGGCCTCATCGGCGATGGCGCGGATATCCTCGTCTCTGCGGTCGCCGGGCGCGGCCAGGACACAAATGCGCCGGCCGACCACCTCCAGCCGGTCGACCAGCTGGCAGATACTCGCGACGGCGGCGGCATTATGGCCGTAGTCCAGGATCACGCGGAACGGGTGTTCGTCGAATACATTCATGCGGCCCGGCGCCTGGAAGTAGGAGGTGTCGAAGGTGCGCAAGCCGTGGCGGATATCGTCCAGCGATTTCCCCATGCTGAACGCAAGCGCGGCCGCGAACATGGCGTTCTGCACGTTGTGCGTGGCCTTGCCCTCCATCGTGGCCGGGATCAGGTAGGTCCACAGCAACTGGAAATGGGTGCCGTTGTCGTACAGCGTGATCATGTCGCCGTTGATGCCCTGCTCCAGCACCACGGCGCGTCCGCCGGCACGGATGTGCTCCTTGACCAGGGCATGGGCCGGGTTCATCGTCACGTAGCAGACGTGTTCGGCCTGCGTGTAATCCGCCATGCGCAGGCAATGCTCGTCGTCCGCGTTCAGCACCGCGGTATCACGGGCCACCTCGATCGGTATGCGTTTGACCTCGGCCAGCTGTTCCAGCGTGTCGATGCCGCCGAGCCCCAGGTGGTCCGCGGCCACGTTCAGGCAGGCTGCCACGTCGCAGCGCTTGTAGCCGAGACCCGAGCGCAACAGACCACCGCGTGCCGTTTCCATGACGGCCACGTCGACGGTGGGGTCCCGCAACACGATATGGGCGGAGGTCGGGCCGGTCATATCACCACGTACCGAAAGCCGGCCGTCGATGTACACGCCGTCCGTGGACGTCATGCCCACGGTGTGCCCGGCCGTCTTCAGAACGTGGGCGAGCATCCGGGATGTCGTGGTCTTGCCGTTGGTGCCGGTGATGCTGGCAACCGGAATGCGATTGGGGCTGCCGGGTGGAAACAGCATGTCCATGACCTTGCCGGACACGTCACGTGGCTTGCCCTCGGAGGGCGCCACGTGCATGCGGAACCCCGGCGCGGCGTTGACCTCGACAATGGCGCCGCCGACATCCTTGTAGGACTGGGTGATGTCAGGCGTCAGGAAATCGACTCCACCGACGTCCAGCCCGACCGCCTGCACGGCGCGAACCGCCATTTCCCGGTTGTCCGGATGCACCACGTCGGTCATGTCGATGGCGGTGCCGCCGGTGGAAAGGTTGGCCGTGGAGCGCAGGTAGAACACTTCACCCTCGGGCAGCACGGTGGCCTCATCCACGCCGCCTTTTTCCATCAGCCGCTGCGCCTGGTGGTCCAGTTCGAGCCGGGTGAGCACTTTCTCGTGGCCGATGCCGCGCCTTGGGTCCTGGTTGACGATATCGATCAGCTCGGCAATGGTGTGCTCGCCGTCGCCTACCACGTGGCCCGGGACGCGCTTGGCCACGGCGACCAGTTCGTTGTTCACGACCAGCATCCGGTGGTCCATCCCCTCGATGAAGCTCTCCACCAGCACGCTTCTGCCGCGCGCGTTTTCACGCGCGACGCCGTAGGCCACCTGGACCTGCTCGTCGGTCAACAGGTTGATCGATACGCCGCGGCCATGGTTGGCGTCCAGCGGTTTGACCACCACCGGGAAACCGATGCGGCGCGCGGCCCGCATGCATTCGCGCTCGGTCGTCACCAGCCGCTGCTGCGGCACCGGCAGGCCCAGATCACGCAACAGGTTGTGGGTGTCTTCCTTGTCGCAGGAGAGTTCCACCGCGATGTGCGGCGTCTTCGAGGTGATGGTGGCCTGGATGCGCTGCTGGTACCGGCCGTGGCCGAACTGCACCAGCGAATACTTGTTGAGGCGCTGGAAGGGAATCTCACGCTCCACAGCCGCCCTGACCAGCGAGGCCGTGCTGGGTCCGAGTTCCTTGCGCTGGGCGAAGCGGATAAAGTCGTCACGCTCTTCCTCGAAGTCGAAATCTTTTTCGATCGCGTCCCCGAACCGGCCGCGAACCTCGTCGGGCGTCAGGCTGAGCAGCAGCTGCATCGCGATACGCGCCGCTTCCAGCCCCACTTCCCGCTGCTTGTACTCGAATACCATGTTGTAGCAGCCTGGCCGGCCCATGCTGCGCGTCTTGCCAAACGACACGTCGGAGCCCGCCATGTTCTGTAGTTCAATGGCGGCATGCTCCCAAATGTGCGCCATCCAGGTACCCTCGTCTTCGCGCAGGCGGCGGATGAAGCCGCCCGGCTCGCCGTAGGAGCAACCGTGTTTCTGCAGGCCTGGCAAGGCCGCGATCAGGCCGTCGATGAAGCCTTCACCGAGACGGACCGAGGGCCATTCTTCGAGAATGCCGATGTCGACCTGGTGGCGGATGACCGGGAAATGGGCGTAAAGGCTGGGGCCGACGTAAACATTGGTGGCCAGGATTTTCATAGAACGACCTGCAGGATTCGGAGGTCAGGGCATATTACCCCGTGCCCGCTTTATCGCCAACGGCTCTTGCTGAAAAACCGACCGGGACCACCCTTCTTACAGGGCCGCCTCGCGGGTTTCCAGGTTGAAGCGCGCGCCTTCGGCCAGGACATGCAATTTGAGGCCGATCAGCGTCACCGCTTCCGCGCGCCGGACGTAGCTCATCGAAGAGTGTTGCAGATCGGCAGGATCGACCACGGTAACCGTGCCCCTACCCACCACTTCCATCCAGCCGTCAGGCCCGATGAAACCGGCCGTGTTCTCGTCGATGCCCAGCCCGCAGGCGAAAGGATTGAATGAAAGAGCCGCCAGCAGCCGGCCCATCCGCTGGCGCTGGTTGAAATGCTGGTCGACGATAACCCGGTTGGTCAGGCCCAGGCCCGGCGCCAGTTCCACGCCGCTCTCGCGCGGCGACGGACCACTGCGCCCACCGGCGATCATGTGCTCGGAAACGATGGCCGCCCCGGCGGACGTGCCGCCCACGTGTATGCCCGCGGCATTCATCGAACGGATACGCCGCGCCACCGGCGTGCCGCCCAGTATCGTCGAAAGCCGGAGCTGGTTGCCGCCGGTGATGAAAACGCCGGTTGCGTTTTCGAGTATCCGCAGCATTTCATCGTCGAAGCAGTCGTCGCGCTTTTCTACGGGTACGCACATGGAGTTCGCGCCCATGTCCTCGAACAGTTCCTTGTACATCGGCCCGGTTTCGTTGAGCAGCGACGCGGTGGGGATAACGAGTATGCGGGCATCTTTGCCGCCGCAAAGCGCGACGAAGCGCTCCAGGATGACGGCGTCCTTTTTCTTCGACTCGGCGCCGCCGATTGGGACGATGAAGCCGCGCTCTGAGTTGTGGTCGGGTGAAGCAGGCATAGGGTTACCGGGGTCTCACTCAAAGGTGCCCTTAACGACGGGCGCTCCATCGTGGACCATCCAGCGCCCGTTGGCCATGACGTGGCTCACTCCGCCGTTGCTGTCGAGAACAGATAGATCGGCGTCGCATCCGGCGGAAATCCGGCCCTTGCCGGGCAGCCGCATGAGGCCGGCGACATTGCTGGTCATGCTGGGAAGGATTTCCGCCAGCGAATGGCCGCGTCGCATCAATTCCTGCACCGTATCGACCAGGCCTTTCGATGTGGCGAAGTTCATCTTCATCAACTCTCCCTGCTCATTGAACACCGGCAGGCAGCCGCCACCGTCGGAGCTGATGGTGAAGCGCGACGGATCGCCGCCCTGTTCGTGGAACAGGCCCCAGGCGTCGGCCGCCGACCAGGCGTCTTCTCCCTCTTCGACCGGGAAGGCCGTGGCATCGATGGTCACACCCTGTCGGCTGATCTCGCAGGCTTCCTCGAACAGGGCCTTGCGCCGGTTCGTGTGCGTGGGATGAAACACACGCGGCGGCAACTCGGTCTCGCGGAGTAGTCGCCGCACCATCTCGAGCCCACGTTCTCCGTCGCCGAGGTGCAAGTGCACGACGCCCGCTTTGCGGGCCAGCAGTCCGGCCACATGGACCTCCGAGGCCAGTCGCGCCAGTTCGTCGAGGGTCGGCTGGCTGGAGCGGTGATCGCTGATGGCGAGTTCGCCCAGCCCGATCACGCAATCGATGTTCACGATGTCGCTGCGCACCGTTCCCGTCAGCGTCGTCGGCGGCACGTGGTAGCCACCGGTCCAGCACCAGGCGGAGAGGCCTTCCTCGCGCAGAGCGCGCACGCGCGCCACGAGGTTTGCGGTACTGCGGGTCTCGTCGTCGGTGCCCAGCAGGCCGACCACCGAGGTCACCCCGAAAACCGTGAACTGACTCAGTGGAACCGGGGGCGCCTGGGTACTGAACCCATCCTCGCCGCCGCCTCCGGTCAGATGGACGTGTGCATCGATGAAACCGGGAACCACCGGGGCACCTTCGGCATCGAAGTCCTCGTCGAGCAGGCTGGCCGGCACATCCACGATATCCGGACCGGCATGGAGGATTTTCCCCCCGCCCAACAGCAGCTGCCCGATCCCCAGGGGCTCGGGGGCGAACAGATCGGCATTTCGAATTCGGGTCAGCATTCACATTTCCCAGAGAATCAAACAGGGACTGGAGGGGCGGGCCATTTTAAAGCGAGCGGGCTCGGCTTTCCATATTCCCCGGGAGCGAGACAGCACACGCGAATCGCAGAAATAAAAAGCAAAAGGCCACTCAGTTGAGTGAGCGGCCGCTGGCGGATGCACTCAAAAGCCGGAGCGTGGTGACGGATGGAAGAACTATCGCACCAGGACACGGTAACCCCAGGGAGGTAACACCAAGGTCGTATTGTCGCTTACCGTCAGAGATTCGCCGCTGAAGTAATCTTGATACTCGCCGCTGAACGGTCCGTCCGTGAACTGCACGGGCTGTTCTTCCGGGGAGAAGTTCATCATCGCGAACACCTTGTCCCGCTCGTCTTCGCGGACGAAGCTGAACACCTTGTCCGGCGCGCTGTTCCAGATCCGCACCATCGTCGCGCCCCACTGGCCGTTCCAGAGGGCGGAATTCGCTTTCTTCAGCGCGAACAGATCTTTGTAGAGCGTACCGGTTTGATGCTCCCGCCATTCAATCGGGTCTTTCTCGAAGAAGGCCAGTTGTTTCTCGTTTCCCGCCTCCTGGCCGTTGTAGATCATCGGGATACCATCGCCCACCACGGAGAGTACGATTACGGCATTCATCGCCGCCCCGAAGGCTTCCATCGGCGTATGTTCCCAGGCGTTTACGTCGTGATTGCTGAGGCCCACCAGCCGGAACGCTTCCTTGGGGTAGGCGCTTTCTCGCCACGAGTAGTAGACGAACAGCTTGTCGAGCGTCCCCCCGCCATTAATCAAGTCGTAGACAGCCTCGTACCAGGACCACGCGTAAGTCGCGTCGAATGCCCTGGCGTGCAGATCGCGTGATTCCCACTCGGCCAGCATGAATACCGGCTTGATCTCATCGAGTTCACGGCGCGCGTTTTCCCAGAAGTCGACAGGCACGAATCCCGCGACATCGCACCGGTAGCCGTCAATATCCGCTTCGCGCACCCAGTACTTGAGCGCTTCGGTCATGTATCGCCTCAGCTCGGGCTGCGAATAGTCGAGGTCGATGATATCTGACCAGTCCCACCAGGGGGTCGGTCTGAAATCGCCTTGGTAGTCTCTCTCGTACCATTCGGGGTGTAATTCTCGCAGCGGATTGTCCCAGGCGGTATGGTTCGCCACCCAGTCGAGTATGACGAACATGTCGAGCTCATGAGCCGCATCGACAAGTGCTTTGAGATCCTCGAGCGTGCCGAATTCCGGATTCACGCCGTAGTAGTCGCGCACCGAGTAAGGACTGCCGAGCGTGCCCTTGCGATTCTCTTCGCCTATAGGGTGAATCGGCATCAGCCACAGGATGTCGACGCCCAGTTCCTTGAGCCGCGGCAGATCTCGTTGTACCGCGCGAAAAGTGCCTTCCTTGCTGAATTGTCGCGTATTGACCTGGTAAATCGTCGCACTGCGGCTCCAATCCGGATGCTGGATCGTTACGTACGGTTGCGGTTCGTAAGGATTAACCACCACGGGCGACGGCCTCGTATCGTCTGTCGGTTGGCATGCAACAAGCATGATGCAGGCAAACAGGCACGGCCACAGCAATATCGATTTACTCGTTCGACGATTCATTACGCGAAACTGCCTGCTTGTTCCCAGGTTGATTGAATGGCCGCTATGGATCTCGTTCCGCCACGACTTCCATTTCGATCAGGCAGCCGAAGTGCAGTTCACGGGTGGGCACCACCGCCCGGGCCGGTCGATGTGAGCCGAAGCGCTTCGCGTACACGGCGTTCACGGCGCCCCACAGGTCGATGTCGGATATATAGACGGTCGACTTTACGACCTTTTCCAGCGAGGAGCCCGCAGCAAGCAGAATGTTCTCCACGTTGTCCAGGACCTGACGGGTCTGTTCCTCGATATCGGCGGCTATCGCTCCGTCGGCCGGGTCGATCGGCAGCTGACCGGAAACGAATACGAGGCCGTTGCAGACCATCGCCTGGGAATAGTGTCCCGCAGGCGCAGGCGCGGAAGGTGTGGATACGGATTTCATTTACGTCTCGTTCTCAGTGTGGGTTTATACGTTGTCCCCGGGAATCCCGTGGCCGATCGGCGTTTTCTGCCGCTTGCCGTGCATCATGTTCCTGGCCGCAGGATGCCAATCGGACCGTCACCGCTCCGGATTCCGGCGGGTTCGCAACCGTCGCCCAGGGTTACGGTGGCGGCATCGGACAAACGTAGAGGGGGTCCACGACACACCTGTAGGCGACCCGGAATCCGAACACCGCCTCTTTCAGCCCCGGGATGGTCGCCATGACGTCCGCCTCGCTGTAGTAGTCCCGCGAGTAGTAGGTCTGCGTGCTCCGCTTACGGAACTTGAGGATCGACATTCCCTTGGCGCTGTAGGGCACGCCG
>Ga0180435_10006140_pt1 | contig 11531 bp, 9 predicted proteins | sample SS_ome_3_FD_132467 | JGI IMG/M metagenome (GOLD analysis project Ga0180435, IMG submission 132467) | Hypersaline lake sediment archaeal communities from the Salton Sea, California, USA - SS_3_S_1 metaG | ecosystem: Environmental > Aquatic > Non-marine Saline and Alkaline > Hypersaline > Sediment...
AGTGCCTAAAGTTGTTTGCTTTAGCATGGCCTTTTAGCTTATTGTCCGCACTGGAATAAGGCATGGTATCAACATAATATTATTAATCAATTTGCACTCCCGGTCTTAGTATGGGAACACGAGAAAAACCGAGTGAAAGCGAATAACTTTAGGCACTTCAAACTTTAGGCACTTAAGGCACTTTTTTTTATGGAAGATCAGCATTTTAATCTGGAAATATTCGAGGGGCCGCTCGATCTTCTCCTCTATCTGGTCAGAAAGAATGAGGTTGAGATTCAAAATATTCCTGTCCAGAAGATTACCGAGCAATACTTAAAGTACCTGGATCTCATGAAGATCCTCGATCTGGATATTGCCGGGGAGTTTCTGACGATGGCCGCCACTCTGATGCATATAAAATCGCGTCTGCTCCTCCCCCCGGAGGAGAGAGAAGAAGAGGAAGAAGAGGATGATCCTCGCTGGGACCTGGTCAGACAGCTACTGGAGTACAAGCAGTTCAAGGAGGCGGCCGACACATTTCATGTACTGGAGGTAGAACAGGAGAAAACATATGTTCGGGGAAAGGTGCCGGTCGATCCTGTTCCTTCCTCGGAATTGCCGCTGGAGGAAGTAGATCTTTTTGAACTGCTAGATGCTTTTTCCCGCGTTCTGGATGAGGCGGAAAAGCGGCGACCGCCTGAATTTGAGCCGGATACTTTTACCATGGAAGATGGCCGCAACCGGGTGCTGGAGATGATTAATCATCAGGGGCCGATTCTCTTCCATCTCCTCTTTGAGAAGGGAGAACCATTAACCCGGATTGTAGTTGTATTCCTGGCACTTCTGGAGTTGATGCGTCAGAAGATCGTCCAGGTATATCAGGAAGCCCATTTCAGCGAGATAAAGATTCGTCGGGTTACCGCGGACTAACTATATTGCTTAAAATTTAATAAACCGCGGATTAAGCGGATTTGGCGGATTGTTTTTCGTTAATCAGCATAATCCGCTTAATCCGCGGTTGAATAAGTTGCCCGAACGAAGTGAGGGCTAAGTTCATATGAAAAAAGAACAGGTTAACTTAAAAAGAGTAGTGGAAGCATTGTTGTTCGTCTCTTCCGAACCTCTATCAGTCTCCCGGCTGGAGGGTCTGACCGAAGGGTTGCGGGTGGAAGGCGAGAGCATAAAAAAGATTCTGACAGAACTGGAACGTGAATACGAGTATGAGGAGAGAAGTTTTTCAATCCGGAAGGTGGGCTCGGGGTATCAGCTGCGGACCAGGGGTATATATGCCTCCTGGATTCGGAAGCTTTTTCATTCTCGTCGAATAGTTCACCTCTCCAAGCCCGCGCTGGAGACACTGGCTATAATCGCTTACAAGCAACCCATTACCAGGGCTGAGATCGAAGTTATCCGTGGAGTCAACGTTGACGGCATAGTGAAGAGTCTTCTCGATCGTGAGTTAATTAAGATATCCGGGCAGAAAGAAGTGGTGGGGCGTCCTTATCTTTATCGGACGTGCCAGAGGTTTTTGGAACATTTCGGGTTGAATTCACTGACAGATCTTCCTCCGCTGGAAGCAAGGGAGACGCCATCGGCTAAGAAGATATCCACTTCCAGTGACCTGAGTTTATCTGAAAGTGAAGCGGGAGGGGAGCAAGAAAGTGAGGCTGAGACGTCAACTTCTGAGGATATAGTATCAGAGAGAGAGGACACAGAAAAAGACTGAACATCCAACGTTCAACGCTCAACTTTCAACGTTCAACGACCACTTTTAAATATACTTGCAATGTTGATTCAATGCTTGCAAGCTATTATTTTTTCAGAGAAAAAATAATATTATGAATAGAAAAGAGCTACAGGATAAGATTGCCCGGTTGGATGAGAAGCTGATCAAGCTGATTAATCAGAGAGGAGTCCTGGCCGAGCAGGTATCAAGGCGATCTTCCGGGGCCAGGGGATCCGGGTATGATCCGGTCGGGGATGAGAAGGTTCTCCGGAAGATTGGCCGCCGGAATCCCGGTCCTCTTCCTGCTGCCGATATCAGGGCGATCTACCGGGAGATCATCTCCGCCTGCCGGGGAATTACCGGCCGGGTAAAAGTGGCATATCTGGGACCTGAGGCTACTTTTACCCATGCCGCCGCCCGGAAGCAGTTTGGTTCTATGGTTGAGTTTATTCCGGCGGAGAGTATAGGCCAGGTGTTTAAAGAAGTAGAGAATGGTATCGCGGATTACGGGGTTGTCCCGATTGAAAATTCTCTGGACGGTGCCGTGACTTATACACTTGATAGTTTTATGGAGTCTCCCCTTCAGATATGCGCGGAAGTATTTCTCCCGGTCAGTCAGACTCTTCTGTCCAATTCAAAGCTCTCCGAGATTGAGATTATTTATTCTCATCCCCAGGTCTTCGGACAGTGCCGAAGATTCATCCAGAAGCACCTTCCCCGGGCGTCTTTAAGAGAGGTTGCCAGCACCGCCCGCGCGGCAGAGCTGGCTGCCCGGGAGAAGAATAGCGGAGCTCTAGCAAATTCCCTGGCCGCGTCGGTCTATAAATTGAAGGTTGTGAGAAGGAATGTCCAGGACAGTGCCGGCAATATGACCCGTTTTCTGGTCGTGGGCGAGACCATTCCTCCTTCTTCAGGGCGCGATAGGACTTCTATTCTCTTCTCTCTTCCTCATAAGGCCGGATCTCTCCATGACGCTCTCAACGCTTTCCGGGTACGGGGAATCAACCTGACCAAGATCGAGTCGCGTCCATCCCGGAAGAAAGCCTGGGAGTATTATTTCTTTGTGGACCTGGAAGGACACTGCCGGTCGAAGAAAGTACAGGCCGCCCTGGAAGAACTTTCGGAAGCCTGCCGGTTCATAAAAATCCTGGGGTCATATCCCAGAGGTGAGATCTGAAGTGGATTGGTATATATGCGGGGGTATAGCTAAATCGCCCAAAAAGAGAAATTGGACGTAGTCGTTGATTTATATACATTTGCTTCTTCCCCCGTTCGTTAGCTATTAATTGGATTAAGAGAGTAATGAAAATCTATTTAAATAAAAAATAATTTCGCATTAATACAAAGGGGGGAGAAGCAAATGGTTGGTAAAGAAATTCGCATGGAACGGATTATGAACCGGAACTCCGGACGCACTATTATTGTGCCGCTGGATCACGGTATTACCCTGGGACCGATCCCGGGGCTGACGGATATGAGTACGGCAATCGCCCGGGTAGTTGAAGGCGGCGCCAACGCGATTCTTATGCACAAGGGAATGGTTAAGGCCGGTCACCGGGGAGAAGGAAAAGACGTGGGCTTGATTATTCACCTCTCAGCCAGCACGGTCTTGAGCCCCGATCCGAATGATAAGGTTATGGTCTGTACGGTGGAGGAGGCGGTCCGTCTGGGCGCGGACGCCGTATCGATCCAGGTTAACCTGGGCGCTCCCACCGACAGCCGGATGCTCCGAATTCTGGGTGCGGTCGCCAAGAGCTGCCGGGACTGGGGCATGCCGCTTCTGACAATGATGTATACCCGGGGAGAAGGGATTGGCAATCAGTTTGATGTGAAATATGTTAAGCATGCCGCCCGGGTCGGGGCGGAACTGGGGGCGGATATAGTCAAGGTTAACTATACCGGTTCACCCGAGAGTTTTCAGGAAGTGGTCGCCGGTTGTCCGGTGCCGGTGGTTATTGCCGGTGGTGAGAAGATGGAGACCGATGATGAATTGCTCCAGATGGTACAGGGCGCCCTCGCCGCCGGCGGCTGCGGTGTCTCGATCGGCCGGAATATCTTCCAGCATGACGATCCGACCGCGATCATCAAGGCGATTGACCTCCTGGTCCACGAAAACAGGTCCATTAAAGAGGCGTTGAACTGTATCAATGAGAACACTCAGAGTCGATAGCAAATGAAATGGCAGAATGGAATAATGGAGTGGTGGAGTGATGGATTTGCCCCCCGCCCCCCCCCATTACTCCAGTACTCCATCACTCCAATTTGCTTCCCACAATAATTCAATAATTAATTAGAGTTTGGAAATAGACATCATGCATGCATCAAAAAAAATCTGGATAGACTGCCGTCCCTGGTCCAAGAAGAAGGTGCTGACCGCTCTGGAGAACGGTGCCGACGCGGTGGTTGTTCCCAAAGGAAGATCAAAAGATGTGAAAGAACTGGGGCGTCTGATGACGATCGGACCGGATGGTGATTTGAAACCGGGTAAAGATGTGGTAGAGATCGAGATCAGGGAGCAGGCGGATGAAGATAAGATACTCTCCCTGGGGAAAGAGAAGACAGTTATCGTATCCGGGAAGGATTGGAAAATTATCCCCCTGGAGAATATCATCTCCCGATCCGGCACGGTATTCGCGGAAGTGAAAGATCTCCCTTCCGCCCGGACCGCGCTGGGGATCCTTGAGAAAGGCGTGGACGGTGTGGTGGTGAAGAGTTCTGATCTCTCTCAGATCAAGAAGATCATCAAGCTGGTTAAGAGCGACCGGGCGAAGCTGCCTCTGATTCCGGTGAAGATAACCGAGATCAAGGAGTTGGGTATGGGTGACCGCGTCTGTATAGATACCTGTACCGCAATGGGTTTGGGAGAGGGGATGCTGGTGGGGAATACCAGTTCCGCCTTCTTCCTGATTCACGCCGAATCGGTGGAGAATCCCTATGTGGCGGCCCGGCCTTTCCGGGTCAACGCGGGAGGGATCCATGCCTACACTCTTCTGCCGGAAGGCCGGACCTGCTATCTCTCGGAGATAAAGATCGGCGCCGATGTACTACCGGTCACCTATCGCGGTGAGACCAGCAGCGCCATAGTCGGCCGGGCTAAAGTGGAAAAAAGGCCGATGCTGCTGGTGAAAGGGAAAGCCAGGAAAAAGGAAGTCAGCCTGATCCTCCAGAACGCCGAGACGATCCGCCTGGTTCGTCCCACCGGAAAACCCCTATCGGTGGTAGCCCTGAAGAAAGGGGACGAAGTCCTGGCCTACTTCGAGACCGGGGGAAGGCACTTCGGGACCAAGATAAAAGAAAGTATTATCGAGAAGTAGCATGTCATCCTATATGCTTTCTCCGGAGTGATATGGGAGGACTGTTAATAGAGGTTAATAATGGTTAACAAGGGTTAATAGAGGTTGTCGCTTTGGCATCCCCTTGGGCAACCTTATATTAACCGCTATTAACTTCTAATAACCATTTTTAACAGATCAAACAACACAAGACATTTTATCTACAGCTAAGGATATACAGGTGTCACAGCTATATAAGAAAGCGACCATCGTCGGCGTCGGCCTGATGGGCGGATCGCTGGGGATGGCTCTGAAAGGGCACGGGTTGGCGGAGGAAGTGGTGGGGTGGGGGAGGAATAAGGACCGCCTGGCGGCAGCTCGTGAACTGGGAGCGATTGATCGGGGGACTCTGGATATGGGAGGCGCGCTCTCCGGGGCCGACCTGCTGGTATTTGCAACTCCTATCGGGGTGACATCACGGATCGCTCCGGAATGGTTCGCTGCCGCTCCTCCAGATTGCGTGATAACGGATATGGTCTCCGTGAAGGGGAGACTGGTAGATAATCTGACCGGATTAGCCGGTCCCCGGATATATTATGCCGGTTCCCATCCGCTCTGCGGTTCTGAGGAGACCGGTGTCGGTGCCGGCCGGGCTGATCTCTTTGAGGGGAAACTCTGCCTGATAACTCCGGTCCCGAAGACCAAGAAGCGTGCGATCGGAGAAGTCCAGAAGCTCTGGCAGGCACTGGGGATGAGAGTTATATCCATAGCTCCTACCCGCCACGATCAGGTGGTGGCCGCGGTCAGTCATCTTCCATTGATTCTGGCCTCGGCGTTGATCAATCAGATCGGGGATGAAAAACTTCTCCGGTTCAGCGGGACAGGTTTGCTGGATGCCACCCGGATCGCAGGATCCAGTCCTGCCATGTGGGCGGAGATTATAACCGAGAATAAAAAATCGGTCCTCGAAGAGATCGATAGGACGCTGGAGACGCTGATGCTGGTAAAGCAGCACGTGAAGTCAGGAGATCCGGCCCGGATCAAAACCTGGCTCCAGCAGGCCAGGCGCCGCAGGCGGAAGATGTAGAGCGTTTACTCTCGACAGCCTCACCAGGTGTCATTGCGGGCATAATACTCAAAAAGTGTTGGTAAATGGACTGATCACAAAAACAGCAATACTATTTTAAGTAAGCTTAATATTTAATCAGCGATTGTATTAACTTAGACGGTCATTGTGAACCCCGAAGGGGTGCGGCAATCTAGTCATTGGAATGAGATTGCTTCGTCGCTATGCTCCTCGCAATGACATTGGGGGATAAGAGGCGGATTTTTTTACTTTAGGCACTTAAGGCACTTTAGCGCACTTTAGGCACTTATTCATGGCCCTTCAAGCACTTTGGTTAAAAACTCAAAGCACCTTTTAAAAGGAAAACCTATGAATACAAAAAAAATCACCATAACCATGGACGGGACCTGCGGGTCGGGAAAGAGTACTATCGCGAAACGGCTGGCGGAGCGGTTGGGGGTTATCTTCCTCGATACCGGCGCCATGTACCGAGCGATCACCTGGAAAGCTCTCCGGTCTCCGGTCGAGCTTGACGATCCCGAAGGCTTGATCCGGCTGGCAGGTGAAACCGAGATACGCCTGAAGAAGGGGGAAGAAGGAACCCGGGTCTTTGTCGATGGACAGGAGGTCACCAGGGTGATCAGGACGCCGGAGATAACCAACGCGGTAAAATTTTTAGCGGATATTCCCGAGGTACGGGAAGTTCTGGTGGAGCAGCAGCGTCAGATCGCTGCTTCGAGGAGCGTGGTTGCCGAAGGCCGGGATACCGGGACCGTGGTCTTTCCCGATGCTGACTATAAGTTCTATGTCGATGCTCCGATCGAGGTGCGTACCGATCGCCGCTTCAAAGAGTTCATAGAGAAGGGGATGGAGATCTCCCGGGAAGAGGTAAGAAAGGACCTGGAGAAACGGGATCACGCCGACAAGACGCGCCCGGTCGGCGCGCTCCGCCTGGCCGAGGGAGGCATTGTGATCGATACCGGGGAGACGGAAGATGTTGAGGAGAACCTGGAGAAAATCATAGCTTACATTAAATAGTCATGGTAGAAAGCGCTTGATTAAGAATAATGGAGTAATGGAGTAGTGGAATGATGGAGTGTTAGAGTATTGGAGTGGTGGAGTGGTGGAGTGATGGGCACGCCAGCCCGGGGCTTTTTCCATTACTCCATCATTCCACTACTCCAATACTGCCCCACTCCATCACTTCACTACTCCCTTTTGATTCTTGATCACCAGTTATATGTTGACTCGGTGCACCACCGGTGCTATCTTGCGCCCCATTGACTTTTATGGAGTAATTTTATAACTATTATTTTTACAGGGTAAAGATAATGCAACCAAGCGGGTCAGTGTCCCGCGCAACAAAGCGGTTATCCCAGGCCGGGATGGCTGAAACTTAAGAGGAAGATTGGAAATGACGGAACTTATTAACTTGATACCCGAACCGATTGAAGAGACCGATGTCGAGGAGCTGGTAAGTACGGAAGAAATGTCGGAGATGATCCGGTCCACCATGCAGCATCTGGAAGAGGGAAAGATGGTGACCGGAAAGGTTTATGGAGTTCGTTCTGAATATGTAGTTGTAGATATAGGATATAAGTCGGAAGGCCTGATCCCATTATCCGAATTTGAAAATGAGACAAACCTTCAGACCGGGGACGAGGTAGAGGTATTACTGGAAAGACTGGAGGATAGAGACGGGATGGTATGTATCTCCAAGCAGAAAGCTGATAAACTGAAAAACTGGGAGAGAATTGTATCGCAATATAAAGAAGGCGACGTTATCACAGGAGTTATTGCCCGAAGGATTAAGGGCGGTATGATGGTGGATATCGGGCTGGATGCCTTTCTTCCCGCCTCCCAGATAGATATTCATTATATTAAGGACAAAGACGCGCTGATGGGGAAAGAGTTTGAGTTTAAAATTATCAAGATTAATGAAAAACGCAAAAATATAGTTCTCTCCCGTAGGGAGTTATTGGAAGAGGTTCGTCAGAAGGCCAGGACCAAGCTCCTGGCCGATATTGAAGAGGGTGATATTCGCAGCGGTGTAGTTAAGAATATAACTGACTTCGGTGTATTTATCGATCTGGGCGGCCTGGATGGCCTGCTCCATATTACCGATATGTCCTGGGGGAGGATCAGCCATCCTTCCGAGATGCTGGCGGTGGGTGATGAGGTTGATGTAAAGATATTGAAATATGACCGTAACCGGGAACGGGTATCATTGGGACTCAAGCAGAAGTCGCCCAATCCCTGGGAATCCGTGGGAGAGAAGTATCCTCCGGGGAAGAAGGTTCAGGGCCGGGTGGTTAATATCATGCCCTATGGTGCGTTTATCGAGCTGGAAGATGGAGTTGAAGGCCTATGCCATATCTCCGAACTTTCCTGGACCCGTAAGATTAATCATCCCTCCGAGATTTTGGCGATCGGGGACGTGGTTGAGATAGTAGTTCTGAAGTCCCAGCCGGAAGAAGAAAAGATATCTCTGGGAGTCAAGCAGCTGGAAGTTAATCCCTGGACTCTGGTAGCAGAGAAGTTCCAGGTGGGTGATATTGTGAAAGGCAAGATTCGGAATATGACCTCCTATGGGGCATTTCTCGAGTTGGAGGAAGGAATCGATGGATTGATCCATGTCTCCGATATGTCGTGGACTAAAAAAATCGCCCATCCCTCCCAGCTATTCAAGCGGGGCGATAAGATTGAGGCGTCTATCCTTGCTATAGACGCGGATAACAAGAAGATATCATTGGGGACCAAGCAGTTGTCGTCCAACCCCTGGGATGAAGTTTCTTCCCGCTACACTCCCGGTGAGATTGTGGAAGGCAAGGTCACCAAGATCACCGGTTTTGGCGTTTTCGTGGAGCTTGATTCCGGAATCGAAGGACTGGTTCATATATCTCAGGTCAGCGATAAACCGTTCGAGAATATAAAGGAAGTTATCTCGGAGGGCGATACCGTCAAGGCTCAGATAATTAAGTTAGACAAGGATGAGCAGCGGATTGCTCTGAGTATTAAAAATTTCCTTTTAGGAAAGGGATTAGAACCCCGGGATCTCGACGAGAAAGCCCACGAAGCGTCGCCACCGGTTAAGGATGTGGACACCCGCATGAAAGATGGTCTGGAGAAGCTTGCTGCGGCCATGGCTCAGGATACTCCGGCTGAGGATATCCCAGCTGAGGATATTCCGGCGGGGGAAGCCGTGGTTGAGGAAGTCGCGACTGAAGCTACTCCGGCCGATGAGGTAGTGCTTGATGAGGTTATGCTGGATGAAGTTGTGGTGGAGCCTGAAGAGAAGAAAAAAGAAGAGAAAAAATAGTAGTATCGTCCTTCCGCTTGTGCTTCAGGACTTGTTGGATCAGAATGCCTCCGGCATTCTTTGTAATAATTGTATGATTGCTTCGCTTGTTGATTCACAAGCCTTGCCTTTGGCAAGGCGATACTACATTTCCTACAATTCCCCACAAGTCCGAAACGGAGTGAAGGACGATACAACATAAATTTGCGAACGAAGTGAGCTAATTTATGAAGACAGTAGAAGAACAGATTGAGATTATTCGCCGGGGAACGGTTCAGATTATACCGGAGGATGACCTGAGGCAGAAGCTAAGAAGATCCATCGAAACCGGCAGTCCCCTCCGGATTAAATATGGCGCCGATCCTTCTGCTCCCGATATTCACCTGGGCCATACGGTTCCGCTCAGGAAGCTTCGCGAATTTCAGGATCTGGGGCATCTGGTGGTATTTATTATTGGCGATTTCACTGCCCTGGTCGGCGATCCTTCCGGCAAATCAAAGACCCGTAAGCGTCTCTCTTCCACGGAAATCATGGAGAATGCCCGTACCTACCAGGAGCAGGTATTCAAGATACTTGACCGGGAGAAGACCGAGGTTGTTTATAATAGCTCCTGGCTCTCCGCGCTGAGTTTTCCGGATGTGATAGACCTGACTTCCAGATATACCGTGGCGCGGATGCTGGAGCGTGATGATTTCGCGAACCGCTATAAGTCCGGCAAGCCCATCAGTGTCCTGGAATTTCTCTATCCCTTGATGCAGGGTTACGACTCGGTAGCCATTAAATCCGATGTGGAACTGGGAGGGACCGACCAGACTTTTAATCTCCTGGTGGCCCGGGATATTCAGAAGGAGTATGGCGAGACACCCCAGGTTATTGTCACCCTTCCATTATTGGAAGGGACAGACGGGGTGCAGAAGATGAGTAAGAGCCTCGGGAATTACATCGGGGTCAGTGAGTCAGCTCTGGAGATCTACGGGAAAATCATGTCGATCTCGGACGATTTGATGTGGCGATACTTCGACCTCCTTTCCGGCCGTAACCGGGATGAAATCGATAAAGCAAAACGGGACTGCGCCTCCGGCGCCAATCCAATGATCTGGAAGAAGAAGCTGGCCTTTGAGATTTCCGAATGCTTTTCTTCTCCAGAGGCCGCCGTTGCGGCCCGTGAACAGTTTGAGTCGGTTCACCAGAAGAAAGAGATTCCGGCTGAGATGGCTACGGTACGCCTTGACCCGGATGAGGTCAGTGGGGTAGGAATCAACATCGTGACTTTATTGCGTAGAGCCGGATTGGTGGACAGCAACTCTGAGGCACGACGAAAAATTAAAGAGGGCGCGGTCAGCATAAATAATAAAAAAATATTTGAACACAACGCTGAGATCGCAGTCAAAGATAATGACATCATAAGGCTGGGAAAGCGTAATTTTAGGAAGCTGGTTATCTGGCAGAATGTATGAAACCATAGCTCAGCCTTGCTTTCCCCGGGTTTTTATATTTAATCCGGCGAGCTCGTCGACTTAAAGGAACTGTAATTATTCAATACCTTAAGAGATAAAAAAGTTATATTAAAATAATTTCTTTTTTATGTTGACACGTGTATGGGGTTGGTATAGATTGGTCACGATGAATATCAGTGATCCTTAAAAATAAAGTAAGGACACATAGCTTCACAGGTTTTTGCAAAGGTGCATCTGTGGATGTACCTTTTTTTTGTTCTTTGAAAATTGAATGGTAAGATAGGGGACAGTACGGGAGCCTGATCAATTCTTAATTGATTGAGAGTTTGATCCTGGCTCAGAACGAACGCTGGCGGCGTGGATTAGGCATGCAAGTCGAACGAGAACCTCGAACTTATTTTGTTCGCAATTTAGGTTTGGGGGGACAGTGGCGAACGGGTGAGTAACGCGTAAGCAATCTGCCCTTAACTGCGGAATAACTCTTCGAAAGAGGCGCTAATACCGCATGTGGCCCCCCTGCAGCATTGCGGGGGGGTTAAAGATGTGTCTCGCTTGCGAGATATGTCGGTTAGGGATGAGCTTGCGTCCTATTAGCTTGTTGGTAGGGTAATGGCCTACCAAGGCTTTGATGGGTAGCTGGTCTGAGAGGATGGTCAGCCACACTGGGACTGAGACACTGCCCAGACTCCTACGGGAGGCTGCAGTCGAGAATCATCCGCAATGGGCGAAAGCC
>Ga0180435_10006141_pt1 | contig 11530 bp, 10 predicted proteins | sample SS_ome_3_FD_132467 | JGI IMG/M metagenome (GOLD analysis project Ga0180435, IMG submission 132467) | Hypersaline lake sediment archaeal communities from the Salton Sea, California, USA - SS_3_S_1 metaG | ecosystem: Environmental > Aquatic > Non-marine Saline and Alkaline > Hypersaline >...
AACTCCAAGAATATTCAAGTGCAATCACCTTAAGGATAAAAATAGCATGGTTCGATTATAAACTCAATCCGCCAGCCCCGTTTCCCCTTGACCTTGTCTCACTCCTTCAATATATTTTAACTGAGCCAATTTCAAAACGTCCCCTTTTGCCCAATATCTGCGTCAGGCTCAAATTTTAACCCGCCAGAGGCGGATAAATCCTCGAAATACTTAGTGTATTCATGTGTTTACCCCCGATTATATCGGGAAACATTTTGAAACTGTCTCAACACACCACAGCTTTTTTTATCGAACAGGATCAATTCTCACGCTGGCCCAAGATTTTTCATGACAGGTGGTGTACCCTATTTCCGCCCGGTTAAAATCTTTATCGAGCGTCAACGATCCTGACTGCAGAGAGGTGCCATGTCCCGTCGTTGGGCTATTTTTGCTATCACTTCATTGGGTTTTTTTCTATCCCAATTTTATCGTGCCTCAAATGCGGTTATTGCCCCACAACTCACCAACGACCTGTCTCTAAATACCGAGGCGTTAGGGTTGATCTCGGCGTCCTTTTTCTATGCCTTTGCACTGACCCAGATACCGATTAGCATACTTCTGGATAGAGTCGGCCCGAGGCGTTTGATGACGGTCCTTTCCTTTGTGGGCACCATCGGGGCTTTTGTATTTGCCTGGGCAGATTCCCTTGCAATGGGTTTGGCGGGACGTGTCTTTCTTGGGATAGGGATGGCCTGTCATCTTATGGGGACCTTAAAACTCATAACCGTGTGGTTTAGACCGATCAGTTTTGCCACTCTTTCCGGAATTGTTTTTTCCATTGGGACTGTGGGAAACATGGCAGCAACGATCCCCCTGGTGTTGTTGGTTCAGCAGATGGGCTGGCGGATGACCTTTGTCTTTATCGGGGGTATCAATCTTATGATGACGTTTATTCTATATGCGACTGTGCGCGACAGACCTGAACAGAAAAAGGGCGTTCCTGTTCCCCCCGCATCTGGGGCGGCCCCGTCTTTTAACCGGACATTTTCTGGTTTGGGCCTTCTTTTGAGAAACAGAGATTATTGGGTCATTTCGCTGGGGACATTTGTGCGATATGGCATATTTGCTGCATTTCAGACGCTCTGGGCCGGGCCTTACCTGATGGAGGTCATGGGTCTTTCGGCGGTGAAGACAGGGACGCTCATCTTTCTAATGAATCTTGGTATCATTTTTGGGGGCCCCACCTGGGGTGGACTTTCGGACAGAATTTTCATGACACGCAAATGGATCATTATTGGCTGTCTGGGGGCCCTTTCATGTGTCACTTTTGTCATAGCCATGCTTTCAACGGAAACAGGCCTTCTGGCTCTGGGTGTCCTCTTTTTCGGTTTTGGCCTGTTCGGCTCGGCCGGGCCACTGATGTATGCCCATATCAAGGACCTCATGCCCATAGAAATGGCAGGGACAGCGATGACGGGAATAAATTTCTTCAACATGATTGGTCCGGCGGTATTTCTCCAGGGAATTGGGAGTTTCATGCAGCATTTCTATCCACATGCTTCGCGCGGCCCCGATGCCTTTACTGCAGCCCTGATTTTATGCGCGGCCTGTTTGGGGGTGACCTCTCTGCTCTACCTGTTTACGCGTGAAAGGCTGATGGAGACTCGATAAAAGCGATTCCTTTGAATAAACCAGCCTTTTTCTGTTCTATGGCCCTTTTCATTGCCAGTACATAATCGGGTTTGGCCTCGTCTTTCCAGCGGGGGTAACCGCCTCTCCAGACATATGTGATCAATTCATGAAATGAGGGCCTGCTGAAGCTGTAGGCACCGATTTCAACCGTTTGTGTCTGTTTATCCGCAATAAAAGGAATTTCAATCTGTTCAGCATATTGTGCAATCATTTCTTCCACAATGCCCCGGGTTTTGACGCCTTCAGGCTTCTGTTTAAAATCCTCGGGTTTTTCAGGAAACGGGAACCGGCGGTATAGGTCTCCAATGAAGCCTTGATAATGGACCCCATGAATGGCGCCCATGAGGTCTCCAATATCTTCAGGCGCCTCAATATGGTAGACCGGCCAGGAGGTCCTGAAAGCTTCTTTGTCATCACTTTCAACCATAGTGGAAATATGATCGCAGAAGTCAGTGGAGAAAAAGAAATAGCGATCAAGAAGCAACATGTCCGAATCAATGTTAAAAAAACCAAAAGCGATAGATCCGTGGCTCAGGGAATCAAAGGCTAAAGGCATTATATTCCTCCTTCATTTTATGTTGACCCGGGCAAAATGATGATTATGTTAATTACTTAAGATGTTATAGAGTACTGATGCGAATGAGTCACACCCCGTTTGACAAAACCCCGTTTAAGTTAAGGAGTAGATAGATGATTGCAGAATATAGTCCAACAGAACAATTCACTGGCGCCTCTAAATATATCCTGGATGAGGAACTCGCCCAAATCGTGAATATCACCATGGCCCTTGAAATGCCCCTGCTTTTAAAAGGAGAGCCAGGAACAGGCAAAACCATGCTCGCACATGCCATATCAGAAGCCCTCAATATGAAGCTGATCGTGTTGAACGTGAAATCGAGTATGAAGCTTGTGGATGCCCTGTATCAGTATGATACGTTAACCCGGCTCAATGACAGCCGATTCGGTGATTCAACAAGGGATGTAAGTAATATTGAAGAGTATATCAAAATGGGCAAAATAGGCCAGTCTTTTGTATCTGACGAACGGGTTATTCTACTGATTGACGAAATTGACAAGGCGGATACGGATTTTCAGGACGATATGCTGGACGTTCTGGATCAGATGGAATTCGATATCATTGAAATCGACAAAACCATCAGTGCGAAATGCAGGCCCGTCATTATTATTACATCCAATGCAAAAAAAGACCTCTCGGACCCTTTTCTGGGACGCTGTAATTTCCATCATATTGCCTTTCCTGAACCCGATATGATGAGAAAGATTGTCCAGGTGCATTTTCCTGATATTGGCAGGGAGTTGATGGACCATACCGTCCGGGCATTTTATCGGATGCGGGACCTCAGGGGTATTGAGAAAAAACCGGCAACGCGAGAGCTGATTAACTGGGTCAGGGCATTGAAGGCAGATCCTGATTTCAAGGTAAAGCAGCTTGTGAAAGGAGATATCCCTTACCTGGGGGTCCTGTTTAAGAAGAGCCCGGATTATGCGATTGCCCGTAATTCCGTATCACGGTTAAGACTGTAATCTGGATGCCGGATACCTAATGCTGGATATTAAATGATCGATATTTCACGGATAGACCTCATGCGCTCACATTTGCTGCCTGAACGAAAACCAAGAAATCTTTCCAAGATCAAATCGAAGGTCCCGCTCAGCGAGGACGCAGGGATTGGAAAGAATCGCCGTTTCCGGTCGGGCACTGCTATCTAGTATGTTCTATAGAGAATCCAGAAACCGAATATCACAACAGACAACCGACGAGTGACCACTGACAAAAAATGTTTACTAATTTTTTCTATCTTTTAAAACAGGTCGGCATACCGGTTTCGCCGACTTCATTCCTGCGACTTCAAAAGGCCCTCGGGATGGGTCTTATTACGTCCATTGATGATTTTTATACGGCCTCCCGCTCCATTCTGGTTAAAAGTGAGAGATACTTTGATCTCTATGACCAGGTGTTCGCACACCATTTTGAAGGGGCTGAACTCAAAGAACCTGACGAATTCGAGCTGTCTGAAGTGGCGCGCGCGATGCTTGATGAATGGCTAAAGGATCCCAAGGGCGTTGCAGATGCCCTGGGCATTGATGAGGACGCTCTGAATAAGTTGAATCCGGAAGAGTTACTGCAGTACTTCCTGGATCGGTTAAAGGAACAAAAAGGTGAACATCACGGGGGTAGCAAATGGATCGGTACAGGGGGGACATCCCCCGTGGGGCATTCAGGTTACCATCCCGGTGGAATGCGGGTCGGGGGGGTGTCCAGGAACAAATCCGCTGTCAAGGTGGCCATGGACAGGCGGTATCGCGATTATTCCCAGGAAGGCCCGCTCACTCAGGCACAGATTGGGGAGGCGCTGAAGAGACTGAGAAACATGGTGCCTGTAGGCGCCAAAGACCAGGTTAATATTGATAAAACCATTTACCAGACCATGAAGAATGGCGGGGAGATTGAGATCGTCTTTGATCGCAGCCTCAAAGACCGGTTAAAGGTTATTTTGGCCATCGACAATGGGGGATGGTCTATGGATCCCTACGTGGAAATGGTGCAAACCCTTTTTAACTATAGCCGGTCTCAGTTCAAAGAGGTAAAAACCTTTTTCTTTCACAATACTATTTATGATCATCTTTGGGAGGACCCACCCAGGTTTAGAAAGCCTTTCAAGGTGGATGATTTGATCCGGCTGGATCCAGAAACCCGGTTTATCATCGTGGGTGATGCCAGCATGGCTCCCTATGAGCTGATGGCTACGGACGGATCCATCCACATCGAGGAAAGGTCTATGAAACCCAGTTATGAACGGCTCCGGTTTATTGCTGAAACCTTTCGTTACGCTGTTTGGCTAAATCCCAAGTTGGCTGCGGAATGGCCCTATACCCGCACGATCAGTATGATCCGTGAAATATTTCCCATGTTTGAACTCACCATCGACGGACTTGAAAGTACCGTGTCCTATCTGATGCAGAAGCACTAAAGACGCCCTCCGGCTAATGCCAGGTCCTCCAGCCCCTGAATATCCAAAATTTTGATACGCGGGCCACGGGACTCAATCAGCCCTGCCTTATGCATTTTGCCCAGAATACGCGAAAGCGTCTCGGGAATCGTCCCCAAAAGACTGGCCAATTGACCCTTGGAAATATCAAGGGCCAGATCTTGAGAGGCCTTATTCAAATCATTCAAGTACAGAAGGTATGCGGCTAACCGTGCCGGCACTTCTTTTAGAGAAAGATTTTCAATGAGTTGGGTAAATCTGATGAGTCGCCTCGATAGAACAGCCAGCATCTTCATGGCAATGTCGGGATTCTTTTTGATCAGACCGATAAAAGCATCCCTCGGGAAAAAAAAGATCCGACTCTCATCCATGGCCTCTGCACTGGCCGGAAACTTAAGACCCTCAAAGACCGGAACCTCTCCAAAGGGTTCACCCGGCCCGAAGATGTGAAGGATCTGTTCCTTGCCTTCCAATGAGGATTTGAATATTTTCACCCTGCCCGATATGACCACATAGAACCCCTTTCCATCGTCCCCGTCTGCAAATATATGTTGTCTTTTCTTGAATTTCTGATCCACTACGATAATGCCCAGGTCTTCAAGCAGTGGCTTTGGGAGTTCCTTAAAGAGGGGAATGGATCCGATATGATCACTGATTTCCATGATCGTCTCACTTTCAAGGGAATGGGGCGGGGTAGAAATTATTTGACAATTCGAACAATTCCAGGAATAACCATACACAAAAACGCTGCACACTTCAACCGCATCATTTCAAAGACGGGATAAAATTGAACACCACTTAACCTTTGCTTTTTACAAGGAGGCGGAACAATTGGCAAAACATATCGGGATTGTGGGCTGCAGTGCGGAAGGGGCTGCCCTGTGCTACCGGACCATTTGCGCTGAAGCCCCTGGGGAGATGGGGGAACATCGCCATCCGGAGATAACAATGCACACCTATCCGCTTTCGGATTACATGGTCCATATCCGTACGGGGGATTGGAAAAAGGTCGCGGAATTAATGCTTTCTTCAACGCGTAAGCTCGCGAGTGTTGGCGCAGATTTTGCCATTTGCCCGGACAATACCATTCATCAGTCTTTTCAACGGGTCAGCCCGGCGTCGCCGATACCCTGGTTGCATATTGCGGAAGCGGTTGTAGAGACAGCCAAACAGAATCGGTTTGAGAAATTAGCGATACTGGGAACGAAATATCTTATGACAGGGCCTGTTTACCCGGAAGTACTGGAGAAATTCGGTATCGCCTATGAGATACCGGATAAAAAAGAGCGGGAAAAAATTGATGAAATAATATTTAAAGAGCTGGTAAATGCCGTATTTTTTGAAAAATCGCGGATGTACTTTAACACGGTTATTGAAACCCTCAAACAACGGGGATGTGATGCCGTGGTTCTCGGGTGCACGGAAATTCCTTTGATCGTTGTTCCCGATGATTGCCCATTGCCCACTCTGGACTCGACACGGTTACTTGCCAGAGCGGCTGTCAGAGAGGCGCTTGTGTCATAAATTGGACGACTCTTTAGAAGACGTAGCCGTTTTGCTATTTGAAAAAAATAGTACAAAGGCCACGGGAGTCTCTTTTCAAAAGCCGCACATGCTTACCGTATTTTAGGGAACGGCAGTGTGACCTTGAAATTCATCCTGGGACAGCCCGCCTGAGGCGGGCAAGCCCCACAAGGGCCGCTTCATCGTGACGTTGGCCCTTCCTGCCTGTCCGGTGGTCTTGTATTTGCGGGAATGGGGGCGTTCAACACGCTCAGCAGAATTTGTGATGCGTCTTTTGAAAAGAGACTCCCGTGACCTATTCAGTTATGAATGGTTCTTTCAAAGCGCTAAACTGTTACAAAAAGACATCATGAGGAAGGCTTATGAAAATATTAGTCACCGGCGGCGCAGGCTATATTGGCAGCCATACGTGTCTGGAGCTTCTGCAAGCGGGGTATGAAGTTGTTGTTGTCGATAATCTCTCCAACAGCAAGGAAGAATCATTAAAACGGGTTCAAGACCTTGCAGGAAAGACACTGGCGTTTCATAAAGTCGATCTGCTTGACAAAGAGGCGTTAAACGCTGTTTTTGATAATACCCCCATCGAAGCTGTGGTTCATTTTGCCGGTCTTAAGGCGGTTGGGGAGTCCGTAACCATCCCCCTTCACTACTATCACAATAACGTCGCTGGAACGCTCATCCTTTGTGAAGTCATGGAACATCATGATGTTAAAAATATTGTTTTCAGTTCATCCGCCACGGTTTATGGAGACCCGCACACTGTTCCAATCACGGAAGATTTTCCGCTATCCCCAACAAATCCATATGGCCGCACAAAATGGATGATTGAAGAGATCCTGCGGGATCTTCACCGCACAGATGAATCATGGAATATCGCCCTGCTACGGTATTTCAATCCGGTCGGGGCGCATCCCAGCGGGCGCATTGGAGAGGACCCGAACGGGATCCCGAACAATCTTCTTCCTTATATTGCCCAGGTGGCAGTGGGAAAACTCAAAAAACTTCCCGTATTTGGAAATGATTATCCTACCCCTGACGGCACAGGGGTTCGAGACTATATCCATGTTGTGGATCTGTCGGTTGGCCACTTAGCGGCACTGTTGAAACTCAGGTCAAATCCCGGTGTCGTTACCTATAACCTGGGTACCGGCCGGGGATACAGTGTCCTGGAGATGGTGTCAGCGTTTGAGAAGGCTTCGGGGAAAAAGATTGACTATCATATTGCGGGTCGGCGTGCGGGCGATATCGCCTCTTGCTATGCTGATCCATCCACTGCAAAAAAGGAACTGGATTGGTCAGCAGATAGAGGGATTGATGAGATGTGTGCCGATTCGTGGCACTGGCAATCCAGCAACCCGGATGGCTATAAATGAGAAAACTTGCGAAAAGACTTACGGTGAGTTTTGCTGCGGGGTGTTTAGGCGGTCTTGCAAATAGCCTTGCGGTCTGGCTATTTGGCGCTTATGGTGTCACAAAATCCTTAGGCGTGCGTATTGCGCCCGATCTGTCGCCGGTATGGCTTTACCCCCGTCTTGTCTGGGGAGGGATCTGGGGACTGCTTTTCCTCCTGCCGGTTTTTCGCAACAGCATCCTGAAGCGCGGTCTTTTGTTTAGCCTCGGGCCGACAATCATACAGCTCTTTGTCGTATTTCCCTATAAAGCAGACCAGGGGATGATGGGAATGGGTCTTGGGGCGTTCACACCCCTTTTGGTCTTTGTGTTTAATGCCATATGGGGGGTTACGGTGGCAATCTGGCTACGGTGTGTCGGAGAATAGGATGAAAATTGGGAGACCCGTTTGACCTAAACATAGAGCATTTCCGATTTCGCGATCTACACCCCAATGTATTCATGGGGACTGCAAGCGACAGGTATGCCGGTTGGATCGGGCAAATCTATTCAGGTGAGCGGTATGCCAATAAGATAGGGAAGCGATCCAAGCGGGTCGGCGGTAAAACGTTTGTGGAAGAAGTGCTTCCAGTGGCAAGCGTGGAAGAGTATTTCCGGCATTTCCGTGTCCTCGAATTGGACTTTACCTTTTACAGACCTCTGCTGGACAGGGATGGAAAGGCCACCCAGAATCTCCATGTGCTTGGGACCTACACCCAGTATCTCAACAAAACAGATCGCCTGATCCTCAAGGTGCCACAGGCTGTTTTTGCAAAAAGCGTATGGCGTAAGGGCAGTCATGTGGAGAACGAAGAATATTTGAATCCGGATGTGTTTACCCGACAGTTTTACGAACCGGCCCTTGGGCTTCTAGCTGCCTGGCTTGACGGTCTTATCTTTGAGCAGGAATACCAGAGAAAACAGGATCGGCCTTCCCCGAAAAAATTGGCAGGAGAGCTCGATACATTTTTCAACACCATCCCAAAAGACACACGCTATCATATAGAGCTCAGAACCGAAGCCCTATTGACTGATCCCGTCTTTGAGATTTTTGAAAAACACGGTGTGGGACAGGTCCTCTCTCACTGGACCTGGCTCCCTTCGCTGAACAGACAGTTTAGCCTCTCCGGCGGCAAATTTCTGAATGCAGGGAAGCGTTCCGTCATCCGGCTGATGACACCGCGGGGCATGCGTTACCAAGATGCCTACGCACGGGCCCACCCTTTTAACGCCATGGTCGACGGCATGCTAAACCCGAAAATGGTGGATGAAACGGTGGATATCATACGAACGGCCATTGCAGGGGACACACAAATAAACATCATCATCAACAACCGTTCCGGCGGCAATGCCCCGATCATCGCACAGAAGATTGCAACGGAATTTCTTGCAGGTCATTGATTTCCATTGAGCCCGGGCAAAACCCTGCACACACGCCAAAACGACATTTCATGATATCCATAAGAGACATCCATTATTGACAGAAAAGCCAAACTCAACTATAATTACATGTAGAAAAATCAACTCGTTATTGTTTATACCAATTATTATTGCCTCCCATCGGGTCTTATTGTCCGATTCACAAAAAGCGTGCCGCAAAATAGAGGCAAAAAATACAGTAAAATATTTGAGCAAGTGTCAGTTTTTATGTGAAACGGATATTTGCTTCATAGGAGATGCGGGTGGAATTAAAACCTAAGTCAAGTGATAAGATTATCCGGTTACTTGAAAAGGGGGTGGAAATCCCCAATCCATTGTCCCTCGACATTGGCGATGAGGTGAAAATAGATCATATATCCGGCAACGGGGTCAAGATTTATCCGGGGTGCCGGATTTATGGCGAGGAAATGGTCATCTCAGAGGGGGTACGGATCGGCTATGAAGGCCCTGTAACGATCGAGAACTGTCAACTCGGCCCCAACGTTGAACTCAAGGGGGGGTATTTCAAAAAGGCGGTTTTCCTGGAAAAGGCCAATATGACCTCTGGTGCACACGTACGTGACGGCTGCATCCTAGAGGAACAGGCTAACGGTGCCCATTGCGTGGGGCTAAAGCAGACAATTCTATTTCCGTTTGTAACCCTTGGCAGTCTGATCAATTTTTGCGACTGTCTCATGGCGGGCGGAACCAGCCGTAAAGACCACAGCGAGGTGGGCAGCGCATACATCCACTTCAATTTCACACCGGACAGCGATAAAACAACCGCCTCCCTCATAGGGGATGTCCCGAGGGGCGTTATGCTTAACCAACCCCCCATTTTCCTTGGCGGCCAGGGAGGCATGGTAGGGCCTGTGCGGATGGGTTACGGCAACATCGTGGCCGCAGGCACAATTCTTAGAAATGATGTCATTGATGACAACAAATTAATCGTCGGGAAAACCCACAGAGGACGGATTGTCGATTTCATCCCCAGGTCATACCCGCGTATTTCCCGGGTAGTTGAAAACAATATCATCTATCTGGCCAATCTCACGGCATTGAAACAATGGTACATTCATGTAAGACATATGTTTTTCCAAAGGCAAGAATTTGGCGAGCTTATCTATGACGGCGCACTTGATAAAATACTATTGGCCAAAGATGAACGTCTCAAGAGGCTTACAGCCATGGCGAACAACATAGCCGTATCCCTTGAAAAAAAAGGAACGGGTAAGTCAGCCTCCGGTAAAAGGGAGTTTTGCAAAAACATAACGCAAGTTGTTGAACTCTTCAACTCCAAAACCATATCTGAGATGGGTGTGGAGATTCGGAATCGTTTTCTTGATGAATTTCATGCCCACAGCAAAGAGCATGGCGGTAATTATATAGATGTCGTGCAAAGCCTTGCCGGGTCGATATCGCAGCAGGGCACGCTTTGGCTTGACAGTTTAATCAATGCGCTTTGCCTTCGGACGAAAGAAATACTGCCATTATTAGGGCTTTTTAAAAAATAGCCGCCAACATCCCCAATGAGGAGGAATAATCTATGGGCAAACTATTCGGCACAGACGGAATCAGAGGAGAGGCCAACCGTTATCCGATGGATGCGGGGGTCGCATTTTCTGTTGGCCAGGCAGTGGCCAAAATATTCAAGAAACCCGGACATAAAACCCGGGTGATCATCGGCAAGGACACCCGCATTTCCGGGTATATGCTGGAGAGCTCGCTCGAAGCGGGTATCAGCTCGATGGGGGGTATTTCTTATCTTGTCCGCGTACTTCCCACCCCAGGCATCGCTTTTATTACTGAAAGCATGCGTGCAGATGCAGGTATCGTCATTTCTGCGTCACATAACCCTTTTCAGGATAACGGTGTAAAGATATTTTCAGGCAGCGGTTTCAAACTCTCAGACGAACAGGAAGAGGAGATAGAAGGCCTCATCTTAAACGGCAAACTGCCTGAAATGGTGCCGTCTGCCAAAGATATGGGTCGCTCTTACCGAATGGAAGATGCCCCAGGCCGGTACATCGTATTCCTGAAAAACACCTTTCCCCGGCATCTCTCAATGGAAGGGATGAAGATCGTCCTTGATACGGCTAATGGCGCCACCTACAAGGTGGCACCAGCCGCGTTTACTGAACTGGGAGCCGATGTTACGGTTATTCACAATACGCCTGACGGCCGCAACATCAACGACAATTGTGGGTCCCAGCATACCCGGAGTCTTGAAAAATTGGTGGTGGAAACCGGTGCAAGCATCGGTCTCGCATTTGACGGTGACGGTGACCGCCTGATCGCCGTGGATGAAAAAGGACGAACGATTACCGGTGATCAGATTCTTATCATTTGCGCCAAAATACTTAAAGACGAGGATAGATTACGTAATGACCTTCTTGTGAGTACCGTGATGAGCAATCTTGGCCTCACCCTTGCCTGTAAAAAATATGGTTTCAATTACCATGCCTCCAGGGTTGGGGATCGTTATGTTTTGGAGGACATGCAAAAGATGGGCGCGG
>Ga0180435_10006144_pt1 | contig 11529 bp, 4 predicted proteins | sample SS_ome_3_FD_132467 | JGI IMG/M metagenome (GOLD analysis project Ga0180435, IMG submission 132467) | Hypersaline lake sediment archaeal communities from the Salton Sea, California, USA - SS_3_S_1 metaG | ecosystem: Environmental > Aquatic > Non-marine Saline and Alkaline > Hypersaline > Sediment...
ATTGTTCGTCTGTGAGTCGATGACGCGCCATCCTTGGCCCTCCGTAGGAAACAGTCAACCAAAAGTGGTATGGTCGCATCAAACCAAAATCAGCGGAATACCAGTTTGGAAACAGAGCCTAGTAATCGAAGGGGCAATGCAGCAAGCACCGCAGCCTGGTCGACAAGTGAAGGCGGCCGCTTTCATGCCGTTAGTTTAGCAAAGCTCGCCAAAGAACGTCAGTCGCGGTCACCGCGATTCCATTCGCTCTCGAAACCAGTCGGCGACCGACCGACATATCGTTTCGCCAATTGAACGGGACTCGTTGCCGAAGGCGACGGAGGCAATCTCTCCTGCTCGTAGATCTTGGGCTTCGGTGGCCGCCAAGGAAATGGTTGCCACGAATCTTGGTTCGGTCAATCGGAAGTTGTCGCGCGCGGCGTTATCGGTGGTAGTTGATTCGTCTGATGTACGTTCGATTGGTAACGGGCCTCCGGCACCGGCGCCGAGGGCTTCGTGCGGTAGCCTGGTTGTCGCGCGGGGGGACGTCTTTATGGACAACGCTCCGCGGATTGAATCGGGGCGTCCGACGATTCTCGATTGAATTGCGTCGATGGGTGTCTTATCAATCGACTCGACATGGTCCTGAGAAATCGAGACGATCAGTTCTTTGTTCAGTTCGTCGCCGATCGACAAGATCGTATCACCAGCCTCCATGTATGTGCCGGTTAATGCAGCGAGGTTGCGCCCCAGGATTCGGCCCTTGACCGGTGCTCGTACGGTCAACTCGGAGATATTGTTTTTCAGTTCGTCTCGGCGTTTAATCAGTGCACCGCGGTCTCGTAACTCGGCTTGGTAGTGGTCCATCTTTCCTTCGCGTTGAAAGACACGCCCGGTCGTTTCGCTGCTTTCGATAGCCAGTTCAAGATCGGCCAGTTCGCGCTGGCTGTCGTCATCGACAAGTACAACGAGGAGTTGGCCCTCGGATACTTCATCGCCACCCTCGACGAGAACCTCGCGAACAAAGCCAGGGCCGCAGGCTCGCAGCATGGTCAGCGGATCGTATTCGACGACCGCCGGCGAGGTGTTCTTGAGGGGCATCGGTACGACGAACAATCCGTACAGGATCAACCCAGCCGCGGCCGCTACGGAAGTGACGCGAACCAAACTCGGGCGTCTGCCCGACTCGCCCAAGATGAATAATTTCGCCAATTTCAATAGCGGTAGAATCAGGAAGATCACGATGCCGAAACCGGTTAGCACGAGTCCAAAGCCGAAGAACAGGTGCATGGCTGTCAGGCAGAGGCCAGCGCACACCAGGATACGCCAGTTCGCCGAAGCAACACCATAGATCTTGACGAGCGAGGATTCCTGGCCGGCGGCGGAGGTGTCCATTCCCGGCATGCCCAGCAAGTAGCGGCGGCCAAGGTATCGCACGTAGTGGCGACCGCGAGTGTAAAGGTTGGGCAGATCGAGAAAGTCGGCGGCCATGTAATAACCGTCGAACTTCATCAGCATGTTCGCGTTGAACAGGAAGGTGGTTAGCCCGGCGGTCAGCACGATGTTGTGGCACCACCAGCTTGTCGTTCCGGTCGTGCAGCTCCAGGCAATTGCCGCGATACCTGCGATCGCCATCTCGACGTACATGCCGGCCGCCGAAACCGTGATACGCTCCCATTTTGAGTGGAACGCCCAGCAGGAGGTGACGTCAACATACGGCACGGGCGAAAACAGAATCAACGCGATGCCGGCCTGGGGGACCGTGCCGCCGAAACGTTTGCAGGCGATGCCATGAAACAACTCGTGCAGGAACTTCAGCACGATCCAGATTCCGATCAGGTAGGGCCAGTTCGCAGGCATCAAAACCCCGGCTGCGGCGCCGGCAAACCGATCCCAATCGCCTGCGATGTGAACTGCGGCTACACCGAGAAGCAGAGTCCACAACACGAAACAGACGGGGGAAAGCAACCAGCCGAACAACGGAGCGGCGTGGCCGAGGAATCGATCGGGATCAACGAGCGGAAACCGCATGAAAAACGGGTTCGTCCAGGATGCCTTCTTCGCCGCGGAGCGAGACTTGCCACTGGGCACGACGGCGCCGTCCTCGCCCGCCGTTGCCAATTCGGCGCGAACAAGCCACTGGCAAAGCGCTTGCACCTCAATTTCGCTCAACGGTTCGTCGACGAGTTGTTGATTGACGCGACCGGCGATCTGTTCGGGCGACTGTCGACCGTCGAGTTGAGTGGCGAACGTCCACTCACGCAATCCCATACGATAGAAACGGCCGCGAGCCGGGTCCTCGATCACGTAAAACGGCGTCTTGCCGGTTGTATGCAGATGGCACTTCAGATCGGAGCGGATGGCCAGGGCAGGCTCTCGCTGGTCGGGCATCGCGGAGGGATTGGGTTGAGCATCCATGTTACCACCCCGCGAAAACCAGCAGCTTTTGCCACGGTTTGTGGAATAGATTCCAACCCAGCGGATGGGGATCCGTGAGGACGCGAGCGACACCTTTCTCGCCAGGACGCAGCATGCCGTCTGGGTTGTCGAGCATCACCTCGCCGATGAAGGTGTTTTTTTCGTCGCGGATTTCAGCACGCGGATGGATCTTTGTCATCCGCCCGATCAGGGGCGTGCCGAAATAGGAGTCGAATCGCACGTTCACGTCCTGGCCGATCTCGACCTGTGAGATGTCGTTGGCGGGGATCTCCAACTCGAGCACCATTTGATCGATCGGTGCGATCTCGAAGAGGGTTTGGCCTTTTTGCAGACGAGCGCCTTCTGTCTTTCGCAAATCGCCGCCAACCACGACGCCGCTGATGTTCGTGCGGATTTCCAGGTTCTTGCCGCGGTGTTCCCAGAGTTGAATTTGTAATTCGAGTCTTTCTGCTTCGAGGCTCGCCATCTGAGCGGCTGCGGTGTCGCCGCCGGCCAAGGCGGAGTCTCGCTTTTTGAATGCCCGGTCTCGATCGGCCGTCAGCCCGGCGAGTTCCCAGCGGATTTCGCGGCCGTCCATCAGAGCCAGCACATCCCCTTTTTCCACCACGTCCCCCGGTTCAACGAACGTTTTTTCCAGACGGCCTTCGTAGGGCGCCGCCAAGTAGCGGTACACGCTTGGTTGTACGACGGCGTCGCACTTCACTTTGTATGTCAGCGGCACAAACATCGCCGCGACGAAGATCGCAATCGCGGCCGTGCAGCACCAGAATCGTGAGATTCGTTTGCCGTTTGATCGGTTCCTGTTTCTGACGAACGCGGGATGGGCAAAGTGCAGGGCGCTTGTGAGCGCTGCCTGCGTTGACGCCAGCATGTGCACGGCGGTTGCGGGTCCCGAGTCCTGGTCGAATCCCCACATGACCAGCGTAACCGTCGTGTCCCCGCGGAGATCTTTCAAGGGATAGACGACGACATCGGTCTCGCCAACCATCGAGCACAATCGTTGACGACCGGCAGTGGTCGCGGTTGATCCATCCACCGCAGTGGCATCACCCGCGACTCTGGTCTCGTTTGTTTCGGCAATGACGGTTTCGAGATGTCTTGCCAATTCTGAACGCGGATCGAAAACGCCGTTGCCCGCCACCGTGCGAATCCGCTTCGTATCGCCGATCGCCACTTGCTGACAACCAAAGTAGTGCCGCAGTTTGCCGCCCAGCAACTCACAGGCATCGTCGAGGTTCTTGGCTTTGGCAAGATCTGTGGCGAGTCGATGAATCTGCCGATGCAGTAGTTGAAGGTTGCTCGCGGCCCGTTGCGTAGCGGTGGCGGCGCTGCGACCGGTAGCGGTCGACGCTGGGTTGCCGGTGACGACTGGGGCGGGACTTTCGGGCATATCTGGCGGGTCGGCCTAGCGGCCGTTACGGTGGGTGACCTGCTCGGTCGGTGGGGGCGGTTCGGTCGGCAATTGAAGTGAACAACGCACACCGCTGCGTAAACGGCCATCTTTGTTCTTGATAACAACCGCGACATTGACCGTGCCGCTCTTCGCATCGGTGACCGGGGAGACGACTTCGATTACGCCTTCACCGGTTTGGTTGGTGTCGGGGAACGTCAAGTGTACGGTTTGTCCCGCTCGGGCCGCCGCCACATTCGCCAAGGGAGCGGGGAAATTCGCCCGCAGCGGGTCAAGTTGCACGAGCGTCACGATCAGCGGGTCGTTCGAGAGGATGGCTTCGCCCTCTTCCTTGTGAACCGCGGCGACGACGCCGTCAATTGGGCTGCGAATGATGCGGCGTTGAATCTGGGCTTCGATGCGTTGACATTCGAGTCGGTAGATGTCGCGTTCCTCTTCGGCGGCGACCACGCCGGCTTTCGCGATATCGACATCGGCGACTGTGCGGTCGAGTTCGCTCTGTGTCGAATGCCCTTGTTCGCGTAGTTGCTTGATCTTGTCGAGTCGTTGCGTGCGAAGTTGTAGTTCTGCTTTGGCTGCCGCCAGACGGCCGTTGGCCTGAAACTTGGCCTTGGCAACTTCCAGAGACGCCTTCATTACATCCAAGTCAAGCGTTGCCAGCACTTGGTCGCGCTGGACGACTTCGCCGACTTTCACGCCGAATTCGGTGACGACGCCAAGTTCAGAGGCGGCCACCTGCACCTCGCGGTACGGCTCGGTAAAGCCTTCGACCGTCGAGTCGGTGCTGCTCCTTTTCGGCGCCGATGCAACGCCGGTTGGCACGGCGATCAGCACGGTCAGGAAAATGATCGAACGATAAAACATTGCTGTCCGTTTCGGTGTCTGTAAGTACGTGATGTGGCGGGGCTGCGCGGCCGATCCCGGCTACAGTTTGGTTTGTGCGTGGCCGGTCTGGAAGGCGGAGATACGCCAACACGTACCTGGACCTTTTGCCCGGCATAGAAAGCTTAGCTTAGATTATCGAAATGCGCAGCGGAAAACCGCAAGCGGAAGAACCGGCGCAATCGGCACGACTGGCCTACCAGCGATTGACACGTGGTTGAGGCGAGCGGGCGGAATGGGGGGCGGGTTCCGAGAAGCCGTTGCCGGACATCCAAGCGGGAACGGAAGAGGGGCGACGCGTAACCGGCACGGGCCGCGTGTGAGTCGGCACGGAAGCGTGCTCGGCGACGGCGGGTGGTAGACGCCGAATCTGATCGGCAGCGGTGAGCGAAGCCGGAGGGGTCGCTGGCGCAGGAGGTGGCATCGACGGGACGGGTCGTGATGCGGCAACAGGCGCTTGTGCTTGTTCGGTTGGTGGCAGCGGTTCGATGACCTCGCTATGGGTTGGTCCGCATTGGACGTTCAGCAGCGTGCCGTCGGCGCGATAGAGGTTGAACAGGGCCACGTTGTAGGCCGCTCGGGCGCTGGCGAACACGTATTCCGACTCGGTCAGCCGTTCCTGGGCATCGAGAATCCGCACAATGAAGAGGCTCGATGTTTGGTCATCGGCCGGCAGCAACCGCCATCGTTTCTGGAAGTAGTCGAGTTCGGATGCGGCGGCGACCATCACGTCATAAGCGCCCATCATCGTCGCGTGAGCACTTTCGACGTCGTTGACGGCCCGCTCGACATCGACGAGCACTCCAGCGACGGTGTCGTGCAAATGGGCTGTCATGTGGGCCAGTTCCAGTTGTCGGCGTTGGGCGCGGGCCGTGGCGCTGCGGCGGCCAATCGGTACGTCGAAAACGAGGCCAACCGAGTAACTCGGTTCCCCCTCGCCGAACTGATTGGCAAGCGACGAATCGATGCGGTAGTCGCCTTCAAGACCGCCGACATGTGTTTCGACAAGGAGGTTCAACGACGGCAGGATCTCGTTGTCGGCAACGTTGAGGCGTATCTGGGCCGCTTCGATCTGCTTGAGGGCTTGTTGGATCTCGGAGCGGTGGTCCAATGCGGTAAGTTTTCTCTGGGTGGGGTCGATGGCAAGTCCATCTTCTTTGACGATTCGCGGCGGGTCGATCGGCACTAACTCGCCCTGGCGAAGTTGGGCCAAGGCGGGATCGTTCACCAGGCGGATCAATTGAGCCTCGGCAGTCTTGACTGACATTTCGGTTTTTAAAATTGCGGCTTGCCAGCGGCGAACGGCAGCTTTCGCCCAGAGCAGCTGACTGCGGGAAGTGTCCAGACCGAGCCGGGCTTCCAATTCGTGGTAGATCAACTTCGCCGTGTCGTGGGCGCGAATCTTTTGCAGATGGGCTTCGCGCTCGCGATGCAACTCCCAGTAGGCCTTGATGACCTGAAACACGTGGTCCTGCGCGGCCGAACGGTATTCGTCGTCGGCGGCGCCTGCGTCGGCGTGGGCCAATGCGATCCAACTTGTGTTGTAGTCGCGCCCGTAGCCTTTGAGCAGCGGTTGCGTGTAACTGAGTTTGAGCCGCGAGTTTCCTTGTTGTGGTGGATCGAGAAAGACCGAGTTGTCGTTGAACATGCCGACTTCCTGAGATGCTTCGAACTCGCCGCCGAAGTAGTTCTTACGCTGGAAGCCAAATTTGAAGTTCCATTCGTCCTCACGAAGGCGGGGTGGCCCGCCGGTCGTCAGCGAATTGCCGACGGGTTCACTCGTGTCGTCCCAGTTTGTTTCAGAGTGGAGACGCCAGTCGAAGTCGCCCTCGGCTTCAGGAATCGCGGTGGCCTCGGCCGTCGTTTGTGCGGCAACGGCTTGCAAGCGGAAGGAGTGCATCAGTGTTCCGCGGACGAGCGAGTCGATGTCCACCGTCATCGGACGCCCCAGCCGTTGGTTTTTGTTCATTTCCGTCTGCCACCAAATCTGCTTGCCGAGATCCGTGTTCGATTCGACCACAGGTTGGCGAGCAATGGAGACGTCGGCCCCCCGGTCTCGACTGAGAATCTGATCACGGAAAGGGGCAAGCAACGGGCTATCGCAATGCTGGGCGGAGGAGGTGGCAACAAAGGTTGATGAGGTGCAGACGGCAGCGACCAGCAAAACGAAAACACCGCACAGGAGCGTTGCGCGATGCGCACGCCTGTCGAGTCTCCGTGCTCGAAAGTGATTGCTCACTGCCTTGCCGCAATCCGTTGTCTCCGGCCAAATGCCGGGGTGGGGGTAGAGGGAATCCAATTGCCCTCTGTTGAATCCGTCCGTCGCTTGGCGAGTCTACGCCACCGTCTTCATTAATGATCGACTGAGATCCACCCAATTGGGGAGAGTTTGTGTTGCGGCCTGCGCTCGCGGAGTCACGGTTGCAGGCGCAACAAAAGGGTTAAGACGCACAACACGACCAAACGGAACTCGTGCGGGTTCTGCCGCATCGGGTTCATCATTCGGCGGTTCTCGTGTGACGGTTGCAGCGATATCAGCGGTGAAGCCGTATTCAACGGACTTGTTGATCCTGCTGACAATGTGTGGTTGCGCTCCCCCGGCTAGGGGTTGTGCTCGCGAACGATGGCCGGTTCTTCCGCTTCTGGCGACTTCACGCATCCGGTTGTCTTGACAAACACAATACTTGTTGTTCAGTAACGATTTACATCGCCTGCGTGACCTAGGTTTCAGTAAGGAGTATTGCGCCGTGCGCGAAACTCCTACCCGCCAACCAAGACCCCCACGGGTTTCCCACCATGACACGCAAGCGTTTCAACGAAGTCTTGTCGTCTTTTTGGCGCGCGATGAGTGATCGCAACTCGGGCGACGAATCGTCGGCGACGCCGACGGATCCCCCGGTCAGTCGATTGGATTGCGCTGAGATGGAAGATCGAATTCTGCTCAACGCCGCGCCGCTGGGCGCCGAGGCCGCGCCCGATGCGGAGTTGCTCGACGCACAGGATCTGCTCGAAGCCAATGGCGATGCAACCGACTTGACCGACGGCGTTGACGAAGTCGCACAAAGCGAAACGTTTGCCGAACAAACGGAAACGGACCTCCAGACCGACCTGCTACAGGGGCCGATACCGGGCGATGTCGAATCTCCCGAACCCGTGATGACGCCGGTCGATGTCACGACGGAAGAACCAACACGCGACGAAGACGATGCCGCCAATTTGGCGCTGCCCTCGACGGAGACAGATCGACAGGAGTTGGTCTTCGTCGATTCGGCTGTGCAGGATTACCAACACTTCATCGAGGACTTGCTTAGTCAGGCCAGTGATGGCAGACAGATCGAAGTTGTGTTGCTCGACACCGGCGAGAGCGGAATCTCGCAGATTACGGAAGCGTTGGCGGAGCAGAGTGATCTCGACGCCGTGCACTTTCTTTCGCACGGTGCCGGAGGCGCGGTCAAGTTGGGCGGCACATGGCTAAGCGCCGACAATCTCTCCGTCCATGCAGGCGAGATTGCGACCTGGGCCGACGCTCTGAGTGTCGACGCCGACGTGCTGTTTTACGGTTGTGATTTGGCGGCCTCGTCGGAAGGGCTGGCGTTGCTTGAATCGGTCAGCGCCTTGACCGGCGCGGATGTGGCGGCCAGCGACGACGACACAGGGGCCGAGTCACGCGGTGGCGACTGGGATCTGGAAAAGGAAATTGGCGAGGTCGAAGCAAGTTCCGCGATTAGCGAAACCGCCCAAGCCAACTGGAATGGTCTGTTGGCGACTGAAACGGTTCGCGACGAGTTCAACGCCGACTCGTACTCGGGCAATGACGGTACCCAGAACTGGAGCGACGACTGGCAGGAATTGGGCGAAAGCGATGGATCGAGTACTGGGCGAGTCGAAGCTGATACATCGCCCGCCGCTCTGGAAATCGGTGGCAGTGAGGTTAGTATCACGGGGTATGGCGCGCTTCGCGAAGTTGATCTTTCCGAAGCTATTTCAGCGACCCTTGCCTTTGACTATCAGCGGGTCAATGCGGATGATGGTGGGGGAACCGTTTACCTTGACATCTCGGACGATGGCGGCGGAAGCTGGACCACGCTGAGAACTTTTGGCTTGTCGAGTTTCGACGCGAGTTATCAATCGGATAGCGTCAACATCGACGCCTACATGGCCGAAAACACTCAAATTCGGTTCATTGGTTATGGAAAAACCGACGCGTATTTCCGCGTAGACAACGTACAAATCGAATATCAAACGAACTCACCGCCGACCACTTCCGACAGCACGGTTACGGTCAACGAAGACGCAACCTACCAGTTCACGGTTGCGAATTTCAACTACAGTGATGTGGATGGGCAAACGCTCGACCATGTGCAAATCACTGCGTTGGAATCGGTCGGGGCATTGAAACTCTCGGGTGTCGACGTCACGTTGCACCAAACGATCTCCTATGCCGATATCTTGGCCGGCAATCTCACGTACGAGCCCGTGGCGGACGAGAATGGAACTTCCTACGACACATTCGAGTTCCGCGTACACGATGGCTATGAATATAGTGCTGAGACATCGGCAGTTGACCTGATCAACTCGGGTTTCGATAGCGGATCCGACGGTTTCAGCTACAGCGACGATACATTCGGTACGAGTAATCCGTCCTACGCCAGTGGAAGCTACGGAGCGAGTTATGGGGAAACCGGCGGCGGCCTCCAAGTTCGTTTGGGAGACGCCATCACTGGCGCACCGACATCTGGTGGCTGGTCGGATACCTTCAACCTCACAGAGGACGCCGTCATCACGGTGTCATTGCGTTACCGTCTAACAGCATCGTCCGAATACGAGTCCAATGAATACGGCGAAGCCGTGCTGACGATCGACGGCACGCGACATGGCAACGATACAGGATCGTCGCTGGCTCGCTGCATAGGGGATGGCAACGGCGGCAGTCTTCACGACACCGGTTGGCAATACGAAGAATTCGACATTCAGCTATCTGCCGGCAATCATACCATCACCATCGGAGCCTACAACAACGATTCAACGGCAGCCGACGAATTCGTCGAGGTGTTCTTCGACGATGTCCAGGTGAGCCAACCGACGTTCAATACGATGACGGTCGATGTCGACGCCGTCAACGATGCCCCGGTCAATACAGTGCCCGGCGCGCAGACCGTAGACGAAGAAACGCCCACCGTCATCAGCGGTATTTCGATCTCAGATATTGATGCCGCATCTGGTGATCTTTCGACACGATTGTATGTCACCAACGGCACACTTAATGTCACGCTTTCCGGCAGTGCGTCGATCAGTGCGGGGGCAAATGATTCGAACGACCTAACCGTCTTGGGAACGGTTTCAGACGTCAACGCTACGCTCGCTTCACTTACCTACACCGGCGATACCGACGTCACAGGTACGAATGCCGATACGCTCACCGTTCGCACGAGCGATGGCGGCAATACCGGCTTGGGTGGCACCTTGCAGGACACTGACTACATTCAGATCGACATCAATCCGATAAACGATGCTCCCACGGTAGCAATGTCAGATACGCCGGTCGACTACACAGAAAACGATCCAGCAACTGTGATCGTCAGCAAGATCGAGGTCGACGACGTTGACGATACGAACATCGAAGGCGCGACGATACGGATATCTGGCGGATATCAAAGCGGGCAGGATATCCTGGAATTCACGGATATCGGTCCGATCACAGGTGCTTGGGATACGGCAACCGGAACATTGACTCTGAGCGGATCAGACACGATTGACAATTATGAGGCAGCTCTAAGGACTATCACGTACCGGAACACAAGTAACAATCCGGATACGACATCAAGAACCGTGTCCTTCGTAGTCAGTGATGGCGATCTTTCCAGCGTTCCGGTCAACCAAACAATTAACATTTCGGCAACGAACGACCCGCCGGTACTCAGTTTGTTTGACAGTGGTTCATTGGACTACACCGAGAACGACCCGGCCACCGCGATCGTCACTTTGATGAATGTGAGCGACCAGGACGACACCGACATTGAGGGTGCGACCGTTCAGATTTCCAGTTACTACGTCAACGGTGAAGATATCTTGGCATTCACAGATACTGCCAACATCACGGGCAGTTGGGATGCGGCGACCGGGACACTCACGCTCAGCGGTTCGGATTCACTCGCAAGCTATCGTGACGCCCTCGAGGCCGTCACTTACCAGAACACCAGCGATGCTCCAAGTGGGTTGAATCGGACAGTCAGCTTCACGGTTAGCGACGGCGATGCCAGTTCGAATACGGTTTCTGGCGACGTCAGTGTTACCCCCGTAAACGACGCGCCGGTGCTCGATCTGGACGCCGACGACAGTTCGGGTTCGCTTGGGGCGGATTACGATACCACCTTCACCGAGGATGGCGGCGCCGTTCTGATCGCCGATAGCGATGCCTCGATCGGCGACGTCGACGATACCAACCTCGAATCGATGACCGTCACGATCACCAACTTGCTCGACGGCACGGCGGAATTTCTGGCGGCCGACACCACGGGCACCAGCATCTCGGCCAGCTACAACAGCGGCACCGGGGTGCTGACGTTGACCGGCAGTGACACCGTGGCCAACTACGAACAAGTCCTGCGAACCATCGAGTACGACAACAGTTCGCAGAATCCGGATACCACCGATCGCGTCTTGGAAGTCGTCACCAACGACGGTTCGGCCGACAGCAACATCGGCCAGACCACGATCGTGATGACCGCCGAGAACGACGCGCCAATCAACTCGGTTCCGGGAGCGCAATCGACCAATGAAGACACGCCGCTGACGTTCTCCATCGCCGGTGGCAACCC
>Ga0180435_10006145_pt1 | contig 11528 bp, 10 predicted proteins | sample SS_ome_3_FD_132467 | JGI IMG/M metagenome (GOLD analysis project Ga0180435, IMG submission 132467) | Hypersaline lake sediment archaeal communities from the Salton Sea, California, USA - SS_3_S_1 metaG | ecosystem: Environmental > Aquatic > Non-marine Saline and Alkaline > Hypersaline >...
ATGACCACCGACATGAACAGAAATCCTGCGCTCATCACTACGGCCTGTGAGACGTTCCCCTTCACGGTTCGCATGCGGACCCGGTATCCGTTCCCATCGGGCTCGACGTGAACCTGGAGATTGCCGTTCCTCCACAGACGGAGGTCGCCCTGGGTCGAGACCTGCCCCACCGCATCGAAGGTTTCACGGAGGTCTACAACCAGGCGGGCCCACTCGTCATCGGTCAGGGCCCGGTCGATGGGAACGATGCGTGACACGGAGCGGGGGGCGCCGAGGAACGTCTTGGTTGGCCCCACCAGGTCTCGGCTGGCCATGGCCCGAGCGGCATCAGCGATTCGGGCCGGAGCGATGCCTACCTCGGAGCCGATCTCCTGAATCTGCTCCAGCGTCAGGCCTTCCCCGGACCCCCTCGAGCCGGGCTGGACCCCACCATCATCGGTGGTGGCCAACTTCAGCATCTCGGCAATCTCGTCCTCGGTGTAGCGCCTGGGGTCGGTCATGGGCCTTTGTGGATTAAGTCGGCTGAAGCCTGACGGACGGCTGGAAGCACGGGAAGAATACGCTTCAAGTCAAATCGGAGGCCATCCCTCGGCCCCCTCCTCGTTGGTCTTAGCCCCCGTCGGGACCCTTGGCGTGAAGGGCGAAGGCACCCCCTTGGGGATCGAAACACATGGCGATCATATCCCCACCGGGCACCGCCATGGGGCCGTTCCAGACCTGGCCTCCGGCCTCCTTCACCGATGCGGCAGCCTTCTCGATATCGGAGACCATGATGTAGTAGAGCCATTGAGGCGGCCCCGCCATTTCAACGGGCTTGTTCATCATTCCCCCGTAGGAGAAGGAGTCCCCGGCCTCCGGCCCGAACATCTGATAGGTACCCATCTCGCCCATATCCATGGCCTCGGTCTTCTCCCACCCGAACAACCCGGAGTAGAAGGCGAAAGCCGCTTCCTGGTCTGTGGTATACAACTCGTGCCAGGAGAACTCACCGGGCTCAGGGACATGGACCTCTCCACCGGCACCCTCAGCCGGAGTGTAGGGGCAGAACACGGCTCCCTGCGGATCTTGAAGAACGGCGAAGGTCCCGATCTCCTCCATGGTGACGGGTTCCAGGAGGACCGCACCCCCGAGATCCACCGTTCGTTTGACTGTGGCTTCCGTGTCGGGCACGGTGATGTAGGCCAACCAGTGGGTGGGCGCCCCTTGGGCCGCCGCCTCCTCGGGCAGACGGTCCCTCCCCCCGACAGGCTTGTCCCCGGCCATCCACATCATGTAGGGGCCCTTCCCCTCCTCGGCCGGAGCTCCTTCGAACGGGGCGCTACCCCACCCCGCCACCTTCCGGTAGAAATCGGCGGCGGCATCGGGGTCGGTGGTCATGAGGTCGTACCAGACAAAACGTCCGTGAGATACAGGTCCAGGCATGAGGGACCTCCTGTCGTTGAGCCCAGGGGTGTGTCGGGATGATCGATCCGAGCTTGAAACCCTGAATAGGTGAATCAGGTCCCCTCGGTTCATCCCCTCTCAGCCCGGACAACCCTGGTCAGAGGATCCCAGCGGTTCTTATTCCCTTGGCACAGAGTCCGGCCGCCGGGCCCAGCGGCGAACGATCGGTCCAGGAAACTATTTCCCACGATGGGGTAATCCGGAGATCGTCCCCAAAACCTGGAGTAGGGCAATGATCTCCCGACGCGACCTCTTGAAGCTCGGCGCCACTGCCGGCGCCGCCATCACCCTCAAGCCCGGCATCCTCGAGGCTCTGGCCCCGCAGGAGATGATCATGCGGGCCATACCGTCGTCTGGTGAAGAGCTGCCCGTGGTGGGCCTCGGAAGCTCGGCCACCTTCTCCCGCGTCGCCCGGAGCGAGGACTTCAGCGCCCTCCGTGAGGTATTCAGCGCTTTTGCGGAGCACGGCGGCCAGGTGTTCGACACCGCTCCCAGCTACGGTGCCTCGGAAGAGGTCGCCGGCCAGATCGCAGAGGAGCTCGGCATCGGCGACAAGGTCTTCTGGGCCACCAAGCTCAACGTGGCCGGCCGGGGCGATGGCCCCGCCGACCCCGCCGAGGCACGGGCCCAGCTGCACCAGTCGTTTCAGCGGCTCAAGCGGGAACAGGTCGACCTCATCCAGGTGCACAACCTGGGCGATCCTCCGACCCAGCTGGGGCTCCTGAAGGAAATGAAGGCCGAGGGTCACATCCGCTACATGGGAATCACCACGACCCGGGAGCAGCAGTACGAGGCCCTCGCCGAGATCATGCGCTCCGAGCCGCTGGACTTCATCGGCATCGACTACGCCGTGGACAACCGTGGCGCCGAGGAGATGATTCTGCCCCTGGCCCAGGAAGAGGGCATCGGAGTGTTGGTGTACGTTCCCTTCGGCCGGAGCCGCCTGTTCTCCCGCGTGGGAGACATGGAGCTTCCCGATTGGGCCACCGAGTTCGCCGACACCTGGGCTCAGTTCTTTATCAAGTTCGCTGCGGCGCATCCGGCCGTGACCACCGTGACCCCGGCCACGAGCCAGGCCAAGCACATGATCGACAACCTGGGCGCCGCTCACGGACGCCTGCCCAACCCGGACGAGCTCAAGAAGATGGTAGAGCTTGTGGAAGCGCTGCCAGAGGTAGGGCGAGGGGGGTAGCGCCCCCCCTACATCATGCTTTCCCTCTCCTCGTCGGTGAACTCGTTGGAGATGGGTTGGTGCGTACGCTGCTGCTCCCGCATCCGGCTCACCTTGCTGGCTGTGGCGCCGTAGGCCTGGCCGACCTTCTGTTGGGCGTAGTTTGCCGCTCCCGCGGCATGGATGCCCAGGTGGCCCGCTTCGGCGAAGGCGTCCTGGTTGGCCCCGAGGAAGGTGAAGTGCCAGTTGTACTTCGACTGCTGGTGCTCGATCATCTCCTTGATCTGGTCCCGCGTGAACTCCTGGCTCGAGTTTTCCAGGCCGTCGGTGTTGATGACGAAGATCACCAGGCCAGGCCGGTCTTCCTCGCCCATCCTCGAGAGCCGTTCACCGGTTTCGTTGATGGATCGGCCCACGGCGTCCAGGAGGGCCGTCATCCCACGGGGCACGAGCTGATAGCGCGGAACGTCTTTCAACGGCACGCCACTATGCAGGATCTCGTACTCGGTGTCGAACTGCACCAGGGTCAGGTACGCTTCCCCAGGCTCCTTGGCCTGTTCTTCCATGAACGCGTTGACGCCGCCTTCGGCGTCCTCCTGGACCGCCTGCATGGATCCGCTTCGGTCGACGACAAGGGTGATATCGGTGAGATCGCTTCGCATGGCTACCTTCCTTTCGCTTTGGTGCCCCATTCCGGGAATACGGTGAAGCACCGAGAGTGCCGGAGCGGGCCGCTGGCAAGGCGCGCGATTGAGGCGTACCCGCTGTGGTACGGCGAATGAGCGCAACGCCGCCAGGGGGGATGCACCGGCGCTCAAATGCCATCGTTTTCCCGGATTGGGGTACTAGGCCCCAGCCGAGGGCGTTTGATAGGAAAGATAACGAGGGGGTCTGACGGGGGACCTTCACCCGGCGATCACCATCCGGAAGCATAGCTGCTTCCGAAGCCTCGGAATCTGGTCCCGGACGGCCTGTTTCACGCGCTCCATGCCCTGGCGCGAAAGGGCGTTGTACTGAAGCTCATAAAAGAGGATGATCTCGAAGGCGGCCGAGAGCATCCAGTCCACCTGCGACTTGTATCCGCAGACGGCCAGGGCCCCCGTTCGGCCGAGGAAGCTCCGGATCCGGTTGCCGTGGATGTCCAGCGTCCCGCATGACCCGAAATGGATGATCCGCCGCTTGCAGCGTCCTGCCAGGAGGGATTCCAGCCTCGAGAGATCGACCGAACCTTTCTCCGGACCTCCATACCCTACGTGGAGCCTGCCCGGCGAGCCGTGGAATCCCAGGTAGAGGACGGGATAGCGGTCGTACTTCCGCTGCGTCCACTTGCCGACGTAGTAGTCGAACTCCGTAAGGGTTCCCACGTCTCTTCTGATGAAGGGCACCTTCGTCGAGCTGGACCGCTCGAGGAGCTCGAGTACAGGCCCCACCGACGTGCGGCTCTTGAGGTCGTTCTCCCAGTCCCCTTCGAGACAGAACACGCCTTTGACCTTCGAGCTGGACATGGTGTGGGCTCTTTCCTTCCGATTGGGTTGAGAGTCCCAGGGTAATCCTCAAAAAGGGGCGTCGCCAGGGTGAAAAAGGCCCTCCAGCGCGAGCCTCACCGCCCGCCTGATCCGCCCCGGCCGTCGGAAGAGTCTCTCCATCGGAATCTCCTCCACCTCGTACTCTTCCGCGTCCACCTCCCCGATGTAGATCCCGCCTTCGAAGTCGGCACCCTCGAGTAGCTCGATCCCGCCCCGCCCTTCGTAGATCCGGGCACCGATGGCGTTCTCGACCACCACCGTCAGCGAGAGAGCCCATACTTCACCTTCGGGGTCGGGAGGCCCTTCTTCCCCGGTCTCGTGCTCCCCTCGGACGAGGATGTTCAAAAAACCCGAGAGGATCTTCGCCCCGGTGGAGCGAGTCTTCCCCACCTTCTGTGACACACCGTCCCACCTCGCCTCGTCACCCGAGAAAGAGGCCAGAACACCCTGGATGTCGGGGAAGAGAACGCAGTCGACACCCCAATCGGCCGCCAGGGTTTCGACGACACGGTCGTCCTGAGCCAGAGCGAGCTCCGCCTGTTCAACGGCGGTTGCAGAGTCTGGCTTCTCTTCCGTCTCCCACTCGGCCTCGTCCCGCATCGAGTCCGGCAGGTGGATTCCCTCGGTCTCCGCCCGGGCCGTCTCCCACATGTCGAGGGGCAGCGGGCGAAATCCCCCATCCTCCACCATCGTGTGGATGGCTTGGAGCATGGCCGTCACGACCGAGTCGGGCACGGGAAGATCCTGTGGAATACCCAGGGGCGCTACGACCATGCCCAGGCTCTCCGATGGAGAACGGGGCGCCAGGGAAAGCCGGGGGTCGTCGGGGTCGAGGAAGCGGATGGCGGTGGCCCGGGTACCATCGAAGTCGGAGTCGGAGAGCGTCCCGATCTCGACTCCAGCCGTCTTCACGTGGGAGCCCAGGATGATGCCGTGGGCGCCCAACTTCCCGGCCTTCTCCAGGAACACCGCTTCAAGGGAAGGATCTTCACCAAACAGCAGGCCCTCGTAGTTCTTTTCCGTGGTCAGATGGGCCAAGGGCTCGTACTTCACCTGGACCCGCTCTTCTGCGGCGAACACGAAGACGTCCTCAGGAGGAACGGGGTCGTACGACACCCCCGGCGGGCTCAGCGGCACGACCGTCGTTTCCACGTTACACCCTGCCATAAGGGGCAGGATGGACGTAGCCAGAACGAAGAGGACAGCTTGGCGCATGCCCTATGCTACACTCGAGTACCGGGATGGATCGAGAACTCATGGGAGGCGCCAGGATCGACGTGCAGGTTCTGGGTGGCTTTCCTCACACCCATTCCCCCGGGATTCAGGGGCGCCTACACTTCTCCCGGTTCCGTGCCGAGGGAGGGCGAGTCACAACCGAGGACAGGAAGAAGCGATCATGTTCAACTCCGGGCCCAGGATCCGGCCGGCCATTCTCCTGGCCACCGCGTTCATCTTTCCTTCGGCTTCCTTCGCCCAGAACCCCAAGATCGACCCACCCCTCCTGGAGACCATGGCGGCCGGACAGTCGGCCCGCGTCCTCGTTCTGGGCCGTACCCAACTGTTCGACCCCGTCGGCGGGTTGGACGCCTTCCAGCGGCAGCATGCCGAGGACAACCGGCTGGAGCTGCGGGAGAGGGTGGTGACGAGACTGAAGGAGAACGCCGCGACCGAGCAGGCCCGGATCCTCCAGGCCCTTGGGCGGACCGAGGCCGACCGGGCCCTCTGGATCCTGAACGCTCTCTCCCTGGAGCTTTCGCCCGACGAGATCCGAACGGCCGCCGGGCTGGACGACGTTCTCTTCATCTATGCCGGAGGTGAACCGCCGTTGGCGCAGGAAGTGGGCGGTGAGCCCATCCTCCTGATTCCGGAGATCGAGGAAGCCTTCGGCCCAGAAGCGGCCGGAGCCACAGGCCTTCCTCGTCAACCCGCCGCAGCGGAAACCGTCGCTTCTCCGCCCTTCGACCCCACCGGCAGGGAGATCGCCTGGAACGTCCGGCATCTGAATGCCCCGAGGGTCTGGACCGAGCTCGGGAATGCTGGTGAGGGCGCCGTCATCGCCGTTCTCGACAACGGGGCCAACTACGCCCACACCGACCTCCGCTCCAACCTTTGGCGGAACCAGGGTGAGATACCCAACAACGGCGTGGATGACGACGGGAATGGTTGGATCGACGACGTATACGGCTACCACATGAGCGCCATGAGCCCCGATGTGCGGAACACCCAGACGCCGCGGCAGCACGGTACCATGACGTCGGGGATCGCCCTGGGTGACGGCACCGGCGGCATCATCACGGGTGTGGCCCCGAGAGCCCAGCTCATGCTTCTCGGGCTCACCGGCGACAACGTGGACCAGGCCGGCGACAAACCCATCGCCGCGGCGCTGGCGTACGAGTACGCCATCGAGAACGGCGCCGACGTCCTCAGCATGAGCTTCAGTCTGCCCGGCCTGGGAAACCTCCGGGGATTCTGGCGCATGATGAGTGACCACGCCGTGGCCGCCGGGCTGTTCCTCGTGGGCGGCGCCGGAAACTTTCGCCAGACCGACACCATCCCCGTACAGCATCAGTCTCCGAAGGATGTGCCCAGCGTGGTTTCGGTGGGCGGCATCGATACGCTTCGGGCCCTGGTCTCCTTCAGTAGTATGGGCCCGGCCGAATGGAGCGGTGTATCCCTCTACGGCGACTACCCCATGCCCGACGGAATCGTGAAGCCGGACCTGGCCGCCTTCCCCGGCTCGGGGTTTCCGGTTCTCGGCACCTCCGATGAAGGCTACATCGACACCGACACGGTGCGCATAAGGGGGAACTCCTTCTCGGGTCCTCAGGTGGCGGGCATCGCCGCCCTCATCTTCTCCGACCATTCGGAGATGAGCGTGTGGGAAGCGCGGGACATCATCGAGAGCACCGCCCAAGATCTGGGCGCCACCGGCAAAGACAACATGTTCGGGTGGGGCCTGGCCGATGCACACGCGGCGGTGTTGAAGGCCCGGGGAGGGTAGAGTCCCAGCGAACGCCCAACGCGGGCCCGTTCGCTCATGCCCCTGCCCACGTATTCGGGCGAGCTTCCTTTCGGCGTCGATTCCTGGGTCCCTTTTCTGGGTCCCATCCTGACATGGAGTCCGCCACCCCACCCCACCACATTCCAGTCGCGGGCTCGACTCGCGGCCCGAACAAAGGAGGCTTCCGCCATGCGACAACTGCGTCGTAAGAAAAAGGTCGGACTCGTCATCGTCTTCACTCTGTTCTTCTCTCCGTTCGTTCTCCAGCCGACGCCCGGGCTCGCCCAGGAGGTCACCGACCGGTCGGGCGCCGGCACGGAGTTCATGGAATGCCGGGCGGACGCCCACTACGACATGGCCATGTGCTACTACGAGACCCGGGAAAGCCGTTGGGCCTACATGGGTTGCAACATCGCCTGGGAACTGGACCTCCTGGGCTGTGACGCCATGCTGCTCGAGAAGCTCTGCCCCTTCAACTGGTGTGAGAAGAAGACCTGATTCGAGTTGAGGAACGGGTCCGACGTGTTTCGTACCTTTCCACCTTCCCCAGGGTGATTGATGGCAAAAAGCATAGGAGTCATCGCGATTCTGCTGGTGTCCTCGAGCCTGGTCCTGTTCCTAGCGGACGCCAACCGGGAAAGTGAGTCGATCGCGTTGGACCCGAGCCTCCCCAGGGTCACATTCCAGGCGGGTTCTCCTTCGGTTGCCCGGGTGGCTGCCGCCGAATGGGTGGGAAACCGCCTCTATCTCCTGGATACTTCCCTCCACCAGGTGGCCGTCCAGGAGCGGACGGAGACAGGCTGGACCGAGGTCTCGGTCTTCGGAACGAAAGGAGACGGTCCCGGCGAGTTCCGTTGGCCCCAGGACATCCTCTGGGACCCTGAGATCGAAGAGCTCCTGGTTCTCTCGGCCAACGGCCGGGTCCACCACTTCACCGCCGACGGCGTCCACATCCGGGACGAAACCATCTACTTCCCGTGCACGCTGCCTCGAGGGACACTGGCTCGCCGGCCGGAGGGGGGTTTCTGGGTGTCGGGGAACTGCACCTTTCCCGCAACCAGCGGGGATACGGTGTTCGCCGTGGTGGCCGGGGAGGGTGCGGACGGGGAGTGGCGGGTTTTCGCCAAGAGGCCACGACTCACCCTGGATGGCCGCTTCGGGACGGCCTTCGGGGTCCAGCGTCCTGTGGCTACCGACGGCTCTCGGCTTTTCCTCAATGCTGGAAACGACCTTTGCTTCGATGTGTTGGCCGCCCCTTCCTCCGACCAGACCGAGGTTTGCTTCGACGGTCCCCGGTTCAGGGCCCCGGAGCCCGAGGGATTCGGGGCGGGGCCTGGGCCGAGCAGGCAGGCTCTTGCCTGGCCCGATCCGTTACCGGCCCTCTCGGGCCTCGCGGCACGGGACGGCCGCCTGTTCTTCATGCGCCTGTTCAGCGCGGATTCCCTGTTTCTGGAAAGCCGCCGGTTCGATGAGCCGGAGGCTGAGGGGGAGATGCTGGCGGTGGGATCCCATGCGGAGTTCGTGGGATGTCGCGGCTGGGGGTGCCTATGGTTTCGAACGGACAGCACCGGAATCCAAATCGGTCACCTCCTCTTTTCCGACCTCGAGGAAGATCTGGTGAATGGGGGGGCAGTTGCCGATGTCCGATAAGAATCTTCTCCCGATCCGTATCACGGCACTCGCGAAACGAGAGCTACGGAACAACGCGACCTGGGCACTGGCGTGCGGATTTCTCCTGTACGCCCTCTGGGGAATCTGGCGAGATGGGCAGGGCCTGGGTTCCGGCCAGGAGCATGGCCCCGTCCAGCTCGGCCTCCTCTCCTTCTCCTCCTGGATCAGCGTCCTCGTCCTGATCCTTTTGCTGCTCCTTCCCCTCTGGATCATCGAGCGGGTGCCGCACGATCAGAAAACGAGGTGGCTGGAGCCTCTGTTCGTTCGAGGGTGGCGGCGGGGGGAATACCTTCTCTCGGTCTTCTTCGTAATCGTCGGCATCGGGGTGTCGTGTTTTCTGGCGAGCGTCCTCGTTGCCTGGCTCTTCTCCCTGATGGGCGGCGGGGCCATGCCGGCCGACACCCTCGCCATCGTGGCGGCGGGGGTCCCCACCCTCCTGGCGTGGGCAGCCGGCGGCCTCTTTCTCGCGACGCTGTTCCGGGACCGCACTCTCGCCATCGCGGCGGGGGTGCTGGGTATCCTCGTTCCGCTGGGCATCTCGGCCATACTGCTCATCAACCACGACATCACCCTCCCGGATCCTGCCCGGATCCTGCTCACCATCCACGTACCGCCGGCCATTCCCGATCCTTCGCTGCGGTGGCTCCTGTACAAGCTGACGTACGCGAGCGTGGCGGTGTGGCTCTCTCTCGTTCTCGTGGAGCATCGGATCGGCAGGCGGCCATGACAGAGACGGGCGTGTCCATCCACGTGCCCCCCGTCCAGCGGGGAAAGGCCCTCATCCTCCAGGAGGATGTGTGGGCGCTCCCCGGCTCTCCTTCCGTCGTCGGCCTCCTCGGCATCAACGGCGCCGGAAAGAGCACCTTCTTTCTTTCGCTGGCCGGTCTCCTGGAATGCCGGAGCCGACCGGGGGTATCGCTCCGCGGCGGCGCCCCGGAATCGTTTGCCTTCCTCCCCCAGACCCCGGCCCTACCCACGTGGCTCACCACCGAGGAGGCGACGGAGACCTACGGGCTTTCCTTCCCTGACCTGACAGACCGGTTTCCGGGTCTGTTGCTTTCCGAGCTGGCCGGAAAGCCCGTCGCTCATCTGTCGGAAGGCCAGGTCCAGGCTCTTTCGCTGGCTCTCACACTCGGTGCCGATGCCCGGGTGACGCTCCTGGACGAGCCCCTCAGCGCCCTGGACCTCCGGCGTCGACGAGGTTTTCGGGAGCACCTCTCGGAGTGGAGGAAGTCCGTCGCGGGCGGACGGCTGATGATCATCTCGACCCAATCTACATCGGAGATCATGGACTTCTGCGAGGCCATGGTCGTGTTGCACGAAGGGCGCAGCCGGTTTTGTGGCTCGTTGGACCAGATCGTCGATGGCCTTACCGGGACAGAGGCGGACATCCGTAGCGCCGTCGAGGACCGGTTGGTGAGTTTGTTGGAGTGAGGGTGGATGGAGCCCTTCCGCCTCACCGAGCGAAATGGGTCGCCTGGCTGGCCACGACGATCCAGGTCACCAGCAACCCGCTGGTGAACGCTCCCACGTAGACGTGCCCGGTCCTGCGGTAGAAGTAGGTGCTGACCACGGCCACGATGGTCATGATCGGAAGAAGCTGAAAAGCGATGATGGTCCAGAGCGATTCCGACGGGATCGTCAGCGTCCCCCCCATCAGAAGAGGCACATACTGGACCAGCAGGAGCCCCACAAATCCTACCGTCAGGAGAACGATGTTCGTGCCCAGCTCACGTGCGAGCGTCTGCCCTTCTCGCCTCAGCCGCCCATGCAGAATGGTGGCCAGAACCAGGAAGAACGCCACGAACGGAAGGCCGTAGGAGAGGGTGATGCCGGCCTGGGCTCTGCTCATGGGGCGGGCAGCGAAGACCCAGAAGCGGAAGTCGGAATGGAACAGGAAAGAACTCGCGCTGACGGCCAGGTACCCGGCCAACACCACCAGGAACGCCAGGGCGAAGGACTTTCCGAGCTTCCTGGGACAAAGGCTCGGCTGGAAAGAGACGCCTTCCATCGGCGGGGCTCCCCCCTCGGGAGAACCGTCCACGCCCCAGGCCAGGCCATAGTGAAAGGCCTCGGCCCCTCGCTTCCGGTTGGACGCCCAGTGCCAGACCAGAAACAGAACCAGGGAGACCAAACCCAGGAGCGTGGTCCAGGTGACGATCTGGTTCGTGATGCCCTGGGGGAAGAGCCAGGAAGACGAGAGTCCCAGTGTTGAGGCCAGGTCCTTGAACGGGAAGAAGGTGAGGGGTGGCAGGAGGACGAACACAGCGGTGGCCCCCACCCATCCCCACCCCGTCGCCGAGGCGGGCGCGGCGGGAGCTTGGGCCAGCTCCCGGAACCAGGGAGTCTCGAGCAGGAGCGCTCCAACGGAAAGGAGAAGCAGCACCATGCCGACGAGGGCCACCAGGGTCCCGAGCTCCTTCCAGTACCAGATCTGGTTTGACGAGGGAAGGTCCGACCCGCCGTCGAGCGTGGTCTGAAACCACTCCACAGCGTGGCCGACGGCGGTTCGGGAATGATGGTCGCCGGGATGAATGACCGGTGGCTGGTGCAGGACCCGGGCGGTCCCCTCCTCGATCGACCCATAGATCCGACCCGGAACCACCTCATCTTCCGTTCCGAAGAAAGCCATCAGCCTCTCCGACGTGACGAGATCCCGCGGCACCGGTACCCCCCACATGGACCGGGAAAACTCGTCATAGAGGGAGAAGACCAC
>Ga0180435_10006146_pt1 | contig 11527 bp, 7 predicted proteins | sample SS_ome_3_FD_132467 | JGI IMG/M metagenome (GOLD analysis project Ga0180435, IMG submission 132467) | Hypersaline lake sediment archaeal communities from the Salton Sea, California, USA - SS_3_S_1 metaG | ecosystem: Environmental > Aquatic > Non-marine Saline and Alkaline > Hypersaline > Sediment...
AGAAAACAATTACATCTGGCCCTGCCAGGAATTTTCATACCCGATGGGTATACGTTAAGGCCTTAACGAAACGCGTTATTCACTTTTTTTCCGCTTTTGCCGCTTTCAATTTTATAATTAACAAAACATGTGCCAATTAAAACAATAAATCTATAAACACTTTATTAAAAACAATTTATATTTTTTGTTTAATTTCCGATTCCTCTTCGATGCTAAATGCACTTAAAAATCTATGTCATTATGGCAGGTATTCTCCCGCCTTTTTACCCATCCTGCCAACTTTGGATCTCCCCATCCCATTTTGGGTAATCTTAACCAAACCGGCTCTTTCTCCAGGCTCTCGGAAGAACCGGTAGATATCCTCAAGCAAAAAAAACCATCACCCGTCTTGTTGGAAACCGATATATGTGTTATAAATAAGTAAGGGCAGGATGTTGCCCCCAAGAGGTTGTTATGATTACGGCTGCTACATCACCGTTGGGTTGTCAGGTATTGGTGCTCAACAAGCACTACATGGCCATTCGTATCGTCAATGTCAAGCGGGCCATGTCTTTGTTATTCCGCGAAATGGCGGAAGTTATCGATGAAGACAGCGGCCGATTCACTAATTACGATATATTCAGCTGGGTGGAGGTGTCAAAACTCAAGAGGGAGTTCGAGGCGGAGCAGCACGATTGGCTGCACACCGTCAAATTGAGCATTGCTGTCCCCCGGATTGTCCGCCTTTTATTTTACGATCGCCTGCCGCGTGGTAATGTCACCTTAAATCGACGTAATATTTATGCCCGTGACAACAATCGCTGCCAATACTGTGGCCGCCACTTTCCCACCAGTGAGTTAAGCCTCGACCACATAATTCCCCGTCATATGGGCGGACAAGCCAGTTGGGAGAATCTGGTGTGCGCCTGCCTGAAATGTAATATTAAAAAAGGGGGGCGGACACCCGAACAAGCCCATATGAAATTGATTGTCAAGCCTATAAAACCTAAACGTTCTCCGGTACTGAATATCAATCTGAAAGATGGTCGTTACCGATCCTGGAAACAATTCCTTGATTTCGCATACTGGTCTGTAGAACTTAAATAACGGTTGCCGTTGATAATCATGCTCATCGTGATTGGGTATTTCTTCTATCGTGACAGTACAGCCTGCGGCTGGTGTCGAGTGTATGTATTGTCCATGTAGCGGCAGGGGCGATTGTACTTGCCGATAGTAACAGGATTGTTAGCAGAGCAGTGTCGCGATTTCGCGTTTTTTCTGGTGTGAGATTTTAACGCAACGTGCGGGCAGGACCTTGGTAATGAGATGTCTTACCCACGGTTTTATATACTGCTTCCGATTGAGTTTTCCCGTTTTGGTATTGTGTATTTACTTATCACAAAAACAAATACATCGGGCTCTGCCAGGAATTTTCATACCCGATGGGTATAACTTAACTACTTCTGACCGAAAGGCAAATATTTAGATGACCACTCGTACCTCGGTTAAATTACATCGTTATCTACCTCGTCTGGATACTCGCGCGCTGGGACATTTATATACCGATTGTCTCATTATTGGTGGCGGGGTGGCGGGTATGCGGGCCGCCCTTGAGGCCGCTCAGGCCGGCCGCGTCCTGATACTCACAAAAAACTCTCTCACCGACAGCAACACCTATCACGCCCAGGGAGGTATCGCCGCTGTCCTGGATCCCAACGATTCCATTAGTTCGCACATCGAAGATACCCTCAATACCGGCTGCGGCTTGTGTGACTTTCAAACCGTCGAAAAAGTAGTCGAAGACGCTCCTGCTCACATCGCGGAATTGCGGAATTGGTCCACTCCTTTTGATATGCTTAACGGCCATATTGCCGCCGGTCGCGAAGGCGGACATAGCTTTGCCCGTATAGCTCATGCTCTGGGTGATGCCACCGGAAAAGCAATTGCCGAAACTTTATGGGAAAAGATCAAACGCCATTCATTAGTAAAGGTTTTCGACAGATGTTTTTCGATTGATTTACTTACAGTCGATGGTATCTGCCGGGGCGTGGTGTGCTATCATCCCCAACACGGCTTACAATGTATCTGGGCTCGACGTACCATTCTCGCCACGGGCGGGGCCGGTCAACTTTGGCGGGAAACAACCAATCCCGCCGGGGCCACCGCCGACGGCTTAGCTATGGCATACCGCGCCGGGGCCACCCTCTCCGATATGGAATTCATGCAATTTCATCCCACCACCCTTTACATCGCCGGGGCGGCCCGTACTCTCGTTACCGAAGCGCTCCGGGGCGAAGGCGCCTACCTGGTGGACAATAAAGGCCATCGTTTTATGCTCGATTACCACGATATGGCCGAATTGGCTCCTCGCGACATTGTCAGCCGTGCCATCTATGTCCATATGGCCAAAACCAACGCCACCAATGTCTTTCTTGATATCCGCCATCAGGGCAGTAAATGGCTCCAGGAATTCTTTCCCACCATCTACGCTTTGTGTGATTCTTTTGACATTGATGTAAACACTGATTTGATTCCCGTCCGTCCCAGCGCCCATTACATGGTGGGCGGTGTTAAAACCGACCTTTACGGACGTACCAACATCAGTAACCTTTACTGCTGTGGAGAGGCCGCCGCTACCGGCCTTCACGGCGCCAACCGCCTGGCCAGTAATTCTTTGCTGGAAGGTTTGGTCTTCGGCAAAATCTGCGGACAGTTGGTCGCTGAAGAAATCACCGCCAGGAATAACGAAACCGAACGTCACAACATCATATACGATATTCCCGACTCCGATCGTACGCTCCTGGATATCCCTGATGTTACCAATTCCCTTCGTTCGGTAATGTGGCGTAACGTGGGCATCGAACGACAGGGCGAAAGGCTTGAGGAAACCATTGAAATTATTGACTTCTGGAGCCGATATGTCATGGACAAGGTTTTGGAAACTCCTCTCGATTGGCAATGTCAGAACATGCTCACCGTCTGTCGCCTCATCGCCGAATCAGCCCGCAACCGCCGCGAAAGTCGCGGCGTCCACTTCCGCAGTGATTATCCCAAAATTGACGACAACAATTTCCAAAAACATATAGACATTGAACCCGTTTCCCTCTCCTGAAATTGTGTTCTTGCTCATGCCTGTTGGGTATTAATTTGGCTCAGCCGTGATTTTCTGAATCCGTGTGGGAAAACGAATCTTTTGGCCAGTTTGCAGCCCCAGACGTTTCGCTGTGCCGGCCGGCAATTCCAGCGCGTATTTCACCGGAATATCACTTTCGTAAAAACGTAAAGGACGACCGGGAACCGGAACTTTCATCGTCCGAATGCTGGAAATACTGCCATCGGAACCAATAAATAAAACATCCAGATCGATTAGGCAATTCTTCATGTAAAAACTCAGTAATTCCGACCGATCGAAAATGAAAAGCATACCCGCGTTATCCGGCAAATGTTCTCGGAACATTAAACCACGAGCCCGACTTTCACGCGTAAACGCCAATTCAACAACAAATTCCTGCTCACCTAGAGTAATAAATTCGCTTGGCAGCTTTTCCGCCTGCAACAATGGCGCAGGGGCCGGCCCGACATCCGGTTCCTTCTCACAGGAAACCCAGGAAAACATACATAAATTCAACAACACCAGAAAAAAAATCATTTTTTTCTTCAGCCACTTCAAAACCAGTCATCAATCCTTTCCTGGCTCTTATACTCATCACGATTGAATTTTCCCGTTATATACTCATCCAGAAAACATTTGCATCGGGCCCTGCCAGGAATTATCATACCCGATCGATATACCCTTCAATCAAAGATAACACTTCCTCCAGTTTTTCCGTGGGTAAACCAACCACATTGGCAAAACTGCCCTCCATAGATTCCACAAACCGATCTCCTCCTTCCTGAATCGCGTAAGCACCGGCCTTACCCCTCCATATCCCCCGGGCCAGGTATTCCTCCCGTTCGTTTTCAGTCATGGCCCGTATCGTCAAAGTAGTTTCATCATGGGTGATAATCCGTCGGCAAAGCGCTCCGCAAATCACCGCCAGCCCCGTAATCACTTTTACCCGTCCCGCAAATTGATTGGTGAGAATATGACGCGCCTCGGATTCGTTAGCCGCTTTGCCGATAATCTTACCTTCATGCACTACAATCGTATCCGCTCCGATAACAATAGCATCGAGACTGTCCTCAGAGACACTGCGGGCCTTGTAATAAGCCAACGACTCCGCCCAGGGAACCGGTGGCACTTCCTGGGCAACCGATAAAACCGGTTCGTTAATGCGGGGAGCAATCACATTGAATTCATACCCCATCTTGTGCATCAACTGTTTGCGCCTCTCGGAAGCCGATGCCAATATTATCGGAAATGACAGTTTATTAACCATCTTTACAATTCTTTCGCGTATTTATTTTCGATCCATGAACGATAGCCCGGCCCACAATTATATGTACAAAACGGAAAGATACCCGCTGGTGTCGCGTATGGTATCACGCATCGTTTCACTCTTTCGGTGTCAAAATTATAGCGGTCCTGAAAATGCATCCCCGCCGCTAAAAGGGTGCGGTAGTTATCTTCACCGCTCTGGCCTCGTCCTTTATTTTTATCGACCATTCCCTGCAGGGTAGCCATGAACCGCCGGACATCCAGCCCCGGCGGCGCCTGATCTGCTCGAAATACCTTTTTAAACAGACGATAAATTTCCATTTTATCCCACATCGTTATGCGGCGGGCCCGGGCGGAAAACTTATGTGCCAACCGATTCATTTCGCTGAACATGGCTTCCACATCGAGCACTTGGGGAAAAGGATACACCTTCTTGTCCGGTGCAACCAGAAAATAACTCCCGAACGCGCATTCCGTATGACAACTGGGCTTGATTTTGGGGTCTCCGGTAATCGCTTCCAGCAACTGGGAGATGGGCATCACGATCGAAAGCGGATAAAAGTCTCTTTGTACCACCGCCCCGCTGGCCCGGGCAATATCATGACACAAGTCACCCAGGGTGTACCGCTGTTCCCGTCGTTGCGCCTCGTCGATACGCCCCGTAAAACATACCGGTTGATAACTGATGCCGCTGATAACGTCGATATTATCCACGGCAAAATCAAATATCTTCCCCACCTGATCGTCATTAACCGTCTTGATAATTGTCGGAACCAGGCAAATCTTCATATCCAGCCGCCGACAATTCTCTATCACCTCCAGTTTCTGATCCCAGATATCCCGGCCCCGTATCTTCTTATAAATTTCCGAACCGATGCCGTCAAACTGCAGATAAAGCGTATGCAGCCCGGCATCACGACTCCGGCGGGCAAAATTAAAATCCGCCATCTTCAAACCATTTGTGGCTATCTGAATATTAGAAAATCCCATCTCCGCAGCGCGAGTGACAATATCTGCGAAACGTGGATGAAGCGTCGGTTCCCCTCCGCTGAACTGAACCGCCGTTGCCGGGGTCGGACGCAAATTTCGCAAGTCAGCCAGCATCGCGACTACCTGCTCATAACTCGGTTCATAAACATAACCGACCGCGTTGGCGTTGGCAAAACAAACTGGACATTTTAAATTGCATCGGTTGGTAAGATCCAGATTCGCCAGACAAGAACTCGACTGGTGACTTCCACACAATCCGCAGTCCGCTGGGCAGCCGTTTTCGCTCTGACTGCCCGGATTGATCAAACCCGGCAACTCTTCGAAGCTCCAGTGCGCGCCCTTCAAAAACAATTTTACATCACTGTTGATCCGGTCCCGATAATAACCGTGCTCCGGGCACACTTTTTCAATCAACACCGCCCCGTCTTCGACAAAGTAGCGCCCCACTATCACCGCCGAACATTCCGGACATAAAGTTTCTACCGTCCGGGGTAGCTTACGCGCATTGGGACGAATCGGTCGCCCGGCATAGGTTTTATGAGAAGAATATTCCCGATCAAAGACCGCAGAACACCATAATGCATCATGATGTACTTCCTGGAGAAACCCACACTGCCCACATTGATAATTTAAAACGACTTGTTCTTCTTGCTTGTTGGCCCAATCGAAAAATGCTTCCACCAGCTTGCCGCAACCCGGACAGGTTGCCTGCGTTGCATAAGGAAGCGTCTGATTCTGCTGTTGATACCGTAACAAGGATCGACGATATTGAACCAACTCATCTTCAATAATTTTTTCCGGGCAAGATGTCGTACCTAAGCTGTCCATTATCGTCATAATATATCAATCCTCGAAATTAACCAATAGTAAACTTCAACAGTTTTTACTTCTCCATCTTTCATTTGACCGGTTCTTCCGAGCATCTGGAGTATTTTATGTGTTTTCGAAAAATATTCCCGAAAAAAACGGCTGAATTCACTTTTTTGGCCCCTGGCGATCCTTTGCCCAATGTTAATACTACGCAAAAAAACGAAAGTACACCAATAAAAGGCCGGCTCATTTCTTGAATTTCTCCCGGTTATTATCTACGAATACATCCCGATTGGTATATCCTCTTTTTCCTGGGCAAAGGTCCGCGCCTGATGAACGAAAGCCTCCAGCCTTGTTTGTAAGGTCGGGTCCTGTTGTCCGTCGTAACTTATATTGATAATCGGCATCCCTCCCAGGTCACGCGTTAATTGTCGGGAAATCGCACTGACAATCGTGGAAGGCATACAGGTAAAAGGCATAACATTGACCGCCCCCGTAGCGCCATGATGACGCATTTCCATAATTTTCCCCACACTCAATACCGCTTCTCCTTCGAATGATTCGTGAATATATGGCCTTGCTAAATCAATCACCTCTTGTATATCGCCTTCGGCCATCGAACCAAATATTTTTTCCAGGGGCCGTGCCAGCCGTTTTTCGATACGATGCTGCAGATAATTTTTTACGGTATTCTGGACCAACAGCTTGGCGTTTCGCCAGCGAACCGCCATCAGCTTCCGGGTAAGGTTCGTATAGTACAGCCATTCACAAAAACTCGATAGATTCACTTCCGCCCCCAACTGTTCCAGCTGCCGCACAATATTATCGTTAGCGAACGTATGACTGCGTACATAGATCTCACCCACCACCCCGATCAAAGGTCGTTTCACGGTGCGGTCCACCGCCACCCCGGCAAAATCCTGAGCACAGGCGGGCATAACCTCTTTATTCAATTCCTTCTCACTGCCTCCTTGCTCAATAGCCTGAATCAATCTTTCCAGACAACGCTGATAAACCTCATCGGCTTTGCCCTGCTCCCGTTCATAGGGACGTATTTTCAGCAAAGATTTAAATAATATATCGATGGCGGCAATCCCTACAAAAGCCAGTCGCGTGGGATCTTTTTTAAACCGCTTAAAGCTCTCATAAAAACTGCTGTCCTGATTCGGAGACACAATGGGAATCGAATTAGGCATATTCATTTGTTTCAGCACCAGCTTCTGCAGACAATTGTATTGTCCGAATCGACAGGGCCCACTGCCGCTGGGCATAAAAAACGCCACTTTGTTCGGATCGAATCCCGGCTCATCCACCTTCTTCAGCATATCTCCCGTAGTAATAATGCACGGCAGACATTCCTTACCGGATGTAAACTTTCGACCCCAACGTAAAGTTTCTTCATCTCCCAGCGGTAACACCTGGGCATCCTGGCCGCAATGCCGAAACGAGGCTGCCATTGCGTAAGCTGCGTCTCCCATCCAGGGGATATACAGCGTCCTGCCCGAACAGTCTCCCCATTGATTTTTCCAGGGGCTGCGCTCGGCAGGCACCCCGGTCGTCATTTCTTTCTGCCCCCGGACACAGCGGCGCAATTCCGCTGCTTTGAGGCTTTCGTGAAATGCCTCCAGTCGCGTCACCACCCCCGCGTCCGCACTGTGCTCGTCAATTTCGAGAACCAACGCTGGTTTTTTCTGTTCGGTCCCGTCGGACGACGTTGAGGTCATTAGTTCCTTAAACAGGGAAATAATAAAACTGTCCGGCCCGCAACTGAAATTACTCATGTAAATGGCGTTCAAGCGAGGATCGTCACGAATAATATAAGCCGCGCGGAAAATCCGCTGACCGTACTTCCAGTACATATCCTCCTGCAGTTCCGGTTCCGTAATGTTAGCCGTGTTCAAGTCGAGGAAATCCATCGGCAATGCCAGCACGTTCATCTTCCGTAATTTACGCGGCAAATCAAGACTGATCCCGCTGTCGCAGCCGTTATAAGGCCTTGACACCAGTACACACGCTTGCTGTCCGGGTTTTAAATCTGCGAGCACAGCCCGGCCGCGCTGCCGACAGCTTTCTTCAAAATCTCCCTGCGCTTTTAATCCAATATCCAGTGCCCGCCTGATCTGAGCTTTACTGACATGTAAGGTACGTGCCAATGGATCCAGCGTTCGCCGTAACATCTTTATGCCATCCAGAAAACGAACATGCAAATCGATTAAATGGTTTTTCGTTCCCGTCAAATCAATCCCGTGCGTCTGCAGCGCTGATTTTACCTGATAAGGAATCGTCTGAACATAAGGACACAATTGATTATGCTTGTTTTCCGGGTAATCGTAAGGCATCGAAACCACACTCGGCAGCCAGATATAATCCACTCCCTTTTCTACCAGTTCCAGCACATGGCCATGAGCAACTTTCACCGGAAAACAAGGCTGTGACAACACCGCCTCAACTCCCTTGCGAATCACCTGTTTCGTCGTACGGCCCGATAGCACCGTATCGAATCCCAGCTCGTCCAGGAAAGTACCCCATAACGGCAAAAACTGATAATTCGACAGACACATCGGAATCCCCACCGTCGGGCGAGCCTCTCGATTCTTTCTTGCTTTTATAGATTCCGCGTCCATGCGGGCATATTGTTCGAGCAACTGCTGACGCTGACGAAAAAGATCGGGAATTTTTTCGCTTTGCCCCTGATCCTTTTTCACGTTGTAACGATCACAACGCGATCCGTAAAATAGCGGATCCCGACCCGGCATAATCACTTCCTTGATCTCACAATTATTGGAACAATGCGTACACTCGAACGAACGAATCTCATATTCCAGCTGGGATAAATCAAATCCCTTAAAAGTACTTTCCGCCTCCTCCCCTCGCGCCCGACTTTGCGACTGCATATGACGACGGGCCAGATCCGCCGCCCCCAACGCACCTGTCACCTCATGATGGTCCGGTACGATAATACTCTTACCCGTCACCGCCTCGAAAGCCGCCACCACCGCCCGGTTAAACGCCGTCCCTCCCTGAAAGAAAATCCGCTGGCCCACCTTGCGATGTCCCACCACTCGATTCAGATAATTGGTCACAATCGAATAACACAATCCCGCCACCAGGTCCGGTCTCTCCGCTCCCTGCTGCTGGTAACTGATCAAATCCGATTCCATAAATACCGTACAACGCTCACCCAGCCGAATCGGCGCCGACGAAGTAAAGGCCTCCCGCGCGAATTCTTCCTTGATATTCATCCCCAGCCGTTCCGCCTGCTCCTCCAGAAAACTGCCCGTCCCGGCAGCGCAGGCATGGTTCATTTCGAAATCCACCACTACCCCCTCTTCCAGTGAAATGTACTTACTGTCCTGGCCGCCGATTTCAAAAATCGTATCTACCTCATGATCCACAATCGCCGCCCCTGTCGCCTGCGCCGTAATTTCGTTAATGACCAGATCCGCCCCCACAAAATCACCGGTCAGATAACGACCCGAACCAGTAGTCGCCACCCCTCGAATATCCACCAGCCCGTTTATTTCGTCTCCAACCAGACTTAATCCCCGCCGTACCGCTTCCAGAGGACGCGACGCCGTCATCAGATACGCCTTGCTTAACACCCTCTTTTTTTCGTCCATCACCACCACATTGGTACTGATCGACCCTACATCGATGCCCAGATATGCCGGAATCGTCCCGCCCCGCTCCCGAACTTCATCAAGTACTTCTCGATATATTTTACTGGCCGGAGCCGGATGACTCGGCTGTGCCAATGCCGCTAAACGATGTCCCACACTGTGATTCTTTTTCAGGTAATCGTCCAGCCGAGACAATAACACCCGCATCTCCTGAACACTGCCCCGGCCCGCTCCCTGTTTGATCTGTAAAAGAACCGCCCCGATCGCTCCCGTAACCGCATGCTCCGGCGGAACTACCAATCCTCCTGAACCCAGCTCGAACACATCCTCCAACGCCCGAACCACCCCCACATTACTGGCAACCCCACCGCAAAACGCTACCGGCGCGATAATCTCTTTACCCTGACAGAGACTGCTCTTCAAATTACGAGCCAATCCCAGGCATAATCCCGCCACGATGTCATGGACCGGCGTCGCCTGCTGCTGCAGATGAATCATATCACTCTTGGCAAAAACGCTGCACCGTCCCGCCACTCGCGGCGGTGTCTTGCTCTCCAATGCCAGGCGGCCAAACTCTTCCTCAATATTCACTCCCAGCCGACTGGCCTGCTGATCCAGAAAACTCCCCGTCCCGGCGGCACAATTCGTATTCATGGAAAAATCTTCCATGGCCCCTCTGCCTCCCCCCGATTCCGCCTCACTCAAAAAGATAACCTTACTGTCCTGGCCTCCCATTTCGATCAGGCTGCGAATATCAGGCCTTAAAAACCGAATCGCCGTCGCCTGACAAATCACTTCATTGACAAAATCAATCTCCAACACCTCGCAAAGAGTCCGGCCCGCGCTGCCGGTCCCGGCTATAGTCGCGATACGATCTGGCGGTATCTGCTGTAACAAACTGAATAACATGGCCCGGGCGGTTTCTATCGGCCGACCTTGACAACGCTGATAACACAAATAACGAATCACCTGATCATCATCCAGTAGAGCAAACTTGCAACTAACAGAGCCTATATCGATACCCAAATGCAACGAACCGCTTTCGGGAAGATTGATTTGAGAAAAATCCGGTGATTCAGACTGGATGGAACGTCTTATATCTGATCTGGTCATGGGAAAACATACCCTTTCGCGTTTTCGGAAGTTATTAAATAACTACAAAATTATTTTATCGAGAAAAAACACTTTTTTCAATGGCCTTACCAACCTTTATAAAAAATGATTCTTCCTCCCCCTATTCTCGAGAAATCAAACATAACAACCATCTCCTCTCCTAAATAAAACCAACAACACCGTCGGCCCCCGACCAAAAAACCATAAATGCATATATTACATATAGTTATATTTTGCATCCTTTGCTGCCCAATTTTGCATTCAACCGGGATACTCCGCAATCACTTCGCTTTCTTCCGTTATTAGCCTGTATTTCCCATTTTTTAAACTACCACCCACCAAATTCAAAATCCCTGTTAAACCTATCAACATAAAATAAAAGCCCGGCCACTTCGAACTGGATAAATAATTAATGATACAAAATAAACCGATTCCCACCACCATAATGCCCCCCCCTGTCATCGGCCACCACCAAACCATACCCAGACCGAACAACGAAACGACAAAACAAAACATTATTATCGTCCCAAAGTTTGTGGATTTTCAACTTTAATAGCTCTCAGAGCAAGCAATACATTGTCCTGTATTCTCAGCCTTTTTCGCCAGTATTTCTCCCATTGACCGGCGGAGGTGAATC
>Ga0180435_10006147_pt1 | contig 11524 bp, 10 predicted proteins | sample SS_ome_3_FD_132467 | JGI IMG/M metagenome (GOLD analysis project Ga0180435, IMG submission 132467) | Hypersaline lake sediment archaeal communities from the Salton Sea, California, USA - SS_3_S_1 metaG | ecosystem: Environmental > Aquatic > Non-marine Saline and Alkaline > Hypersaline >...
AAAAAAATAAAATTATCTTTATAGGAAGAAAAATTAAATTCCGGGATGTTAAAACTAAACCTGAAAACAAAAGCCAAGAGAAAGGTCAGGTTAATCAATAAAATATTTATAAAAATTAAGATAAAAAAATACATACTCAATTACGCTTTTGTGTCTGTTGTTTGTGATTTCGGTTTTGTCAAATACTGCTTTAACTTTAAGTAAGGTTTGTACCAGAAAATCTTCCAGGGAAAATTCAAGCCATTCGCCTTAAAGGCCCGGATAATTTCCCGATTGCCCCGCAGGATGCCGGCCCAGGTATTCGCCTTACCGCCTATTCGCATATGGACCAAAGTATCAGGGATGTAACTGACTTTGATATGGTGTTTTTCCATAAAACGCAGCATCAATTCGAAGTCGGCCGCGACACGATAATCCGTACGATACAAGCCGTATTGTTCGAATAAATCCCTCCGGCAATAAAAGGTCGGATGTGGGGGCACCCATCCCAGATAAAAATTACCCTGTTTATAGGTGTCGGCCTGCCAATAGCGAACGATTTTGTCAACATTTGTTCTGTCCACATAAACCAGATCACCATAAACGGCCTGAGGGGCATTTTGGTCAAACGCGGCCGCGATGCGGGAAACCACATATTCATCGGCGTAATAATCGTCGGCGTTTAAACAACCAACGACGTCTCCGGTTGACACGGCGAGTCCTTTATTCATAGCGTCGTAAATGCCATTATCCGTTTCGGAAATAACGGTGCTGATGTTATCCTCGTATTTTTTCAGTATATCATTGGTGCCGTCCGTGGAGTCGCCGTCAATAATGATATATTCTATATCTTTATAATTTTGGCTTAGTACGCTTTTAATCGTATCTTCGATTGTTGACGCGCTATTAAAAGAAACTGTTATTATGGAAACTTTCATGCAGTTAACTTTCGCAAGTATTCATTCATCTTTTCACTGTCAGAAATCCCAAAGGGCATTATAATAAATATTAGGCTGACTGTCAGATTTTATTTGTCCCGGTCAGATAATGCCGGGAGGGGGTATTCAGGAATAACCCGGCCTTGCCTGACGCATCGATAAACTGTTATCAACTTTTGCGCTGCGATCCGCCAGGTATAATTTTCATGAACCAGTTTTTGGCCACGCAATCCCATGGCCCGGCGTTTTTGGTCGGACATATCTAAAAGCTCTCTCAGGGCTTCTGCCAGCCGATTACGTTCCGGAGTTACACAAAAGCCGGCTTGTTCCCGGACAATTTCGGGAAAATTACATCCGGGAGTTATCAAAACCGGGTTCGCGGCAGCGAGGTTTTCCAAAAGTGACATACTGAAACCTTCGCTGTAGGAAGGGAGAATATACACATCTGCTCTTGAAATCAACAATTGTTTTTTTCTTCCCCGAACCATTCCGGTAAATAATACCTGTTTGTTCAAATTATATTTATCTACCATGGCTTTAACATTGCTGAGGTAGTTACGGTCGTCCGGTCCGGCCAAAACTAAAATACTATCACGATATGCTTTTCGTTCCATTAAATTTGACCATGCCGGAAGTAACTCATTGAGGCCTTTTTCCGGGCTTATTCGGGAAAGAAATAAAACCATCTTTCGGCCCGACAGTTCGGGCCAATGTTCTTCAGCTTCAGCCGGTTCGGGTAAATTGAGATACTCCTCCGCGTTAACGCCGTTAGGGATAATCGTGACGGGGCCGTCGTGTCCCAGGGCTCTTAGATCGTCGGCTTCGTTTTTGGTAATGGCATGAAAACAGGCGGCATTTCGACACATCCTTTTGCCAATCAACGAAAGATAAATTCGCTTCTTCATTCCCTTATGACGAATCGACCATTTTTTCAGCACCCCCGCCGGCCTGATAATATATGGTATCTCCTTTTTTGTGGCTAATTTGGTAACGGCGTACTGGGGCCAGGACCAGAACTCGTGCAGGTGAAATAACTTAATAGAATCGGCTTGTTGCGAAAGATCTTCGATCAGTTTCGGAGCGCGAAACCAGCTTTTAGGTCTGGATATTTCATAGAGATGGGCTCTGATCTTGTCATTTTTAAGTTGAAATCTATCGTTGTCGTCCCCGGTGGCCCAAAAGGATACCTGGGCCCCGAGATTTTCCAGATGGCCACCCAGAGCTAATGCCACCTGGGGCGGTCCGCCAAAACGTTCGTTCAAATAGCCAAGCACATGAGCGATATGTAAGTTATTATTAGTAGTAGTCAAAAATTACCTGCAATCTGTATAAAGTGCGAAAGTTAAGACATAAATATAGTATGCTAATCACGCATGGGGTATACTTTTATTTCGCATTATGTTCGAGTATGTCTTTGTATGCCTGTACATATTGGGCCGCAATATAATCTGACGAATACTTTTTAATCTGATTATAAGCGTCATTGGCTTTGCATTCAGCCTGTTGGGGCGAATAAACGGCTTTTTCGATGGAACCGGCGATTTCCTGGACAGATGTGGGAGAAGCCCACCAGGCCTGGTCTTTTGCTAAAATTTCCCGATGAGCGGGAATGTCCGAAATCATGACCGGGCACTTACAGGCGACCGCTTCCAGAACCGCATTGGGAGTTCCCTCGAAATGACTGACGGATACAAATAAGCTGGCCGATTTCAGCCACGCATAGAGTTTATCGGAAAAACCCATAAGGTGGATTTTTTTTTCTAATCCGAGGTCCTTTATTTCCCTGTTTATTTCATTGACTAAGGGGCCCCGTCCGAAAAACAGAGCCTCAAGTTTGTCGCATTTTTCCAACACGATTTTCAAGGCTTGTAATAGATTATGAAGGTTTTTTAAGGGAATGAATCGACAAGCTGAAATAATCAGTTTTGTGTTCGGTTCGAATGACGTTTTCAGTTCAAGGTCCCGGGTTCGAGAAATTTCCGCGAAAGGGACGATGTTTTTAATCACGGTTTTTTTGGTATTCTGTTTCCCCAGACGATCCCAATATGCCAAACCGCCCCTTGAGTTGGCGATGATACCGGAAGCTTTTTTCCCGAACCTAAACCGTATTCGGTATTTCCAATTGTTCCCATGGCCCCGATGATCGGTGCGTTCGGCCATAACAAAAGGCACACGGGTGAAAGTGGCCGCTGCCGCTGCCAGTACATCCATCTGCAGTAACCAGGTATGAACCAGGTCGGGTTTGATTTTTCGGATCAGACGAATCAGTTGCACTAAGATTAGCGGATCGTAATTACAACAACCGTTAAGCTCATGTATGTGAATGGCGGAACGTACTAATTTTTCCCAGTAAACCCCCCGGCCACTTAAGGCAACATGAACTTCGTGACCCTGTCGGGCAAGTTCATCGCCAAGATAAATTAACTGGCGTTCAGCCCCTCCACCGGCCATATTAGGGATACAATATAGAATTCTCATTTGATCTTAAAGAAATTATCCTTGTTCAATCAGGTCCTGAAATACCTCCAGGTATTGTTCCGCGATTACTCTCCAGGAATAATTTTTCCCGGCTTGATAAGCTTGGTCCCTTAATTGATTCCGAAAACCTGTATCAGATATGATCTGGGCTAAATTTTCCGCCATGGAATCGACATCTTCGGTTTGGGCCACCAGGGCACCGCCATAATGGGCCGCGTCGCCGTTGCCCGGCGCATTGGTCAAAACACAAGGTAATCCACAGGCCAGGGCCTGAGCGTTCACCTGGGCGAAACCCTCAACTAAAGAGGGATTGAAAAAAATATCGGCGGAATGGTAAACATAAGGCATTTCCGACATAGGAACCTGTTCAACGAGTCGAATTTGCCTTTTCAATTTTAATTGTTCTGCCAGAGTTGCCAATTCTGTAGTGTCACGTCCGACAAAGGCATAATAAACATTTGGGAACCGGGAGGCAATTTGGGCAAAAGCACGAATACCTAAGGCGTATCCTTTTTTAATATGATTTCTACCGACAGAAAGTATCAAAAGGTCTTCTTGACGGAGGCCGAGTTTGTCTCTGAACTGTCTGTCGGAATCTACCTGAAAATTGTCCCAATCGACACCATTGGGAATATCGACGATACGGGCGGTGGGCTGCATGCTTTCCAGGTCTTTGCGCACCGATTTACTGATACTGCCGACAACATCTATGGTTTTGAGGTTATGTCTAACCATCCGATCGAAACGAGGCCTGAGTCGGACCCCATAATTCATCTTTTTGTCCGTTTGCACATCGTCGCCGCAGGTGGTTGCCACGACAGGGACCCGGATGCGTTTTTTGATATCAACACCATGGCTGGTAGGCAACGCTAAATGATGGCAATGCAAAACATCAAAGGGTGTCAGCCGGTGTTTTTTTATGACCGTCCGCCGAATCAGACAACCATCCAGGCCCAGTACTCCAAGCCCACGCATAGAGTAGCCGTACCGAACCAGTTTATAGCCGGGAGTAACCGGCAGGGGCTTTGATTTAATGCTGAGCCTGGGAGCAAAAACCGTTACGGAATGACCCTGCCGAATATATTCACTGGCCAGATAATGCACCTTCCACTCAACGCCCCCGACCTTGGGAAGGAATGTTCCGGTTATCAGGCCTATGTTCATATCAATGACTTTTTCTATTCAAAAGGTGTATGTTCGTCGCCAGGGAGTCTTCCCGCGTGCATATTATGTATTTATACCCAGGGGATACAAATTAGTGCGAATTCGCCCTTTATTCTGTGTGCGAATTCAGCTTGTTTTCGCTGCAAAAGAAAAATCAGAGGTCCTCTTAATTGTAATATCCCAAGGCCTCGAGTTTTTCCTTTATATTATTGCGCTCCAACTCTTCCAGGGAAACCGACTCCTGGCTTTCATCGGATTCGGTTATGTTTCTGCGATAATCGCTGTCAATCACCAGCCAGGGTACTTGGATCAAATTCCTGGCCAGGCAGAATCTGGGATGGGCATATTCTTTTAACCAGAAGTAAGGAAAAGCCCGCTCTCCGAATAAATTTCCATGATCCGAAGTAATAACTGTTTTTCCGGGCAGTTCTTTCAGCAGTGCTTCCACATGCTTCAGGACAATCTCCAGGTTTTCTTCATAGGCTTGCCAAACTGTTTGTTTATCTACCTGTCCTTGCTTGAGCATGTTCCATACCAGAAGTTTTTTATGTCTTACTTGTCCCTCTCCCAGGATTAAGTTACGGGACAGAATGCCTTCATGTTCACCGATTTTTTCCCTGCTCTTTTCACCGATAAAGGGGTAATGGGGCTGCATATAATGAACGATCAACCGTTTGCGAGGGAAGTCTCGAACGGCGTTAAGGGCATATTCATTCATAGTCTGAGGCAGAATCGTAGATAAATCCTCATCCCATTTTTCTTTCCATACCGAAATCAATTTGAAAAAAGAATCGGGAATATTATAATCCACCAGGGGATTGGCGGTTATGTAAACGGTGTCTTTATACTTTTTCCCCTGATAATTTTCCAACAGAAATTCAGACGTATTCGATCCTCGGGACCGTCGGAACTCGAGCCGGCCTTTGAGGTAATTAATTTTAGCAAACATATCATAACGGCAGGCATCAAGAATCAAAAGATTGTCCCAATCTTCCTCCATTAAGTAAAAACCTTTATTCCCGACAATATTCTTCCATAATTTATATCCCGTGGCTTTATTGGTTAGCCGCTGGTAAATTTTGCCGGGAATCTGTGTCAATCCTATTTTTTTTTCGTTCATGTCATCAATCCTGTCGTACCGGTCCAGCGTACTTTGCTATATGTCTATTATAGTGCGATTTCGCACTTTTTTCTTGTGTAATATTTTAACACAACGTATTGACAGGGCCTTAGTAATGAATTTGTCTCCTTTTTAGCAACTTCGAGTTATTTTTCGAACGGTTATTAAATTCTCCTGTTGCTCAAAAGGCCCTGTGGAATGAAAATTCTAACGGTAAAAACTGCGAAAGTTTACTTATAATTACTTATGAAAACAAGTTTCTACATATCACATTTGCTGTATCTTTTCAAGTTTTTCACTGATGAGTGCGAAAGTTAAGTGATGATATAACCCTGTCTTTTCATCGCCCCATGGATAAAAAATATCATCAGCAGGGAGCCAGCCGAATATACTATCAGGGTGGAATAGGCGATGCCGATAATGCCGAAGCGCAGAAATAAAATATAATTTAAAGGAATATTCATCGCCGCCATAACGATACGGGCGACGAGAATATATTTTTCGTTGTGGGTCGCCTGGGCGGCGAGAGAATACGGAAGAGTTGCCCACCAGATACTGGCATAATATATAAGAATACTTAAAATATAGCCGGATTCCGCGTATTCCCGGCCCAGCATGAAAACAATCATTGGTTTGCAGAGCAAAGAAACCACCGCCGTCAGGGCCAGGATGGCCAGAAAAAACAAAATGGAATTTTTCAATAACCATGACGACTTAACTTTGTCGTTATGAAATTTATTGATAAAAAGGGGAAGAAACGCAGTAGTGAAGGCACTGCTTAGAATAACCAGTTGATCCGCGAATTTATAGGCAATACCATAAATTCCTACGTCGCTGCTGTCTTTTCCCAGAAAAGAAATCATCAATAAGTCAATCCGCGTCGCCAGAAAGCCCACGGCCATCAGCAGGGAAAAAGTAAGGGCCGGTTTCAGTATTTTTTTGTCGAAACATATTTTGGCAAACGGATTAAAATGAACATAATTCCGGGAAATGTGATAACTGGCAAAAAGGATTACCAATTCCATAATTAATCCGACCAGAATTAAGGCCAAAATCCCGAACCCGCATAACAGGAAAATAATAGCAAATGCAACATATAATAATGTTTTGATAATATCGAAAGCGGCTATATATTCCATTTTCTGATGGGTAATAAATATGGTCCTTATATATCCACCATAGGCCGTGAACGCCAATTGGATACTGGCAATAATAATATAAATTCTGGTTAGAGGTTCATAGTTGGTAAATGGCAGAAAGATCAGACAAATTCCAACCGTCAATATTCCCAGGATTCTTCTGGTAAATATGGTTTTTTCCAGGTAAACAGCCAGTTGGGCTATATCTTTACAACCCTCTCTGACGATGACCCGGTTAAAGCCCCGCATCTGAAAGAATTCGAAAAATCTGACAAATACCCCAACGGTAACATATATACCATAATTTTCCGTACCCAGTATTCGAGCTATAAAAATTATTCCCAGAAAAGAGATTATCTGAGATAAATATTTTCCTGCTGTCAGGTAAAAAGTATTTTTTAATCCACGTTTAATATCAATCATTACTTTGATGGTTTCCCACCAGCAAGTGCCATGGGAGTGATTCCGTAACTTATTTTCGTCAAGAGTTTATAATCGGTCCTGCCCGGGGGATTTTTTTTTCACATTTTTTTCCGCTCCGGGAACTGCCGGGGCCTCGCCGTGCAATTATATCGGCATGGCAAAAAAGAAAAAGCAGGAAATCACACTGGAAACATATACCTGATGGGTAAGAGAATTCCCGGCGGTGTTCGGTGAATATATTCTTAGTATGGCAACGCTGGTTTTTTATGCTCTTTCGGAAAATGTTTCGAATCAGTCAAAAAAGGGCCTGAGTAATGAAATATGGGGCCGCAAAAAATGAAATATTTAACCTTAACCTATTGCTGGGTTTATGGTTATAGTTCATTGCCCCCCCCGATTAGATAAGCAAGTGTAAAACAATTGGTTGCCTGGCCTTGAGTTTTTTGCTATACCTGTCCCACCTGAAAATGCCATGGGTGTGATTTCATACCCATGGGGCATAACTATCAATGATCATAAACGAATGATATTTCATGGCTGAAACAATAATACTTGGAATAGAAAGCAGTTGTGACGAGACCGCTGCCGCGGTGGTTGCCGATGGACAAGAGGTGTTGAGCAACATCGTCGCGTCGCAGGTTGAGTTGCATAAGCGGTACGGGGGAGTAGTGCCGGAACTGGCCGCCCGGGCTCATATTGAAAAAATTATACCTGTTTTGCGCGAAGCATTAGATAAATCACAGGTAAAGCCGGAAGCATTAGCCGCGATCGCGGTGGCGAATTGTCCGGGATTAACGCCGGCTTTATTGATTGGCGTGACTGCGGCCAAAACACTGGCCTGGGCCTGGCAGAAGCCTCTAATAGCGGTTAATCATGTGCATGGCCATTTGCAATCGGTGATGCTGGAACAACAAAAGGATTGTTTTCCGGCGGTGGCGTTGGTGGTTTCCGGCGGTCATACAAGTATTTATTATTGTCAGGGGCCTTTGGAACTGGAATTGTTGGGCCGGACTCTGGATGACGCGGCCGGGGAGGCATTCGATAAAGTAGCCACGATTTTGAAGTTACCTTATCCAGGAGGACCGTCGATTGAAAAACTGTCTCGTGAGGGTGATCCCCGGGCTATTCGTTTTCCCAGGACTTATCTGGAAAAGGACTCATTAAACTTTTCCTTTAGTGGTGTCAAGACAGCTGTTTTGTATCATTGTCGGGGCCAAAATATGCTGGGGCAAGACCGGGTACCCCATATGAGTCAAAAGGAAAAAGCTGATATAGCGGCGAGTTTTCAGGCGGCGGTGGTAGAAGTACTGGTTAAAAAAACATTAATGGCAGCTCGGCAAAGAAACGTAAATACAATATTATTAGGGGGCGGAGTGGCAGCTAACAACTGTCTCCGCGTTGAATTAGAACAACAATGTCACCAGGCCGGCAAAAAACTGATTGTCAGCAGTAAAAAATACTGCACCGATAACGCCGCTATGGTAGCGGGATTGGCCTACCATAAATTACAGGTGGGACAAATTGCCGATCTTGGCCTGGAAGCACGGGCTCAATCAAGCTGATAAACAGCATTAGCACTTCAGGCAGTATAAGCCACAACAGGTTGATTATAGGACTCAAATCTTTTGATACTCTTTTCAGGCATTATTTGCCGATAACTGTTCTGAGGAAGATATGAGCCAGGCCCAAAAAATATATGACTATTTCGTCAACACCGACAATTGTGCCGCTGACCAGGCCTTACTGCTTGCCTTTCGCCGCGCGGAAGCGCCTTACCAGACGGCATTACTGGAAACGATACTTGACAGAGGTCAAGTCGAATCCACGATCGAGTTGATCAAAAATTTCCATCAATTTTCGCCGCAGTGGCAGGATATAATTCTGAAACATGCAGGAATTCTCTATTCCGGCTTACGAGAATGTATATCATCACCCGAAAAACAGATTCGATTAAACACGATTGAAATTATTCGGCAGGCTCGTTACTATCGGCTGGCGGATTTGTTAAATACCATGCTTCGAGACCGGCAAGAGGAAGTTTCGCGCAAAGCTGGAGAGGTTTTGGTTTACCTGGCCAAACATCTCGCGAAAAAACGATCCGTTATTGAATTCGATTTTGAGCGCCCTGCGCCTCCTGTTGAAACAAGCAGTGAAAACGCCGAATGGTATTATATGCTTAGTTGCCTGCGGTTATCGATTTCCAGTTACGGCAAATTGCATCATCATAAAAAGGTGGTTTTGGCGGCAATGTATCTGGCTCCGACTCAATGGGTAAATTTCTGGCAGGGCCATCTTGATCCATATCACAGGATTAGTCAAATCGTTCGCTGGTTTCTGGCTAATTATGATCATCCTGAATTGGCTTTTTTTTCTTTAAGCGCATTGGAAAAACCGGCGTTAAAATCGGCCGCCCTGCGGGCGATCGCCGGCCATACACGAGACGAATATATATTAGCTCTGGCCCACGCGTTTGCTTTTTATGAAAATTGCTCATTTATTAAAAACCTGAAACGCATATCTCATCCTTTGTGGTTGACTTCGCGGACCTTACCCCTGGATGTTCTCAGTATTCGGGATCAATCCGCCCTGCTTTCTTTCATTGCGTCCGTGGCCGCCGATCCGGTTGATATCACTGGATATATTCAACCATATATCGAAAAACTACCGGAATCCGTTGCGTGTCAAGCTCTCGATATGCTGCAGGCTTTTCCCAGCCATATTATTTTGGACACCCTGGAACGTGCCCTGGTGTCATCAAAACCAAGGGTAGCTTTAACAAGTCTGGTTCAAATTATAGAACGAAATCCACCCCATCTGAACAAAATTCTTACCCTCCAGCTCAGCTCTACCCATCCAAATGTTCGGAAGCTGGCTCAGCGACACCTGCAGGAGAAAATATTTGACGTCTATTGGAAAAGTTTCGATCAGCTTTCTCCTTCTCAGCAAATTGCCGGAGGAAAAGCTGTCTTCCGATTGGACCCGATGGCATTGGGAAGATGGCGGAAATACGTTTTGTCGTCTGTTTCCACCCATCGTTTGCGAGCTATATGTATAATTCGCAAAATCGGAATCGTAAATGATTGCGTGGAAATCCTGCGGAAATTAAGCCGGGATATGGACCAAAAGGTGCGCAGTTGTGCGATTGCCGCTCTGGGAGAACATAAGGGGAAAAGCACGGAACTAGTAAAAAATTGTCTTTTGCATGCTTTGCAAGACCAGGATTATCGGGTGCAGGCCAACGCTATAGAATCCCTGGAAAACCTGCGATCCCCGGAAACTGTTACCCAAATAGCACCCTTTATGCAGAGCAGTCATAACCGAGTTCGTGCTAACGCCATCAAGGCAATATATGCGTTTAAAACAGATTCTTCTCGTCGGGCTATAAAAGAAATGCTGAACGATCGCAGGGCTCAGCATCGTAACAGTGCTCAATGGCTGGCCAACAATATATTTAATAAACATACTCACAATCCTTCAAACCGCACGGAAGAAAATCATGTTACGGTTACAATTTAATTTGACCGGTTATATTATTAGTATTTTAGAAAAATTGGGTTTCCCGCCAAATCCTGACGGATATTTAATTGACTGGACCGGTGGTATTAAAAATACTTTTGTCAATCCCGCCCATCAATACGATTGGGTGTTATGGTTTTTTGTCTCACTGTTTCTGATATTGTTTATTCTGTCACCTTTCTGGTATTGGCTTAAGACCCCCAAAAATATTGTCAAGAGACACATCAATGATCCCGAAAAATTATTTCATGCTTTACTCAAGCAACTTGACCTGACTTGCTCCGAAAGAAAATTACTGTGCGAAGCAGCCCGGGGGGCTCGCCTTAAGCATCCCGCCTTATGCCTGCTCAGCCCCGACCTGCTGGAATGGACCGGTCATCTATGGATACAGGAAAAAGGGGCGAAGCAAGTCACGGAGGAAAAAATCGGTCAGCTGAAATCTATCGCGGTCAAACTTTATGACCATCATGCCGCTGGTTAGCCTGATAGTCTCAAACAATATCGGACCCTGCCAGTAATTCTCTTACCCATATCCAAAAAACAACTTTTTTGCAATTTTGATAAATCAACACGTATTTTTCTCCCAAAACGCAAAAAAATTAAATTTTTTTCATCATATCGCCTTAGATTATCTTCTTTCGTATCATTTTACCATAAAACAACTTATGGTATTTGGCCAAAATTACCAACAGGAAGGCTTTATGTAAATCATTGTCGGAAAAGGATTTTCTGTTGACGACCCACATGTAGTGTCATAGAATCGGTTT
>Ga0180435_10006148_pt1 | contig 11519 bp, 9 predicted proteins | sample SS_ome_3_FD_132467 | JGI IMG/M metagenome (GOLD analysis project Ga0180435, IMG submission 132467) | Hypersaline lake sediment archaeal communities from the Salton Sea, California, USA - SS_3_S_1 metaG | ecosystem: Environmental > Aquatic > Non-marine Saline and Alkaline > Hypersaline > Sediment...
ATGGAAGGCCGGGCGCTGATGGTCGCGCACGTACATCGTGGCATAGACGGCGGTCAGGAAGAACTTGATCCACCAGACGTTCACGCCGCTGGTCAGCTTCGGATCGGTCTTCATCAGCAGCGCGAAGGCCTCGCCGTGGCTGAACTCGTCGTTGCACCACTCCTTGAACCACTTGAAGATCGGGTGGAACCGGTGTTCGGGGTTCTGCTGAAGATGGCGGAAGATCGTGATGTAACGCGCATACCCGATCTTCTCGCTCAGGTAGGTGGCGTAGTAGATGAACTTCGGCCGGAAGTAGGTGTATTTCTTCTTCTGCGTCAGGAAGCCGAGGTTCACCGCCACGCCCGCCTCGCGCAGCGCGTCGTTGATGAAGCCCGCGTGCCGCGCCTCGTCGCGCGCCATCAGCTGGAACAGCTGCGTGACATCGGCATTGTTGCCGCGCCGCTTCATCTCCTTGTACAGAACGCAGCCCGAGAATTCGGCGGTGCAGGACGAGATCAGGAAATCGATGAATTCCTTGCGCAATCCCGGTTCCATCCCGTCCCAGTCGATATGGTCCCAGTCCTCGTTCTTGCGGAAATGCCCCTTGTTGGGATCGGCCACCATCTGCGCGATCAGCGCGTCCCAGTCCTTGCGGACCGGGCTAACGTCGATCGCGTCGAGCGCGTCGAAATCGGTGGTGTAGAACCGCGGCGTCAGCAGCGTGTTCTGCATCGCGACCTCGGTGGCGCCGCGGCTGTCGACGACGGCCTGCGCCTCCTGGATCGCGAGCCCCTCCTCGACGGTGGTGGCATCGGCGGTGTGGGTGGCCCGGACATTCATAGCGCGACCTCCTCGGAGAACGAGAACTCGCACAGTTCCATGACCTCGAAATCGCCGGTCAGGCGGGTCCAGAGCCGTTCGAGCAGGCTGGCGCGGGCGATCGTCGCCTCGCGCTGTTCGATCACGATCTCGCCGAACGGCGCCATGATCTCGGGCCCGTGCACGGTGACCTCGTCGCCGGGGTACACGACCGCCCCGTTGTCGAAGCGCACATGCGCGTGCAGGCTTTCAAACTTGTGGCTGACCTCGACCGTGCAGGGCACGCGTTCGAAGTCTTTCGTCAACAGTCCCATTTCCGCCCCTCCCTTCGTCAGAACCCTGCGAGAAGCCGGGCGAAGGCCTCCGCATTGTCACGCCCGAACCCCATCAGGTCCGCGCTCCATCCCGTGCTCGGATCGGTGATCGCCAGCCGGCCGGACCGGCTTTGCGTCAGGATCACCGGCCCGTCCGGCGCGGCCCGGTGCTTGGTGCGTTCGCGCGCCACGACCCGCGCGACACCGGCAACGAAGCCGCCTTCCTCGTCCGTCAGCGCCAACTCGGCGCCGGTCGCGGCGTCGCGCACCGTCACGCTGCCGCTCAGATCCTCGGTTTTCAGGTAGACCACCCGCTCGGCCAGGATCGGCGAGGCATCGGGCGTGGCGGCGACCGGCAGGTCCATCACCCGCGCATAGGTCACGATCGCCAGCGCCGCGACGACCATCGCCGCCATCGCGCGCAGCAGAACCTTCGGGATCATCTCGTCCTGGCCCGTGCGGGGCCGGCTGGTGGAGTGCATGACGCGTCCCATGTCGTCGGTCTCCCTTCCCTCTCGGTTTCGTTATTCCGCCGCCAGCGCCGTCGCCGGCGCGGCGGGTTTCGGCGCGACCTGCGGCACGCTCACCCGCGCCTCCGCCGCCTCGGCGAGCATCCGGGCCACGCGTTCGGCATCGGGGATGCAGCGCAGCGCCGGCCGCGTCGGCGCGCGCCACGGCCGGACATGCGGCCACAGCACCAGATAGCCGACCTGCACCTTGTCCTGCAGCGTCAGCGCGATCGTGCCGGTGCCGTCGCGGCGCAGGTCCAGATCGGCCGCGTCGATCCGCGTGTAGGGCAGGTTCAGCGTCACCGTCAGCGCCGCGCCGACGCGCATCGCCACCCGCTTGTCGGTCAGCGTGTAGACGGTGGCGCGGGCCTGCACGAAGGCGATCAGCCACAACAGCGCGCAGGCGACCGCGCCCAGCACGATGAACGGCATCGACAGCGCCACCGCCCGGCCCAGCGGCACGATGTCGATGATCGAGCCGAAGCGCCACAGCGCCAGCGCCACGAAATAGGCCGCGACCCAGGGCAGCAGCAGCGACGAGCGCGCCAGCGCCCAGACCGCCGGGCGGCCCTGCCACAGGATCCTTTCGTCCTCGGGCGGCCGCTCGGGCAGGCCGCGGACCGGTTCGACGGCGAAATCGTCGTGGCTCATGGCCCGGTTCCCCTTCTCAAAGCTGCGGTTCGAGCCGGTCGGCCGAGGCGTAAAGCTTGCCGCCGGCGTAATAGGCGCTGATCTTGTCCTCCTCGAGCAGCGTCACCTGCGTGTCGGAGGCGTTGCGCGGCACGTCGCGGAAGTGCTCGGCATAGATCGAGTGGATCCTCACGCCGTCCTTCTTGATCCGCGCCAGCGGCAGCGGCACCAGCCGCTTGCCCTCGCCCCAGTCCGCGTCGAGCTGGAATTCGAGGTAGCGGACCATCTGCTCGGGCTCGTCGATCCACATGTCGGTGATCGTGCCCACCGCCGTGCCGTCGCCGGCGATCACCGGCAGGCCGCGCGGGTCGCGCCCGGCGGAGACGTGGAAGCCTTCGGCCGCGCGCAGCGGCACGATCTTCGGATGGCCCTTGCCGTCCAGTTCCGGCAGGTCGCGCCGCGGCGCCCAGGAGGCCGGGCCGACACCATCGACCAGCGGGTTGCCGGTGGGCACCATCGGGAAGCCGTTGACCTTCGCGGTGCGCGCCAGCGCGATGTCGCTGCGCTCCGGCGTCTGGCCCGACGGCACGGTGACGGTGCCGCGGCCATGCGGCAGCTTGAACGTCTTGTCCTCGGGCACCGGGAACGGGCCCTGGTTCGCGGCCTCGTTGCCATCGTCGTCGACAAGCGGATAGCCCTCGCGCATGTTCTCGCGCTGCAGGTAGACGATCAGCAGCGCGAAGAAGATCCAGAACAGCCACAGCGTGAGGCTGGCAAGGTCGAACTGGCCGAAAAAGGTTTGGGTCATGGCGTGTTCCTTTTCCTTGGCCCGCGCGTCACGTCGGGAAATCGGCCAGGCCGATCCGCGCGGGCTCCCCCGTGGGCCGGAGGGTGGTGCGCCCGACCCGGACCAGGGGACCGAGCGCGATGAGGGTGAAGAAGATCAGGGCGATCTCGAGGTGATAGACGAAGGAATATCCGGTCGCCGGATCGGCCAGCGCGACGCCCAGCTGGCCCGACATCGCGACCATGCCGACCGCGTCGCGCAGCACCCCGCCCAGCGCGATGGCCAGCCCCGCCGCGGTGGCCTGCGCCGCGCCCCAGGCGCCGATCGCCAGCCCGCGACCCGCCGCCCCGGCCACCGGCATCTGCATCGCCGCGGTCAGCGTGGCGACCGCGAAGATGCCGCCGCCCAGCCCGATCATCGCCGCGCCGGCGAAGAACAGCGCCGCCGAGCCGAAGGGCGCGGCGAAGATCACCAGCGAGAAGGCCCAAAGCCCGATCACCAGCCCCGCCCCGGCCAGCCGGTGGCAATCCGACCCGCGCGCCAGTCGCCGCGCCGCGAAGGCGAAGCCGGCGAAGGCGCCCAGCGCCCAGGCCGCCGTCAGCCGCGTCGTGGCCGCGACCGACAGGCCGAGGATCTCGCCGCCATAGGGTTCCAGCAGCACGTCCTGCATGTTGAAGGCCATGGTGCCCAGGAACACGACCAGCAAGAGCCGGCCGGCCCGCCCGCCGGCGGCGAAATCCGCCCAGGCCTCGGCAAAGCGCGGCCCCGGCGCCTCGCGTTCGGCGCGCGACATCGGCCGCACGCTTTCCTGCCGCCACAGCGCCACGAGGTTCAAAAGCAGCCCGGCCACCGCCGCGCCCTGCACCACCCGCACCAGTCCGAGGTTCGAGAAATCCGACAGAAGCGCGCCGAAGATCAGCGCCGAGACACCCATGCCGATCAGGAACATCACGTAAAGCAGCGCGACGACGCGGGGCCGGGTTTCATCCGTCGCCCGGTCGGAGGCCAGCGCGAGGCCCGCGGTCTGGGTCATGTGCAGCCCCAGCCCGGTCATCAGGAAGGCCAGCGCCGCCAGCACCTCGCCCGCGAAGGGGATGTCATAGGCGGTGTCGCCGCCCAGCACCAGCAGCGCGAAAGGCATCAGCGCCAGCCCGCCGAACTGCCACAGCGAGCCGAACCACAAAAACGGCACCCGCTTCCAGCCGATCGCGCTGCGATAGCTGTCGGACCGGAACCCCAGCAGCGCCCGGAACGGCGCCGACAGCACCGGCAGCGCGATCATCACCGCGACGATCATCGCCGGCACCGAAAGCTCGACGATCATCACCCGGTTCAGCGTGCCCAGCAGCAGGACCGTGGCCATCGCGACCGTGACCTGGAACAGCGACAGCCGCAGAAGCTGGCCCAGCGGCAGCCCCTCGCTCGCCGCATCCGCGAAGGGCAGGATGCGCGTCGTGATCCGCGCAAGCGACTGGCCCCTTGCGCTCATGCCCGAACCTCCAGCGCATGGCTGATGTAAAAGCCCGAGCGCACCGCGCCGAGATCGCGCAGCGCCGCCGTCCCCGCCAGCCGCCGCGCCAGCGCGGCGGGCGCCTGCGGCACCATCACCGGCGACCGGTCGGAGCGCGGGAACAGCTTGCCGGCATACCACATCGCCATCAAAAGCCCGGTGCGCGGCGCGACGGTGAACAGCACCCGGCCGCGCACCCGCGCCGCCAGCCCCGACAGCGCGGCCTGAAGGTCGGCCGCGTCGTAATAGATCAGGCTGTCCATCGCGATCGCGTCGTCGAAGGAACCAAGGTCGCCATCCAGCATGTCGCCGGCGACGAAGCGCACCCGCCGCGCCAGGTCCGGCCCCAGCCGGGCGCGGGCGATGTCGATCAGGCTGGGCGAGATATCCACCGCCACCACCTCGGCGCCGCGCGCCGCCAGTTCGGCGGTCATCTGCCCTGTGCCGCAGCCGGCATCCAGCACCCGCGCGCCGCGCAGGTCTTCGGGCAACTGCGCCAGCAGCCGCGCGCGCATCTCGGCCCGGCCGCGGCGCACCGTCTCGCGGATCCGGCTGACCGGCGCGTCGCTGGTCAGCTGTTCCCAGGTGCGGGTCGCGGTGCGGTCGAAATAGGTTTCGACGCGGGCGCGGGTCGTCTCGTAGGCCATCAGTCGAATCCCAGCAACTCGAAGATCTCGCGGTCGGGCAGCGGATCGGGGGCCAGCGGCTCGGTCCCGTTCCACAGCTTCTGGGCCAGGCGGACATATTCGGCCCGCACCGCCTCGATCTCGGGGTCGCTGTCCATCTCGAACAGCGTCTTCTTCTTCAGCCGCGAGCGGCGGATCGCGTCGAGATCGGGCATGTGGGCGATCCGGTCGAAGCCGACGCGCGCGCAGTAGCGGTCGACCTCGTCGGTCTCGCGCGAGCGGTTGGCGACGCAGCCGGCCAGCCGGACCTTGTAGTTGCCCGATTTCGCCTGCACCGCCGCGATGATCCGGTTCATCGCGTAGATCGAGTCGAAATCGTTGGCGGTGACGATCACCGCGCGGTCGGCATGCTGAAGCGGCGCGGCGAAACCGCCGCAGACCACGTCGCCCAGCACGTCGAAGATCACCACGTCGGTGTCTTCGAGCATGTGATGCTGTTTCAACAGCTTGACGGTCTGGCCGACGACATAGCCGCCGCAGCCGGTGCCCGCCGGCGGGCCGCCGGCCTCCACGCATTTCACCCCGCCCCAGCCTTCGAAGACGAAATCCTCGGGCCGAAGCTCCTCGGCATGGAAATCGACCTCCTTGAGGATGTCGATCACCGTGGGCACGAGGCTGCCGGTCAGCGTGAAGGTCGAATCGTGCTTCGGGTCGCAGCCGATCTGCAGCACCCGCTTGCCGAGGCTGGCGAAGGCCGCCGACAGGTTCGACGAGGTGGTCGACTTGCCGATCCCGCCCTTGCCGTAGACCGAAAACACCTTGGCGCCCTCGATCCGGGCGGCCGGATCCTGCTGCACCTGCACCGATCCCTCGCCATCGAGGCCGCGCAGATCGGGCACCTGCCTGTCGAGCGGGCTCATGCTGTTCTCCCTCCTGCCGGGGTCGTCCCCGGCGTTTCCTGTTTCGCGCCGGCCCCGGTCATTCCGCGGCCATTCCTTCCATCCGGTCCTCGAGCGCGTCGGCCGCATCCTGCAGCGCGGCGAGCATCGCCTCGTCGGGCTGCCAGTAAGAGCGGTCCGACGCCTCGAGAAGCCGGTTGGCCATCCGGTAGGAGGCCGTCGGGTTCAGTTCCGACATCCGCTTGCGCATCTCCTCGTCGAGCACGAAGGTCTCCGACAGGCGCTGGTAGACCCAGGGATCGACCTCGCCGGTGGTGGCCGACCAGCCCATCGTGTTGGTCACATGCGCCTCGATCTGGCGCACGCCCTCGGCCCCGTGGCGCAAGAGCCCCTCGTAGAATTTCGGATTGAGCGCGCGGGACCGGGTTTCCAGCGCGACCTGGTCGCGCAGGGTGCGGATCCGGCCCGAGCCGCGCGTGGTGTCCGAGATGTAGACCTTCGCCTCCTCGCCGCGCGCCCGGCGCACGGCGCGGGAAATCCCGCCCAGCGTGTCGAAGTAGTGATCGACCGTGGTGACGCCCAGTTCCACCGATTCGAGGTTCTGGTAGGCGACCTCGACGCGGCCGAGATTGTCCTGCAGCAGCTCCGCGCCCTGCCGGACCTTGCCGTTCGCGCCGTAGGCGAAGCTTTTCCGGGCCTGGAAGATGTCGGCCAGTTCGTCCTCGCTGTCGAAGGACGAGGAATCGACCATCAGGTTGACGTTCGATCCATAGGCGCCCTCGGCATTGGAAAACACCCTCAGCGCCGCGGTTTCCAGGTCGACCCCGGCCTGTTCGGCATAGGCCAGCGCATGGGCGCGCACGAAGTTCCGCTCCAGCGGTTCGTCGGCCTCGGCCGCCTTCTGCGCGGCCTCGGCCAGAAGCCGGACCTGCAGGGGCAGAAGATCGCGGAAGATGCCCGAGAGCGTCATCACCACGTCGATCCGGGGCCGGCCCAGTTCCTCCAGCGGGATCAGTTCCGCGCCGCAGAGCCGGCCGAAGGCATCGAACCGCGGCCGCGCGCCGATCAGCGCCAGCGCCTGCGCCAGCGGCGCGCCGTCGGACTTGATGTTGTCGCTGCCCCACAGCACCAGCGCGACCGACCGCGGCAGCGTGGCATGGGTTTCAAGCAGTAGCTGCGCCTGCCGCGCGCCTTCCCGGCAGGCATGCGCGGTGGGCATGCGGAACGGGTCGAAGGCGTGGATGTTGCGCCCCGTCGGCAGGATCTCGGACGACCGGATCAGATCGCCGCCCGGCACCGGCGGGGTGTAGCGCCCGCCCAGCGCGCGGACCAGCGCCGGCATCTCGGCATCCGTATCCAGCGCCTCGGCGACCCGCTCGCGCTCGGCCGGGTGCAGATCGTCGCGCAGGTCGAGATAGGCCGCGCGCGCCTCGGCGCTGAGCGGCGCGCCGACGATGTGCAGCCCGTCGGGCACCAGCGCGTCCTCGGTTTCCAGAAGCTTCAGCCACAGCGTCTCGGGCGGCTGGCCGCCCAGATCGACACTTTCCGCCTGTTCGGCGATCAGCGCCTCCAGCTCGTCGCGGTCCGGGCCGCCCTCGGTCTCGCGCCAGCGCGTCAGGCTGTCCTTGAGTTCCGCCAGCCCCTTGTACAGCCCGGCGGCGGCCAGCGGCGGGGTCAGGTGGCTGATCGTCACGGCGTTCGACCGGCGCTTGGCCAGCGTCGCCTCGGACGGGTTGTTCGAGGCATAGAGATAGACGTTCGGCAGATCGCCGATCAGCCGGTCGGGCCAGTCGCCCGGCCCCGGCCCGGCCTGCCGGCCCGGCATGAATTCCAGCGCGCCGTGCATGCCGAAGTGCAGGACCGCGTCGGCGCCGAAATCCGCCTTCAGCCAGCGGTAGAACTGCGCGAAGGCATGGCTGGGCGCGAAGCCGCGCTCGAACAGCAGCCGCATCGGGTCGCCCTCGTAGCCGAAGCCCGGCTGCAACCCGACGAAGACCTTGCCGAACCGCGCGCCCAGCACGAAGACGCCGCGCCCGTCGGATTGCACGCGGCCCGGCGCCGGGCCCCATTGCGCCTCGATCTCCTTCAGCCAGGGCGTGTCGCGCACCATGACGTCGGCGGGCACATGGGCGGCGACATTCGCCTCCTGCCCGAATTGCGCGGAATTGCCGCCCAGCACGGTGGCGCGCAACTCTTCCACCGTCTCCGGCGGGTCGATGTCATAGCCCTCGCGCTTGAGCGCGTGCAGCGTGTTCAGCAGCGACCGGAACACATCGAGATAGGCCGCGGTGCCGGCGGCGCCGGTGTTCGGCGGGAAGCCGAAGATCACGATCGCCAGTTTTCGGTCGGCGGGCCGCGAGCGGCGCAGCGCCACCAGCCGTTCGACACGGCCCGCCAGCGCCTCCACCCGTTCGGCGCAGGCGGCCATCGCGCGGCTGCCCTGCCCGGTGCAGCCCCGGTCGCAGCCGGCGCAGATGCCGGCGCCGTGCCGGCCGGCGAAGACGGTGGGGTTGGTCGCGCCGTCGAGTTCCGGCAGCGCGATCAGCATCGTCGTCTCGATCGGCCCCAGCCCCTGGGCCGAGCCCGACCACTGGTCCAGCGTCTGGAATTCCAACGGATGCGCGGCGACATAGGGCACGTCGAGCGCGCTCAGCACCTCGACCGCGGCGGCGCTGTCGTTATAGGCCGGCCCGCCGATCAGCGAGAACCCGGTGAGCGACACCAGCCCGTCGATCCGCACCGTGCCCCCGGGGGCGAAGAACGCCTCGATCGCCGGGCGCCCGTCCAGCCCGCCGGCAAAGGCCGGGATCACCCGAAGCCCCCGCGCCTCCAGCCCGCGGATCGCGGCGTCGTAATGCGCGGTATCGCCGCTGAGCACGTAGGAGCGCATCATCAGAAGGCCCACGGTGCCCTTGGCGCCGTGCCGGGCCGGCAGATCGGCCACCGAGGTGACGATCCGGCCGGGAAGATCGGGATGGTAAAGCCCGACATCCGGATGCTCGATCGGCGCCGGCGCCTCGGTGCCGCGCCACGCGTCGCGGCGGGCGTAGCGCGAGATCAGGAACCGCACCATCGCCTCGATATTCGCGTCCGAGGCGCCCAGCCAGTATTGCATGCACAAAAACCAGGCGCGCAGATCCTGCGCCTTGCCGGGGATGTATTTCAGAATCTTCGGCAACCGGCGCAGCAGCCGCATCTTCTTCTCGCCGGTCTCCGACGAGGGTTTCGACGAACCGCGCAGCCGCTTCAGCCAGGCCAGCGCGCCCGTGGCCGGCTGGCTCATGTCCAGCGTGCCCATCCGGGTCTGCCGCACGATCTGCGCGTCCGAGATGATGCCGACGACGGCGTCGCACTCGGCCCGCCGCGCCTCGATCGCCGGCAGGATCGCGCGGATATGCTCGTCGAGGAACAGCAGGTTCGCCACGATCACGTCGGCCCGGCCGACCGCCTCGCGCGCCGCGTCCAGCCGGTCGGGCGCCTCGCCCCATTCGGCGGCGGCGAAGACCTCGACCGACAGGCCGGGGAAATCGGCCTGCAGGCGGCCGGTGACCTGCGCGCAGGGTTCGGCGGCATGGGCATCCAGCGTGACGACCACGATGCGGTAGGCCGGCGCGGCCCGGTATGTCACGTCATCGCGCATAATGGGCCTTCGCCTCGTAAAGGGTTTCGACATCGATCCGCGCCTGGCCGCGGGCGGCGGCATAGGCCTCGGTGTTGCGCCGGGCCTTGGCGCGCACGAAGAACGGCACCTTGCGCAGTTCCGCCTCGGCCTCGGCCAGCCAGATCACCTTGCCGCCGTTGTCGTTGGCCGCCGGTTCCGGCGCGGCGGGCGCCTCGGCGGCGGCGGGCGCGGCGGCGGCCTTGTGGCCGTGATGGCTGGGCCCGGCGGCGTCGTGGAATTCGAAATCCTCGCGGAACATCGCCAGCAGATGTTCCTCCAGCCCCATGACCAGCGGATGCACCCAGCTGTCGAAGATCACGTTCGCGCCCTCGATGCCCATCTGCGGCGCGTAGCGCGCCGGGAAATCCTGGACATGGACGGGGGCCGAGATCACCGCGCAGCCGATCCCCAGCCGCTTGCCGATATGGCGTTCCATCTGGGTGCCGAGGATGAGTTCCGGCGCGGCCTCCTCGATGGCGCGCTCGACGTCGAGGTAATCGTCGGTGATCAGCGCCTCGAGGCCCAGCGCCTTGGCGGCGGCGCGCACCGGGCGCGCCATCTCGCGGTTGTAGCAGCCCAGGCCGACGACCTCGAACCCCATCTCCTCGGTCGCGATCCGGGCCGCCGCGATGGCATGGCTGCCGTCGCCGAAGATGAATACCCGCTTGCCGGTCAGGTAGGTGCTGTCGACGCTGGCCGAATACCACGGCAGCCTGAGCCGCGCGGTATCGAGCCGCGGCGCGACCCCGGCCAGCCGCGCGACCTCGGCCACGAAGTCGCGCGTCGCGCCGACGCCGATCGGCACGATCCGGGTGTAGGGCTGGCCCAGCGCCCGCTCCATCCAGCGGCAGGCGGCCTCGCCGGTTTCGGGATACATCAGCACGTTGAGATGCGCCGCGCCGAGGCGGGCGATGTCCTCGGGGCCGGCGCCATAGGGCGCGACGACGTTCACGCCGATGCCCATCTCGTCCAGCAGCGCGGTGACCTCGGCGATGTCGTCGCGGTGCCGGAACCCCAGCGCGGTGGGGCCGATCAGGTTGGCGGTGGGCCGGGCGGTACGCTCCATCGGCTGCGCCAGCCGCTTGACGATCCGGAAGAACGTCTCGTCTGCGCCGAAGTTTTCCTTGCGCTGGTAGCTGGGCAATTCCAGCGGGATCACCGGCACCGGCAGGTCCAGCGCCTCGGCCAGCCCGCCGGGATCGTCCTGGATCAGCTCGGCGGTGCAGCTTGCGCCGACGATCAGCGCGCCGGGGCGGAACCGCTCGTACGCCTCCTTGCAGGCGGTCTTGAACAGCGCCGCGGTATCGGCGCCCAGGTCGCGGGCCTGGAAGGTGGTGTAGGTCACCGGCGGGCGATGGTCGCGCCGCTCGATCATCGTGAACAGCAGATCGGCATAGGTGTCGCCCTGCGGCGCGTGCAGCACGTAGTGGACGTCGCGCATCGCCGTCGCCACCCGCATCGCGCCGACATGCGGCGGGCCTTCGTATGTCCAGACCGCCAGCTTCATGCCGCCGCCTCCGGCGTCAGCAGCGCCCGGCGGCGCAACGGCCGGGCGAAAAGCCCGGCCAGATCGCCGGCCTGTTCGTAGAAATGCACCGGCGTGAACACCAGTTCGATCGCCCATTTCGTCGCCAGCCCTTCCGCCTCCAGCGGGTTGGCGAGGCCGAGGCCGCAGACCGTCAGGTCCGGCCGGTCGGCGCGCAGCCGGTCGAGCTGGCGTTCCACGTCCTGGCCCTCGGACAGCCGCGGCCCGTCGCCCAGAAGCTCAAGGTCCGGGCCGAG
>Ga0180435_10006149_pt1 | contig 11518 bp, 8 predicted proteins | sample SS_ome_3_FD_132467 | JGI IMG/M metagenome (GOLD analysis project Ga0180435, IMG submission 132467) | Hypersaline lake sediment archaeal communities from the Salton Sea, California, USA - SS_3_S_1 metaG | ecosystem: Environmental > Aquatic > Non-marine Saline and Alkaline > Hypersaline > Sediment...
CCACCAGGTAGCGCAGCATTTCAAAAGACGCACTGCCGGACCCGAGAATCATGGCCGCCCGCAGATTGGTCACCGGCACCGTCCCGGCCTGGAGGATCTGCTCGACTTCATGGCGGGATTTGAGATGCTTGCTGAGGGCCTCGTGGCTCTTCTCCCCCAGTCCGCCCAGATAGATAATGCGCGTCAAACGGCTGGCCTCGGCCGCGGCCACCATGTTTTCAGCCGCCGTGCGATCGGCCGAGGCGAATTGCCCTTTCTGGGCATTCATCGAATGGATCAGGTAATAGGCCACCCCGCAGCCCTGCGCCGCCGCAATAAACGCATTGCGGTCCAGGGCATCGCCGGCAACAATCTCCAGTCCCGGATGCCGGCCCCAGCCACGGCAGTAGAGGCGCTCGGGCGATCGGGCCATGGCCCGTACCCGGTATCCCGCCTCCAGCAACCGTGGGATCAGCCGTCCGCCCACATAACCGGTGCCTCCCGTCATCAGAATCGGCTTTTCTTCCATTGTATCTTCCCAACTTATTCGTCTATGGGTGTGTTTTGTTTTACCAACCCCGCCGGTGAACTATGATCGGGGTCTTCTGCATCCGTTTAAGTCGTTTTCTTCAATCCCCATTGTTCCGCGCTGAGCATCGACGGGGCGGACGGAAAAAAGCGCGCGGACTGTCTGAGCACGCCGGAAGGCGGGTGAGTTTCCGCGGGCTCCGGCCGTCACGGAGACGCGCAGGGTGAAGCGGAACACGGGCGGTTTCTTTTGGTTACTTTTCTCTTCACGTGAAAGAAAAGTAACAACTCATAATAAGCACCCCGAAGAAGTTGATCATTGCCCAGTCCTCCGCATGAGGAGAAGGGTCAATGACCAATTATACGTGATTGTGCAGCTGCAGCTCCACCGGGTGCGGATTCAAATACGTCTGCTGGCGCAAGTAAGGCTGATCGTACTTGCGCACAAAATGACGGAACAGCGTCAGCGGCACCACCAGCGGTATCAGCTGCTGGTGATACTGCTTAATGACCTCCAGCAGCTCCTGTTTCTCATCCGCCGAGAGATCCTTTTTAAAGTAGCCCAGCATGTGCTGGAGTACATTGACGTTTTTGCGGGTCGTGGTTTTGAGACGCAGGGCTTCCAGCAGCAGCGTTTCGTACTCAAGGTAGAGCGGTCGGCATTCCTTGGCCTTGCCGCCGGCCACCAACCGGCCCATGGTTTTCAGGTGCTTGGGGCTGTGGGCCATGAGCAGCAACTTGTTGCGGGAATGAAAATCCACCACATTGCCTACACAGGAGCGACGCGCGCGGGTTTCCCGCCAGCGCTTCAAGGTAAACACCTGTTCGACAAAATTCTCTCGAATGGCCGGATTGTGCAGTCGACCGTCGTCTTCCACCGGGATCAGAGGGAATTGATCCATGAAAGCCCGGGCAAAAATGCCCACCCCTTTCTTCTCGGGATGCCCCTTGGCATTGTAGACTTTCACCCGCACCATGCCGCTGCTGGGCGAATCACATTTGAAAACAAAACCGCAAAGATTCTCCTGGGCCAGTTCTTTCAGGCGTCCACGGGCCCATTTTTTCATGGCATCCGTGTGGTCCACCTTGGTTTTGGTCGTAATCAGCCGGGGATCGTCGAAATCCCCCACCAGTCGGAGGGTTTCGCGGGGAATTCCCAGCCCCAGCTCCACTTCCGGACAGACCGGCACCCACTCCACGAACCGGCCCAGCGTCTCAACGAGATAGCGATCGCGCTGATGGCCCGCATTCCAGCGAACATTGTTGCCCAGCAGACATGAACTGATGCCCAGTTTGATCTTTTCTTCCATTTCCTCCTCCAATCGTGATGCCCGGCCTGATGGCGCCTGCCGCCTTCGAGGCGTCAGGCGTCGGCAGGTCCGATAATCAGAATGCCCAGATAACCGTCCACCGTCACTACATCCCCTGTGCGCACAAATTGCATCACGTCCGGCACGCCGGTGATGCACGGCAGCCCGTATTCCCGGGCAATGATGGCCCCATGGATCAGCATGCCGCCGCGGCGTTCCACCACGGCCGCGGCCAGGGGGACCACAAAGGTCATGTTGGGATCCACCGAATCGCAGATCAGAATTTCCCCCTTCTGGAAAGCCTTCAGCTCATGGGGGGCGTCCACCACGCGTGCCCGCCCGCGTGCCAGTCCGGCGCCGGCCGGTTGCCCGATTAACTGCCGGGCCTGCAGGGCGACATCGGGACCGGCAGCCGTCTCCGATGCCACGGGGGTATCTTTCTTGGCGGGCATCAAGGCCATGGCGGCCTGGAGGTCAGCCAGGTGATCCGACACCCGGCCGTTCGCGATACGGTCGGCCGCTTCCCGTACGGCCCGCCGGGCCTGGGCTTCGATGCGGCCCAGGTGGATATTGTCATCGTCCCGCAACCGGTAGCTGCTGCGGGCCAGATCAAGCAGCGCTGTGGCCCAGTCGCGTTCCTCCGGCGCAACCGCCGCAAGGAAGCGTTGGGTCAGCGTTTCATGGTCCGTCGCCGATCGGGTTTGGGCTGTGGGCGGATGCGCGGCCAACTCGAGAACCAGGTGCACCAGGGTGCTGGTGGCCAGGTCCCCCTCATGGTCTCCGGTTATCCCGGTGGAAAGGGTACCGTATTCGGCCACGAAGGCTTCCAGGGAAGATCGCAGCTCATTCGGCAACTGCGCCAGATGTCCTTTTCGCAGGGCTTCGGCCGCGCTCGGCGCCGCCCGCAAGGCCGCCGCCAGATTTTCGAGATGCCGGTTGCGGGCCAGGCTGGCCATGGGCGTCGCCGTGAGCAGGTCCGTAAATTCATAAGGGTTATCCGGCTTGATCACATCGTTGTATACCTGCCCGAAAAGCCTTGCCCCGTGGGCGTAGGGGATGAAGTCGGCCCAGTAGACATTGCTCCAGTGCTGATTGCGATCCACGCGCCGCCGCACTTCTTCGGCCAGTTCGGCGTCTGAAATGGATTGCAGGTCAAAGGAAGCCATTGCTTCGGCGTCCTGAATCATGGCGGGTATGAGCTCGTCTTCGATCCGGCCGCGCAGTTCCTGCAGATTCTCGTAGCTGCGTTTGAGGCTGAGGTACCAGCCCCGCCGGTCGTCCTCGGATGCCGCCGTCGTCGTGACGGGACGGGCCTGCAGCAGGGTAATCGCTTCGTCCCGAAGCGTCCATTCAATATCCTGGGGGCCGCCGAAAAGGTCTTCAACCTGGCGTGCCAGCCGGATCACCTTGTCGATATGGCGGGACGAGAGTCGATAGGGCATCGCTTCCGCTTCCGGCAGGTCGCGCACGCGCACGCCCTGTTCCGCCGGAACGACGACCCGGGAAAGCTCCGCGGCAGCATGGGCGACAACGGCATGGCTTTCGCGATCAAGGGTCCAGCGCTCGGGTTCCACGAGACCGTCCACAAGGCCCTGGTTCAACCCCGGCACGGCCTCGACGATGCTCTGGCCCTCATGCACGGGACTGACCGTGAAAACGACACCGGAGTAATCGCCGGCGATCATCTCCTGAACGAGCACGGCCATGGCGCTCGTCTCCGGCGTCAACCCCAGCTCCTGCCGGTAAAGAAGGGCACCGTCGGACCACAGGGACGCCCATACCTTGCGCAGGTGCTCGACGACGCGCGTATAGCCACGGACATTGACATACGATTCATGGATGCCGGCAAACGAAGCCCCGGCGCTGTCTTCCTGCGGTGCCGATGACCGCACGACGGTAGCACAGTCAGCATACGGACCGGCAAGCGTCTGCTCCAGCTGCCGCGCGAGATCGTCCGGAACAGGGAGGGTCAGAAACATACTGCGGATCCTTAGAGCCGCATCCCAAATTTCTTCCCAGCGCATATCGGCAAAGGGTTTGCGGTTCAGCTCGAGCAGAATTCTCTCCCGCAGGCCATTGGCGTCGATAAAATGCTCATACGCGCCCGTCGTAATGACGGTCGTACGGGGTACGCGAAAGCCTTCGAACGCCAAACGGGCCAGCGCACACCCTTTGCCCCCCGCCAGGGCGATGTCATCGGGCTGAATCTCAGCCAGCGGCAGGATCAGCTTTTCCACCGACATGGTATTCCATCACTTTCTGGAAGCGATTGACGAGGTAATACGTCCTCACGGTCAATTGCAGCAGGGCGGTCGAAGGGGCGTTGACAAAGGCAACCAGCTGCGGGTGGCGCTCCTTGTAGCGGGCCAGAACCCGCTCGGCATCGCCGACGACGACCTCCTGCACACGGCCGACAGCGGTTACCGCCATGGCCTCATGAAAATCGGATTGCCGGTTGCGACTGTTCTCCAGCAGCATGGCCGCATGGGGTTCGGCCGTGAGGTTGGCAAATTTGCGTGTGGCCCGGGACGTTGCGAAGTAGATACGGGTGAGATCGGCCTCGGCCACGATGGCCACAAGACTGGCATACGGGTGCCCGTTGGCACCGGCAGTGGAAAGAACCGCCAGTTGCTGGCCGTAAACCAGGGCTTCGATATCGGATTTTACCGAATGTATGGCTTTCAAGGAACCTCCCTGAACAAAGGCTGCCTGGTCGCACCAGCTTTCAAGTCACGATACCGGGCAGACCGTCTAAAGTGCTTACAAGCGGTTTCAAAACCCCATCTAACGCCCGATGGCTGCGTTGCAGCCTTCTTCAAAATGCTCACATATGATTGAATATGCTCCGCTTTTTCATCAGTCTGCGTCTTGCCCTCGAACGCAATCTTAGGTTTTGAAACCACTTGTAGGGACTCAATGGTGCAGGATCGCGAATGACCGCAACCGTTTGTCATACCGGGTACAAGTCCACCGGTAGCAACATTCTGAAATGCAGACCGTGTCCGAAAGGCATGGTGTCAGCGTCCGATAGCACATCATTTTGTTCAACACCGAAGCACCATGTCCGGTCAAAGGCCAAAAACGTGGGGAGTTGATATAATTACCTAACGAAAAATGCCATCCGAGGCAAGCATCATTCCATCAATAACAGAAGGAACCCGTTTCCGGATTTCATTCGACCATCATCGTGGGAAGACCAATTTGTTTTCTGCGCCCGGCGGGGGTTTTGATGGCCTGGAATTGCGCATACCGTCGACGGCAGGCATCCAGCGACATGCGGTTGACCGCACGAATGACCTCGATATCCTCGCGGGCATCCGGGAACCCGCCTTCCGTAATGGGCTTTTCATCCATTGACACCAGTTGGTTGTAGACCAGACTGCGGGCAGCCAGCAGGTGCTGGCGCTCTCGCGCGGGAGGGCGGCCAAAAATCAAGGCCAGGGTCAGCAGGTCACCAGGGTTGAAAAGATGGGCCTTTTCACCGGCAGCCTTGAAAACCCCCTGCAAGAGGTACAGGGGCCGTATCGTCGCCGCCGACGGTAAGCGCCGCCTGAGCTCGCGCAGCAGGCGCAGGTGCAGGTAACCCGCCTCGATATAGATGCTGCCTTCGCGGTCCGCCAGCAAGCGGGCAATGGCCTTGGCCCGCAAGCGGTCCCTGAGCACGAACCGTTCGGCATCGGCCGCCGCGAAAGCACAGGCCGATTGAACCATCGTGTCGAAATCCCGACTGGCGGCATCCCGGTAAAACGCCAGAAGTCGGCCCGTGGCCTCCCGCTCGGCCAGGTAAATCGCCCACAGCGTTTCGTCGGTGGTCAGGGCTTCCGGTCGCTCACCGCTGCTGAGGCGATCGTGAATCCGGATCAGGCCTTCCATAAAGGGTTCACAAGCATATATGCGCTTCCCGGCCGTTTGCATGCGCTGCAACATGCCACAGGATGCCGCGGCAAAAACCGGATATTCAAAATCGGCGGTCAGCAGATAATCCTGAATGGGCACCTTGCCGGTCAGCATGTGATCAAAATCGAGCGAATTCGGCTCCTCGACCACGATCACGTCATGGCGGGACATGAGACGCTCTGCCAGGGGCAGGGTCTCAGGGCGATGGGATGAAAACCCCAGGGTCAACCTGAGGTCCCCTGTCGCTGAAGGATTTATCGATGCCTGTGGTAAGTTCATTGCCTTAATGGTAAGGGGCAAACATTCCCCCGGCAAGGGACTGGGTCAGCACCGAGGCCACCGACGGTCAATGCGTCCGTGCCGTGCGGTTGGTGAGATAGACCCCGGACAATACCATGGCGGCGCCAAAAAGCAGGGAGAGCGTCAAGGGCTCATGCAGGATGAAGAAACTGAAGATAATGGCGCTGACCGGTACGAAATTGATGAATACCCCGGCTTTCATGGCCCCGATACGTTGGATGCCCTGGTAATACCAGACGAAGCCGAGTACCGTGCCGAAAAACCCCAGGTAAAAAAGCGCCGCCCAGTCGATCGGCCTGTAGGCCGACCAGGCCACGAGGATCCCCTCCTGCCAGGCAGGCAGGGCGAGGCACACCGCGCCGCAGACAGCGGCGTAGAGCACCGATGCAAGGGGCGACATTTCCGCCAGCAGTACTTTACCCAGCAATGAAAACGTGACCCAGCTGGCCACGCATCCCAATATGAAGAGCTCTCCCCAGCCCACGGCACCACTGCCGATCATGTGCCAGTCGCCCCGGGTAATGACAACGACGGCACCCGTGATGGAGATCAAGATGCCCGCCAGACGGGATCCGGTCAGACGCTCGCGAAACAGCAGCGCGGAAAAAAGAGCGATACAGATCGGGTTATTGGCGATGATAATCGCTGCCCGGCCGGCCTCGATCAATTTGAGGCCTTTAAAAAAAAACACGTTGTAGGCGAACACCCCCGTCATGCCGAGCAGAAATACCGGCAGCAGTTGACGCCGGCGCAGGCGCGGCAGGCGACCCTCCATTTTGATGGCCGCCAGGCACAGGAAGACCGAGGCGATGGCGAATCGCAGAAATGCGGCGGAATAGGGGCCCACATTCTGGGCAACGATTTTCCCGGCGATGAAGGTACCGCCCCAGAAAACAGCCATCAGCAAAAGCTTGATGTAGACAACGGGGGCGACACGCGGCGAAGCCGTTGGGATCATGCCTGGCCGCCATTCCCGGGGGATGGATCTTCTTCCAGCGGTTCGTTGCGCAGCAGGACGTCAAGGATGGCGGGGATATGGGCATCCGCCTGGTCTGCGGGGAAACTGCATGAACCGGCACCCGGGTGTCCCCCACCCTGGTAACGGGAAAGCAGCGCCCCCACATTGACCCGGCAGTTGCGGTTGAATATGCTGTGTCCCACGCTGACGATCACGCGGTTGCGATCGCGGTCGGCCAATCGGATTTTCATCTGGACCACGGTTTCCGGAAACATGGAATACACCAGGAAGCGATTGCCCTGGGGCGTCTCCGCCAGCGCGCGAAAATCCGTCACGGCCACCGCCCCCTTGATTTCGGTAAAGCGCCGGAGGAATGCACGGTAGGCGCGATTCTCCGCCACCACCTGATCGCACCGCCGCTTGACCTCGGAATCGGCCATGACGTCATCGATCGTTCCGGACATGAGCAGGTCCACCAAGCGGTTCCAATAAGGTTCATCTTCGGGATTGCGTCCGGAAACCGTCATCGACAGCAGCACATAGGGATGCTTTTCCGGAAACTCGACTTCATCCGCCGTGAGGGCCGCGGCGTCGATCTTGTCGGTTTCCCGGACGAGTTCATCCAGGTCGCGGGAAAACCGATCGGCAAAGTAGCGATAGATCAATCCAGCCGCCGATGGGGCCATTTCATAACACCCTTCAAACGGTCGTCCGGGGGCATTCGAATAGTGATGGTCGAACCACATGGCACAGCGCTCGTGAAAGGGCAGATTGGCGACGATATCGCCGGCCTCGATATCGACCCGACCCTGCTGCATGTCACCCGGCTCCACCCAGAATATGGGCAAATCGCCGTCGATCGCTTCGCGCAAAAGAGCCGCACAAACCACGCCGTCAAAATCAGGACGGGTTACGATACGCATCAAACACTCCTACTATCAGCCGCATTGTCGCGGGGCGGGCAATACGGCGCAACTGGCCAAGAACAAAAATGGCGTTATATTACATAGTGTAAAATATCAACTAACCTGCCGAAGCATAGGCAACCATTCACAACCCTTTAAGCAGGATCCACGGCTTTACGCACATACGGTGTTCATTCAACACACCGCAGCACGCTAAAAAGAACAGATGAAAAAGACCGCGTCCATTGCGGTATTCTGAAACCGCCGCAACAGCGTCGGCATCTTAAACCCAACACCATCGGAAAACAAGGAGGATCCGCATCATGGCGCTATATCTTGTCCAGCACGGCCAATGCCACCCGAAAGAGGTGGATCCGGAAAAAGGATTATCCCCGGAGGGGCAGGCCACCGTGACACGCATCGCCGGTGTGGCCAAGGGCTACGACGTGCCGGTAAAGGTCATCCTGCACAGCGGCAAAAAACGGGCCCGCCAGACCGCCGAACTTTTCGCAGAGGCCCTGGCCCCTTCCGAAGGCCTGCATGCCAAATCCGGCCTCAACCCCCTGGACGATGTCACCGCCCTTGCCGGCCTGATCGACAGCAAAGACGATCTGATGCTGGTGGGCCACCTGCCCTTCATGTCGCGCCTGTGTGCCTGGCTGGTAACGGGGAACCCTGAACAACCCGTTTTTCAGTTTCAAAATGGCGGGATCGTCTGCCTGAAACGCCAGCCGGAAACCGCTGACTGGATCATTGCCTGGACGCTGATGCCCCAGATCGGATGATCGCCAGATCACTGCTGCGGGAGAGATGGCCATGGATTATGACTGTATTCGCTGGGAAGCACAAGACGGCGTGGCGCTGATCACCCTTGATCGCCCCCGGGTCCTCAATGCCTTCAATCGCCAGCTCTGGATCGAATTTGAGGATGCCCTCGAGAGGGCGCGCAACGACCCGGCCGTCAAGGTGCTGATCATCACCGGAGAGGGGCGGGCGTTTTCTTCCGGCGCGGACTTGAAAGAATCCCGGTCACGTTCCCCCGAAGCCTACCGGGAATACCTGGAGGCCCTGCAGGCCGCATCGCGCCGCTTCATCCACCTTGAAAAACCCACCATTGCGGCCATCAACGGCTACGCTTTGGGGTCCGGTTACGAACTGGCCCTGGCCTGCGACATTCGGATCGCTGCCGAAGATGCCACCATCGGATCGCCCGAGGCCCGGGTCAGTTCCTCCGTGACGGGCGGCGCCTTCCGGCTGCTCCAGGATCTCGTGGGTCCCGGCAAGGCCGCCGAACTGTTGTTTACCGCCCGAAACATCGATGGACGCGAGGCGGAACGCATCGGGCTGGTCAATCGGGCCGTTCCCTCGGCGGATCTCTTGGCCACGGCCCGCCGCATGGCCCGGGACATTGCAGAAAATGCCGTCTTTTCGCTGAAAATGATCAAAAAAGGCCTGCGCATGGCCCGGGAGCCGGTCAGTCTGGAAGCGTTGATGGCCTTTGAAATCGAGGCCTGTCTGGCCTGTGTCGCCACCCGGGAACGGCTCAAGGCCCTCGATGATTTCGATGAACGCAAGCGCCAATAGGCGCCCGAACTGTCGTGACGGCGGGCAACCGGCCTTTAGGGCACGCTTTCCTGGCCAACCCTTAACAAGGACATCGCCATGTCCCTCGATCGCATTTTCAAGGCCGAATCCGTAGCTATCGTCGGCGCCTCCCGGCAGCGCACCAAAAGGGGTTACCAGGCCATCCGGACCCTGCAGGCCGAACAATTTCCGGGCGCCATCTATCCGGTCAACCCCAAGGAAAAAGCCATTCTGGGACTCCCCTGTTTCCCGCGTATCGCGGATATCCCGGGACCGGTGGATCTGGCCCTGATCACCACACCCGCCCCGACGACGATCGGCATCCTGGAAGACTGCGGCGCAAAGGGTGTGGCCGGCGCGGTGATCATTGCCGGCGGATTCGGGGAGTTGGGCCGGGAAGGCCGCCGACTGGAGGCGCGGGTCACGGCCACCGCCCGGCGTCACGGCATCCGCCTGGTCGGCCCCAACACATCCGGTTTGATCAATCCTCACCGGGGACTGAATCTGGTGGTGCTCAAAGATGTCCCCCGCGGGGATATCGCCCTACTCTCCCAGAGCGGTAATATGGCTTTGACCCTGATCACCGAGGCCCGGCTGAAAAGCCGCAAAGGGATTTCATCTTATGTCGGCGTGGGCAACGAGGCTGATATCAAATTCCACGAATATTTGACCTATTTCACGGAAGACCCCGCCACGCGGGCCATTCTGATGTATGTGGAGGGGTTGCGCGCGGGGCGCCGCTTTTTACAGGAGGCCTACCGCACCACCATCCGGAAACCCGTCATTCTGCTCAAAAGCGGCCGTTCGGCCACCGGCAAGCGTTCGGCCGGTTCCCACACCGGCGCCCTGGCCGGTATTTCGGAGGTCGCCCGAGGGGCCTTCGAGCGGGCCGGTATCGTGGTCATCGAGAACTCCGACGAACTCTTCCCCGCCGCCGAAACCCTGGCCAGCCTGCCGCCCATCCGCAGCAAAGGGGTCGCGATTCTGGCGGACGGGGGCGGCCACGCCACGATTGCCGCGGACATGCTGACCGATCTGGGACTCGAGCTTCCGGTGTTGAGGCCCAAGACCCAGGAGGCCCTGCACCGTTTACTCCCGGCAGCGGCATCGTTGCCCAATCCGGTGGACGTGGCCGGCGGTACGGATGCCGATCCTTCCCTTTTTGCGGACTGCGCCCGGATCATGTTGAAGGATCGCAACGTGGGCGGCCTTCTGATTGTGGGTCTTTTTGGGGGCTACGGCATCCGCTTCGCCGAAGAGCTGGCCCTCAAGGAAGAGGATGCCGCCCACCAGATGGGCAAGATCGTTCAGCGCCGCAAAAAACCCATCGTGGTACACAGTCTCTACAATTCGGAAAAACCCCACGCCCTGAATCTGCTGCGCTACTATGGCATCACCGTCTATGATTCGCTGGAAATTGCTTGCAAGTGTATCGGGGTGTTGTCCCAGTACGGACAAACCCTGAAATCTTACCGCGCCAAATTTAACTTCGTCATGAGTTGGGGCCGTAAAGCCTGCAACGAAGGCAATGAGATCCTGGGCAAAGCCAGGAAGGAAGGCCGCGGATTTCTTTTGGAGCACGAGGGCAAACGTCTCCTGCAACAACACGGCGCCCGGGTATCCCGGGACACCCTGGCCCGCACGGCAGATGAGGCGGTGGCCATCGCCGCCCCCATGAAACAGGCCGTGGCGTTGAAAATCGTTTCACCGGACATTCTTCACAAAACCGATGCCGGCGGGGTGCGGGTCAATCTCCAGGGCGAGAATGCCATTCGTTCCGGTTTTGACGACATCATGCAAAACGTGCGTGCGTTTGCACCCGAAGCCGACATTCGCGGAATCCTGGTTTCCCCCATGGCCGCCCCCGGCACCGAACTGATCATCGGCACCAAGTACGACGACCAGTTCGGGCATGTGATCATGTTCGGAGTCGGCGGCGTGCTGGTGGAGATCGTCAAGGACGTTTCTTTCCGGGTACTGCCCATCTCACCCAACTCGGCCAAAAAAATGATCGAGGAAATCAAGCTTTACCCCATCCTTACCGGCTACCGCGGCCG
>Ga0180435_10006153_pt1 | contig 11514 bp, 11 predicted proteins | sample SS_ome_3_FD_132467 | JGI IMG/M metagenome (GOLD analysis project Ga0180435, IMG submission 132467) | Hypersaline lake sediment archaeal communities from the Salton Sea, California, USA - SS_3_S_1 metaG | ecosystem: Environmental > Aquatic > Non-marine Saline and Alkaline > Hypersaline >...
CAGGGCCGTTCTGATGTATTTCAGGATGGCCTTTTCTTTCAAATAGACCGGAATTACTATCTTTGGGTAAATTATGTTTAGGATGTTTGGGATTGTATTATTTATAAGCGGGCAGGAAATAGTATTTGCTGTATTGATCGCATTGTTGTTGTTTGGATCCAAGGAGATTCCCAAACTGGCCAGGACCTTTGGCAAAGGGATGAAAGAGTTTAGAAAAGCTACTGATGACATCAAGCGGGAGTTTGAAAGCAGTACGCCTGAGGTGATGGAAGATTTTAAGGAGATTAAAAAGAACCTTTCCAAAGATGTCAATGACATCAAGGAGAATCTCACCAAAGATGCCAATGAAATTGGCAAGAATCTCACCAAAGATGCCAATGAGATAGGTAAGAATCTGACCAAGGAAGCAAATACAGCAGCGAAGGGTGTAAAGAAAAATCTGGACATCGGTTAGCCCGACCAACTACCCATGGCACAGGTATATCTTTTATTGCTTGCAGGACTTGCACTGCTCTTTGTCAGTGGAAAGTTCCTGGTGGACAGTAGTGTGGCCATTTCACGCCGATTGAGAATTCCCAGAATGATCATTGGACTTACGGTAGTAGCCTTTGGGACCTCTGCTCCTGAGCTGCTGGTGAGTCTGCAGGCTGCCTTTTCCGGTTACCCCGAAATTGCCATGGGAAATGTGGTGGGTAGCAACATTTCAAATATTCTGCTGGTTCTTGCCATTACCGCTCTGATTTTTCCCATCCCGGCACCTGCCTCTTCTGTGAAGCGAGACTGGCCCATTATGATGGCGGTCTCCCTGCTTCTGTTTCTGTTTACCCTGAATGGATGGATCTCCAGGTCAGAAGGAGGAATACTGGTGGGCCTGCTGGCCGGATATATTGCCTATTCGGTAGTCCGGGTCAGGGGGCTTGTTTCCCAGGAGAATCCAGAGGAACCGCATGGAGTAATGAAGTGGTGGGTAGCCATGCTTATTTTTTTGGCCTCCTGCCTGGGCCTGGCTTTTGGAGCCGACCTGCTGGTAGAAAATGTGGCCCTGATTGCAGAAGAGCTGGGCATGTCAAAACGAGTGGTTTCGATTACCATGGTAGCGGTGGGGACCAGCATTCCCGAGCTGGCAACCAGCGTCATTGCAGCGCTCAAGAAAGAGACTGACATTTCTGTGGGAAATATCATCGGGTCCAATATAATGAACATCCTTTCTGTGCTTGGCTTTACCAGCCTGGTGAGCCCTATCAGCGTTAGCAGGGAGATAGCCAGGTTTGATATTCCGTGGATGCTGGGAATCTCTTTTCTGTTATTATTGTTAATGCTGCCCGCTTCCCGTTCGCGGATTACCCGATGGGAGGGCAGCTTCATGATTATCATCTATCTGTTGTATATTTACTTCTTATTTTAATGGGATGATCAACGCATCGGGAATCACCAAATCCTTCGGGAACCTGCAGGTATTAAAGGGTATTAGTCTTGAAATTGCTGCCGGCGAGGTGGTCTCCATTGTGGGTGCATCAGGGGCAGGTAAAACCACCTTGCTCCAGATACTGGGGACTCTTAGCAAACAGGATGGTGGGACTATTGATATTAATGGAATAAACACCACTCAGCTCAATGGAAGCAAGCTGGCGCGTTTCAGAAACCAGAATATTGGCTTTGTGTTCCAGTTTCACCAGTTGCTGCCTGAGTTCAACGCCCATGAAAATGTATGTATTCCAGGCTTCATTGCCAACAGGCCGAGGAAAGAGGTGGAGGAACGGGCCAGGGAGCTCCTGGATTTTCTGGGACTGCTGGAAAGGCTGGATCACAAACCGTCCGAATTATCAGGAGGCGAACAACAACGGGTGGCGGTGGCCCGGGCACTGATTAACGATCCGGAGGTGATCCTGGCCGATGAGCCCTCTGGAAATCTGGATACGGAAAACAAGCAGGAGTTGCATAAACTCTTTATGACCCTGCGCGACCGATTCCAGAAAACCCTGGTGATTGTTACCCATGATCACAGTCTGGCCGGTATGGCAGACCGAATTATCACCATGAAGGATGGACGGATCGCTTAAACATCGGCACCTGCCGAAGATACAGTGATCTCCTCCTCCAAAAAGCGAATCCCATAGCTTGTCAGCTCTTCCAGAACAGGATTGTATACTTCTGGGTGAATGGGCAGCTGAACCCCCTTATCCTGATAGGTTCCTTCAAGTATTCTCCGGGCCACCATGGCAAGGGGTAATCCTACGGTCAGAGACATGGCGGTATTTTTTGTGTCTTCACCAATGCAGACCATGGTAGAAAACCGCTTCTTATGGATCCCCTCCTTCTCGAAATCAAACTGATGCTGCATCACGATCATATCTTTATCATCGGCTTCCAGTTGCCACTTCTCTTCCAGGATCTTCTGAAGGATCTTGGCGGGCGTAAGTCCGGGTATCCCAATCCGAGTATCCTCAAAAATACCCAGCCATTTCAGCCGCTCCATCATCTCCGAATTATCATCCAGGCCCAGGTAATTTGCAAGTTTTTGCTGTACGGGTATATCGGTTCGAAAAGCCATAAAACTGTTGATGAACTCCTTATAGGTCATTTCTTCGGTATGTTCCATCACATAGGTATCGTCGGTGGCTCCCAGTTGCACAAAGGTATCCCATGCTTCACAAAAACCGGGCCGGCGGATGGTTCCCCGGAACATGGTCTTCAGGTTATGTAAACCATAGGTCTCCCGGTAGGTCAGGGAGTCCCTGTTTCCATATACTTCGAACTCACCTAGCTCAGGTACCTGAATGGTCTCGATACGGCTGAATACTTTATGATAGGGGATATACTTAAATTTTCCATTATGGAGGAAACGGGCACCATCATGCCCTGCCAGGACCACATTTCTGGGATTCCAGGTAAATTTGTATTTCCATGGATTATTCTCATACCCAGGAGCTACCAATCCACCCGTACTGGACTCAAAGGCTTTAAGTTCAAGTCCCTCTTCACTGATCCGGTTGATCATCTGCATGGCCGACATATGATCGATCCCCGGATCCACCCCGCACTCATTCATCAACACGATACCCTTCTTCCTGGCTTCATTATCCAGGGCCCTGATTGCAGGAGAGAGGTAGGAGGCAGTAACCATGTCCTTTCCCAGCTCCACGCAACTTTCAGCCACCATGTGATGCATTCTTGCAGGAAGCATGCTGATGACTATGCTGGCCCGCTCTATCTCTTCCCGTCGTTGAAGGGGATCATGGACATCAAAGCGAAAGGCCTCTCCCCGGGGATGGCCTTCAATTCGATCCATGGCATTTTCAAGTTTGATATCCCCTACACGGATCTTCCAGCGGGTTTCCGAGTGTTCCAGGAAATATTTAATAAGAGAAAAAGAAGAGAGTCCTGCCCCCAGGATTAGAACGGTCTGCATGGGTCTATTTATTTAACTGTGCCTTCAGGATCCGGGCGATGTATTTTCCAATGATGTCGAATTCAATATTGACCACTGTTCCAACTGTAAACTGGTGAAAATTGGTCAGCTCGTAGGTAAAGGGGATAATTGCTACCTGGAAAGATTCTTCCCTGGAATTGACTACGGTTAGGCTTACCCCATTTACTGAAACAGAGCCTTTTTCGACGGTGATGTGCTCCTCGCCTCTGGGTTCATATTCAAAGGTATAGTACCAGCTACCTTCAGCCTCCTTCACCTCTGTGCAGGTGGCTGTAAGATCCACATGCCCCTGCACCATATGCCCGTCGAGTCTTGCGTCCAGCCGGGTGCTGCGTTCCAGGTTTACTTTGTCGCCCACCTGAAGCAGCCCCAAATTCGATTTTTGCAGGGTTTCCTGGATGGCGGTGACCGTATAAGTGTCTTTTCTGATGCGGACTACGGTAAGGCAGACGCCGTTATGGGAGATACTCTGATCGATTTTCAACTCGTCGGTAAAGGAGCAGCGCATGGTGATATGCAGATTCTCCTGCTCTTTTTCAAGATGGACCACCGTGGCGGCTTCTTCAACTATCCCTGAAAACATAAACTAATGTTAGCGTTTTAGAACATATGAGGGTATTCACTATGGTGGAATAAAGCTAAATACAATATTCCAATGTACAGAGTCCGAAAAATATGTTTAAGAAACGTTGAAGGCTTTCTTAAAGGTATCTACATAGTCCAGCTTCTCCCAGGTGAAAAGTTCCACTTCCACAGTCTTTGAAGGCCAGTACTGCGATTCAAAGTGCTTTTTAATCAGCCGGGGAGTACGTCCCATGTGTCCGTAGGAGGCGGTTTCCAGGTAAATGGGACTCCTGAGCTTCAGTCCTTGCTCAATAGCAGCAGGCCTGAGGTCATATACCTCTTCAATTTTACGGGCAATTGCTCCATCACTCAGATCCACCCTGGATTTGCCGAAGGTATTTACAAAAATCCCGATGGGCTCCACCACTCCAATGGCATAGGAGAGTTGTACCAGCATTTCATCAGCAATGCCTGCGGCCACAATGTTTTTTGCAATATGACGTGCTGCATAGGCAGCCGATCGGTCCTCCTTGGACGGATCTTTCCCGGAAAAGGCTCCTCCGCCATGTGCCCCTTTGCCCCCATAGGTGTCAACGATGATCTTTCGCCCGGTAAGTCCCGTGTCTCCGTGTGGACCACCAATGACAAATTTGCCAGTGGGATTCACATGAAGGATGAACTGATTTTCAAACAGAGACTGAAGGCGTTCGGGAAGCTGCCTGACCATCCTGGGGATCAGGATCTCTTTCACATCGGATTTGATTTTCTCCAGCATGCGTTCATCGTCGCTGTCGAACTCATCATGCTGGGTGGATATAACGATGGTATGGACCCGGATGGGCTTATCGTTATCGTCGTACTCAATGGTTACCTGTGATTTGGAATCGGGTCTGAGGTAGGTCATCACCTTTTCCTCCCGGCGTATTTGGGCCATTTCGACTAACAAGCGGTGGCTCAGTTCCAGGGGAAGGGGCATGTAGTCGTCTGTCTCATTGGTGGCATACCCAAACATCATTCCCTGGTCGCCAGCACCCTGTTGCATGGGATCTTCCCTGTCCACTCCCCGGTTGATATCATGGCTCTGCTCATGGATCAGGGTAATTACACCACAGGAATTATACTCAAACTGGTAATCGCTTTTTGTATAGCCTATCTTCTTAATGGTTTCCCGGGCTACCTTTTGAACATCAATATAGGTGGAAGTTCTAACCTCACCGGCCAGCACTACCTGTCCGGTTGTTACCATTGTTTCACAGGCAACTTTGGAATTAGGATCGTATGCCAGGAATTCATCCAGCAAGGCATCCGATATCTGGTCAGCTATTTTGTCGGGGTGTCCTTCAGAAACAGATTCAGAAGTAAATAAATATGCCATGATCGTAATATATTAATGTAATACTTTATAAATGAGGAAGGTGACTGATCGCCGATAAGCGCCTGTTTTAGCATTTTTTTTTCGTGGTTGCAATCAGTCAAATCTCTCCACATCGACCCGACAAAGGAAACAAATTTCGGGCATGTAGCAAAAAAAAAGCAGCGTTATTAACGCTGCTTTAATAGTATTCGGCACTGGAAGCCTAGTTACAGATGGACTCCATCTTTTTCTCAGCCCTGGTAAGGAAAGGCTCTTCAGTGACCTTTTTCAGGGTTTCACAGGCTTTGTCATAATCAGCGGTATTCTGATAGGCTGTTCCCAGTTCAAAATTGATGGCTGATATCCAAATAGCCTCCGTCTCATGAAGCAGAGCCGTCTGGGCATATTCAACCGCTTTGTCATATTCCACAGCCTTATTGGATACGATTGCCAGGTGATAAAGGGCACGAGGATTGGTGGGATTGGCTGCCAGGGCGTTTTCGCAAGCCTCCACCACATAGGTATAATCGTTTTCTTCAGGATCGACCATTTCCATCTCCTCAGTGATAAACTTATTGTAGTAAGAGTCGATTACTCCATTTACCAGGCCGATGGTTTTGGTATCGCCTTTGGCTTCTGCTCCTTTTTTGGCTCTGTCAAAACACTCCAGCATCTTTTCGGTTTCATCCTGCTCGAGATAGACCAATCCTTTACCCTGACAAGCCTGGTAGAGGTTCTCATTCATCGCTAATGCCTTATCAAAATATTCGATGGCTGCATCATAGGACTTGTTTTTCCATTCCTGGGTTCCTTGCATCACATAGAATCGGGGCAGATAACCATTGGCTTTCTTGCTGATATCTTCGTTATTATTATAAAGCGTTGCCGTCTCTACAGTCTTCTCCAGGTAAGGGATCGCATTATCGTACTGCTTCCGTTTCATGAAGGTTGTGGCCTGCCTGTAGTAGGTAGCAGGAATTTGCTTCTGAGCCTGTGCTTTCATATCGTCAGCCTCAGCGCCAACAGTTTCCGCTTTGGCCAGCACCAGGTTAAAGTGTTCGAGGGCTAAATCATACTCCTGGCTGTTGAGCTTCTCAACACCGGTATTAAATTCGTTAATTACATCTGTGAGGGTCTGCGCAGAGAGGGAACCTGCCAGAAGAACACCCACTAGAATTGCCAATACTCTAAATCTCATACTGTAATCGTTTGGTTAACAAAATGAATCGGTAAAAATATAAAAATATTAAACAAATACAATGCCAATTTGTTTTTGCCGCAACAATATGATTAAGAGCAGCTTAGTCAGAAGTGAGTTCCCGGAAGACTTCCTCCAGGCTCTTTTTCTTCAGAGAGAGTGATAGAATAGTAAGTCCCTGACTCACAGCAAAATTAAAAACATCCCCCCGAATATCACGCATTTCGTGGGTTTCCAGCAAAAACTGACTCTTCCCCAGGGGTTTCACATCTTGGATAAATTCCAGGGTCTTCCAGGTCTCCGGATCCAAAGGATCATCCAGTTCAATATGGATGGTCTGGATCTGGCGCTTCCCTTTTTCTTTTAAACGCATGGCGTTCTCATCGGCCACAATCTTCCCATTATTTATGATTATAACCCGGTCACAGATGGCTTCTACCTCCTGAAGAATATGGGTGGAGAGAAGAACCGTCTTCTCCTTGCCAATAGTGGAGACCAGATTCCGGATTTCCACCAGCTGGTTGGGATCCAGGCCCGAGGTGGGTTCATCCAGGATCAGGATTTCCGGATCGTGGATGAGAGCCTGTGCCAGTCCCACCCGCTGCCGGTATCCTTTTGAAAGGTTTCCAATTTTTTTACCTACCTCTGCGGTTAGTGCTGTCATCTCAATGACAGCAGAAATTCTTTCTCTGGCAAGTTTGCCCTTTACCTGGTATAAACCTGCTACGTATTGAAGATACTCTCGAATATACATCTCGGGATAGAGGGGGTTGTTTTCAGGCAGGTATCCGATAAGTCCTCGAATCTCTTTCTGATACTCCAGTGCAGGCATATCATTGATGGTCACCAATCCGCTATCGGGCGACATGGTTCCGGTAATCATCTTCATGGTGGTGGATTTGCCGGCACCATTGGGCCCAATAAACCCCACAATCTCTCCGGTATGCACAGCAAAGGAAACTTTATTCACAGCTAACTGAGAACCATAGCTTTTGGAAATCTCCTGGACTACAATGGACATAGCTTATCCGTACATGAACTGACCCACTTTCGCAAAATTGGATTTTGGATTCACACACATCACCGGGATCTTCTCTTTGTTCGCGATCAGGTATTGTTCCTTGGCACCAAAAATGTAATCTATTTTGGTGATGTGTTTGGTAGTGGTAATCAAAATGAGATCAGCACTGATCTTTTTACAAAAGGCAAGTAACTCTTTCTGGTAATTTCCCGATCCCTTTGATGAGGAAGTGTGAATTTCATATTCAATGTTATTCTGAATCAGGAAGCGAATAGCAAAGTTCAGATTAACATTAACTTTCTTCTGAAGGTTCTTATCTAACACCGGGGCCTTGTATAGATGAATTTTGGAATTCAGATATTTGCCCAGGAAGATGGCCCACTGGAGCTTTTCTTTGTTTTCAGATTTAAAATCGATGGGGAAAACTATATCTGTATATCTGTCCTTTTCCGGCGGCAGATCCTGAACCACAATAAATGGCACGGATGATCCGGCAACTACCCTCAGGGCCCAGCTGCCAAAGAATTTTTGTCCACCCTTCATTCCATGGGTCCCCATGACAACAAAGTGAACATTGTTCTCTTCCTTGGAGGCGTACTCAGAAATCTCTTTGAAAATCTTTACATGGTCCACAAAATAGTCAAGTTCCTCACCGAGATCCTTTTTGATCTCCTCCACAGCTTCTTCTAATTTCTTTCTGGCGCTCTCTTCCTCAGATGGATCTTTTACAATATGAAACAGCACCACATTGTTCTTCAGAATGTGAGCCATCTTCAGGGCATGCTTCAAGGCATTGTAAGATACAGCAGAAAAATCCCAGGTAACCATTATGGATTTCTTCTCATGCTCCATGGTCATATTTATTTTTTGGGTGCAAGTAAATTTAGCTGAATCTTTTTAGATAATAAAGTTAACGGATGGAATTTGATAAAATTGTACTTTTGTACCTTGATTAAACAAAAGTAGATGAAGAGATCGACAGTGAAAGAGTTGCTGGGTGCAACAGAGAAAGACAAGGAAGTATTGTTGAAAGGTTGGGTCCGGACAAGGCGTGGAAATAATCAGGTGGCCTTTATTGCGGTAAATGACGGAACCATCATCCACAGCATCCAGGTGGTTGCCGATCTGAATCTGTTTCCCGAGGAGGAGATGAAACGGGTCACTACTGGTTCCAGCATTAGTGTTACCGGCAGGCTTGTTGAATCAATGGGAAAAGGCCAGAACCTGGAGATCCAGGCCAGCAAGATTGAAGTCCTGGGGGACTCAGATCCCGAACTCTATCCCCTGCAAAAAAAGGGTCACTCTTTTGAATTCCTTCGTGAGATTGCTCATCTGAGGTTCCGGACCAACACTTTTGGTGCTGTCTTCAGGATCAGGCATGCCCTGGCTTACGGCATTCATAAATACTACAACGATAAGGGTTTCTTTTATCTGCATACGCCCATCATCACGGCTTCAGATGCCGAGGGAGCAGGAGCAATGTTCAAAGTAACCACCCTGGATCTCAAAAACACTCCGGAGACCGAGGAGGGGGAAATCGATTTCAACCAGGATTTCTTTGCACGACCCACCAATCTGACGGTTTCCGGTCAGCTGGAAGGGGAATTGGGGGCCCTGGCGCTGTCATCCATCTATACTTTTGGTCCAACCTTTCGGGCGGAAAACTCTAATACGCCCCGCCACGTGGCAGAATTCTGGATGATAGAACCTGAAATGGCCTTTTACGATATCCATGACAACATGGACCTGGCCGAAGATTTTCTGAAGTACCTGATCAAGTATACCCTGGATCATTGTTTGGATGATTTAGAATTCCTAAATAAAATGGTTGATAAAGGTTTGCTGGAAAGACTGCAGTTTGTGCTGGAACAACCCTTTGAAAGAAAGACTTATACGGAAGCAATTGAGATTTTGAGCAAAGCGGATAAGAAATTCGAGTTTCCGGTCGAATGGGGGCTTGATCTTCAGGCGGAGCATGAAAGGTACCTGGTTGAGCAGTACTATAAACGGCCGGTGATATTAACCGACTACCCCAGGGATATTAAAGCCTTTTACATGAAGCAGAACGATGACGGAAAGACAGTCCGGGCCATGGATGTACTTTTCCCGCAGATCGGTGAAATCATTGGGGGATCCCAGAGAGAAGAAGAGCTGGATAAGTTGCAAAGCCGAATGAAAGAAATGGATATTCCCGAAGATGAATTGTGGTGGTATCTGGAAACTCGTAAATTTGGTACCGTTGAACACAGTGGTTTTGGATTAGGTTTTGAACGCTTAATTATGTTTATTACAGGTATGAATAACATCAGAGATGTTATTCCATTCCCACGCACTCCCAGGAGTGCTGAGTTTTAATAGATTCAGAATGCTTAAACAGAGGCTTCAGCAAAAATTACTTCAAAAATTATCCCCGCAGCAGATCCAGATGATCAAGCTGCTGGAGATACCTGCCATTCAGCTGGAGCAGCGGATCAAAAAGGAATTAGAGGAGAACCCGGTACTGGAAGAGGGTGGAGAAGAGGTGGAGAACAGCGAGCAGGAGGAGGTAAAAGAGGAGCAGACCAGCGACCAGCTGGACGAGTTTTCGCTGGAAGACTATATGCAAGATGATGATATTCCAAGCTACCGCTTAAATGCACAGAACTATTCTGCAGACGAGAAACGGGAAGAGATTCCGTTTTCACTGGGGAATACATTTCGGGAACAGCTAAAAAGCCAGCTGGGATTGAGAAAACTTTCCGAAGAACAGGAGGTGCTGGCCGAATACATCCTGGGAAATATCGACGATGACGGATATTTGCGCAGAGAGCTGGAGGCCATCGCCGATGATATGGCTTTTTCCATGGGGCTGGAGACCTCCTATGAATCCCTGCATGAAGTACTGATGATCATTCAGGAGTTTGATCCCGCAGGAGTTGGTGCCAGGAGTCTGCAGGAATGTTTACTGCTTCAGATAAGGAGAAAGGATATCGAGCAGCCGGTAACAAAAATGGCCCACGCCATTTTGAAAAACAACTTCGAAGAGTTTACTAATAAGCACTATGATAAAATCATCCAACGGCTCAATATAAGCGAGGAAGAGTTAAAGCTGGCCCTGGATGAGATACTTAAGCTCAATCCCAAACCGGGTGGAGCCATGGGCGATTCCCAGTCAAAATCTTTCCACCATATTGTCCCTGATTTTATACTGGAAGAAAACGAGGGAAACCTGCAGTTATATCTGAATTCTACAAATGTGCCTGAACTCAGGCTTAGCAGGACCTATTCGGATATGTTCGAAAGCTACAATGCCAACAAAGCTTCGGCCAGCAAAGACGAAAAGGATGCCATTACTTTTGTGAAACAGAAACTGGATTCGGCCCGATGGTTTATTGATGCGATCCGGCAGAGGCAGAACACCATGCTACTGACCATGAATGCCATTCTGGAATATCAGAAGGCATATTTTTATGAGGGGGATGAAACCAGGATGCGTCCCATGATCCTGAAAGATATTGCAGATATAACAGATCTGGATATCTCTACCATCTCCAGGGTGGTTAACAGCAAATATATCCAGACACATTTTGGCATTTTCGCATTAAAGTATTTCTTTTCGGAAGGTATGCAAACCGACAGCGGAGAGGAGGTTTCCACCAGGGAGATCAAAAAGATCCTGCAGGAGTGTATCAATAATGAGGAGAAACGGAAACCACTGACCGACGACCGCCTGATGGGTATCCTGAATGAAAAGGGATACCAGATTGCCCGCCGCACAGTCGCCAAATACAGGGAACAATTGGGATTACCGGTAGCCCGTTTACGAAAGGAGCTTTAAAGGGGAATATGAAAAAAGTTGCTCCCATCATTTCTTATCTGTTACATCCTTTACTGATGCCCTCTCTGGGGCTGTTTATTATTCTGAACTCAGGGACCTACCTCTCTTTACTCGATCCGGCAGCCAAACG
>Ga0180435_10006155_pt1 | contig 11512 bp, 9 predicted proteins | sample SS_ome_3_FD_132467 | JGI IMG/M metagenome (GOLD analysis project Ga0180435, IMG submission 132467) | Hypersaline lake sediment archaeal communities from the Salton Sea, California, USA - SS_3_S_1 metaG | ecosystem: Environmental > Aquatic > Non-marine Saline and Alkaline > Hypersaline > Sediment...
AGAAAGAGGTCCAGCGTAAGCTGGTAATTCGACTTGAATCTATCCTGTTCCAGTCATCGCGAGCGCAGCGAAGCGATCTGTTAAAGACCTGAAATATAGTATGTTACAGCATATTTCGAAGAACCAAAGACAATTTCAGCGGACCCTGCCGGGAATTCTCATAACAGATGGGTATATTTACTCCCTGTCCACCCCGCTCTCGGCTGGTGAACCTTTGACAAGATCCGATCATTCTGGTACCATATACTTACTGTTGGGGCAAAAGGACAAACTGTGGAACGATGCCAAACGAAAACAAACAAGCGCAACCCTGGGTATTCGTAGCGGTAGGGAACATTCGCCAACGCATAATACAGAATTTACCTCCTGCTCACCCCGATATTTACTGGTGTGCTAATGTGTACCAAGCCTTGGCCCGAGCCCTCAATCTGCGCCGGCAAAACGAAAACGCTATATTCTGTATCGTGATTGATTGTCTCTCCCCCGACGAAATGCAGATTTTCCCCTCTTTGTCACCTATGGAACACATCACCACCATCGCTCTGTCGGTAATGCCCATCCAGGCGAAGATGAAACTTGCCAAATTACTCGGAGCCCACCAGACCACTACCCTTAATAACCTTACCTCGGCTCTGATTGCCCAACCGAAACCAACAATCAATACCAAATCCGATTTTCCCTTAACCGAAAAAAACTCAGAAATCGATAACTTGTTGGAAAATACCTTGGCGGATATCACCAAAAAAGCTCTTGAACCGAAAAACCATTCCCAGCCAATACCCCAGCCACCGACTGAATCCACCGCTTCACCGCCGCCCCCGGAACCCCAAAAAAAAGCGGAACCAATAGCGATAAGAGAATCAAAAGTAACCAGAAGACCTCCCCAACCGGAAAATGAAAACCACCAGCCCTTGCTCACTCAGGAAGAAATCGATGCCCTGCTGGGATGAAATAGAAAACATTTGTATTTAAGGTAATGCAAACCAAAAAGGTAAACTTCACAATTCGCCTCTGGCAGAAAGAGGTCCAGCGGAAGCTGGCTTGATATGACTAAAACAGACCCGTTAAACCATAATCTCACCGCCGAAATAAATTCCGGCCTCATCCTGCTCCTGGCCGACGATGGCCGCATGACCCAAATGTTACGGAAATGCCCGGAAAACCTTAAGTATAGGATCGAATCCAGCGTCCTGGCCGGCATGGCCAGTCTCGGCAGTGAATCTTTCCGGACCATCCTGCTCTGCGTCGAACGACTCCGCGGCAAAACCACCGAGGTCGTAAAAGCTCTCCGCTCCGTAGCCCCCCAGTCAAAAATAATCCTTTATGGCGAACCATTCGCTGAAGTGTACGCCCAACCCGCTCTCCGGGCCGGAGCCGATGATTATCTCATTTGGCCCATACCTCGACGGGAATTAATGCACTGGATTTCTCCCCCTGGCCCCATCTCTCCAGCTCCCACCACTGATCCTCAGGCCCAACCGCGCCGCCATCAGCCCAATCTGAACCGCGTCGAAGGGGAAAAGAACTCACCTTTCTCTCCCGACACCATCGAAACCGATAATACCTATGCCCTGGATAAATTCCACGAATTGGCTCAACTGATCCCTCAGGGATCGGCGGCTCTGATCGATCATGCCGAAAAAATCCTGGCCGAAATATTTCATCTGCCTTGGGTAAAAATCGAACTCCCGCACTCTTCCGCGGAACCGTCCGAGAATACCTGTCAAAGCAATTCCAACCTTACAGGCCTCACCGTGGATCTGCCCACCCCCCAGGCGGTGATAGGCCAAATGATTCTCGCCCCCGCCAAAAGCCAACCTTCTCTTCAGTCCATCCAGCCTTTGGCCGCCTTCCTGGCTACCCTGCTCAACCTCTGCCAACGCGACGAAAGCCTCAAACACCTGGCCATTGTCGATGAACTGACCGGTGCCTACAATCGACGTTACCTCGAACATTTCCTCCAACAGGTCATCCAACAAAGCCATCACCAACACACCGAACTCACCCTGTTGCTTTTCGATATCGACGAATTTAAACACTATAACGACACCTATGGACATGCCGCCGGCGACGAAATCCTGCGCCAGACCACCACTCTCATCCGACGCTGCTGCCGTGAGCATGATGTCGTAGCCCGCATCGGCGGCGATGAGTTCGCCGTCCTTTTCTGGGATACCGGCAAACAGCGAGTCCCTTTCAGTCATGACGAAAATACCGACCAAATCCCTGTCACCCAACCCAATAACTCCCCGAGAACCCACCCGGAAATGGTTGTCTTCCTCAGTAACCGTATCCGCCGCCTGATGCAAACCAACGAATTTCCCAGTCTGGGCCCCGAAGCCCGGGGCGTCCTTACCATCAGCGGCGGACTCGCCGCCTTCCCCGACGACGGGACCGACCTGAAGGACCTCCATGCCCGGGCCGACGAAGCCCTCCTCCACGCCAAACGTAGCGGCAAAAATCGCATCTACCTCGTCGGCCAACCCAACTCGAAACCACAAGAATAACACCGACATTTTTTTATACCCATCGCAATCGAGTTCCCCCCTTTTCGTATTTTGTATATACTTATCCAGAAAACATTTACATCGAGTCCGGCCGAAACTTATCATACCCCCGCGGCATAACTCCCTTGGTTAACCGAATATTATCTGTATAATAGTTTCTTCCGACCTGTTATACTCATCAAGATTGATTTTTTTCCGTTTTCGTATTATGTATTTACTTGTCGGAAATACAATTGCATCTGGCCCTGCCAGAAATTCTCGTACCCAATGGGTATAACTGACTTAACGAATGAATAATATATTCGAGGAATTTTTCATGAAATGGAGTAATTTTCTAATCCCCACGGTAAAAGAGGTGCCCGCCGACGCCGAAATCCCCAGCCATCAGCTCATGATCCGCTCCGGCCTGATACGTAAACTTGCCAGCGGTACCTATACCTATCTGCCCCTCGGCTGGCGTTGCCTGCTCAAAATCATCGCCGTCGTCCGCGCTGAAATGAACAACGCCAGTGCACAGGAACTTCTCCTGCCTTCCGTCCAGCCCATGGACCTCTGGCAGCAGACCGGTCGCAATATCGATTATGGCGAAACCCTCGCCCACTTCACCGACCGTCACGGCCGACAAAACGTCCTTGCCCCCACCGCCGAAGAAGTCGTCACTTACCTCGCTGCCAATGAAATCAACTCCTACAAACAATTGCCCATCAACCTCTACCAGATTAGCTTTAAGTTTCGCGATGAGTTTCGTCCCCGCTTCGGCGTGCTCCGTTCCCGCGAATTCATCATGAAAGACGCTTACAGCTTCAACGCCACTCCCACCAGCCTCGACCAAACTTACAAAAAAATGTACGACACTTACTGCCGTATTTTCCAGCGCTGCGGCGTCGAATATGTCATCGTCGAAGCTGAGTCCGGCGAAATGGGCGGCTCCGGCTCCCATCAGTTCACCGTTCCCTGCCAAAACGGGGAAGATGTCATCGTCTATACCGAAAACAACTCCTACGCCGCCAATATCGAAAAAGCACCCGTCGATCCTCTCCCCCCACAGACATCAGAAAATAACGCTCCCGCTATGGAAAAAGTCCATACCCCCAATGTCGGCAGTATCGAATCTGTATGCGACTTCCTCCACACCGATCCCGCGGACATGATTAAAACCCTGGTTTATTCTGCCGACGAAGATATCATCGTCGCTGTTATTCGGGGCGACCATGAACTTAATCCCGAAAAACTCACCCAGGCCCTTTCCGGCCGACACGCCGAACTGGCCGACGAAACCACCATCGAAAAACTCACCCAGGCCGCGGTTGGCTTCGCCGGACCTATGGAACTGGCCGCCAAAGCACAGGTCGTCTTGATAGACCACGCCGTCGCCGCCATGCCTAGAGGCGTCACCGGCGCCAACCAAACCGACTATCATATCAAAAACGTCGTCCCCGGCCGCGATTTCCCTCTCACCGGTGATAACATCGCCATAACCGACATTCGCAACGCCGTCGAAGGCGACACCTATAAAGGCCAAAAACTCCTTTTCAGGCGGGGCATTGAAGTGGGCCAGGTATTCAAACTCGGCACTAAGTACAGCCAAAAACTCAAAGCGACCTTCCTCGACGAAAATGGCGCCGAACATCCCTGCCTGATGGGCTGTTACGGCATCGGTATCAACCGCATCATGGCCTCCGCCATCGAGCTTGGAAATGACAAAGACGGTATCATTTGGCCCATCAGTATCGCCCCCTTCGAAGTACTCATCACCACCGCCAACCCCAATGACCCCGAGGTCTCCCGGGCCGCGGAACAATTATACGACCAGATGCGTAAAGATAATATTGATGTGCTGCTCGACGATCGCGCCCTCCGGGCCGGCGTGAAATTCAAAGACGCCGACCTGATCGGAATCCCGATCCGCGTCACCGTCGGCAAACGCGCCCTCGCCGAAGGCAACGTCGAAATCAAACTCCGCCGCGAGGAACAAAGACAAACCGTTTCTCTCGCTGGCACCGTCGATAAAGTAAAGGAACAAATACAACAGTTATACTCCGAACTATAAATTCTTAACTTTCGCGGTTTTTACGGCCCAATATTTTATACCACAGGACCTTTTGGCTAACTAGATCGTATAGGATTTTGTAATATCAAACAATTTATGGTAATAGATAAGCTTTACTATTCGCCTCTGGCAGAAAGTGGTCCAGCGTAAGCTGGCGACAGGAGTTTTTTATTAACTTTCGAAAAATATTTTCATTAAATTTAAAATCCGTGTAATCCGTGCCATCCGTGGTTTCAATTCTCAAGAATTCCGTTGCGTAAATATTTTACGCCGGAAAAATGCGACACAAAACGCAGCGAAGAGCCTGGAACGGAAATCGCACAAAATTGAGGGATCCTCTTAAACCTTATGGGACAAACCAAACCACCTAAACCAGTTAAATTAATTGTGGGAATGTTATCTCAAAGCGAATCCCTCTTCGCCGCCGCCGAAACCGATATGCGAATTCTTTGGGGCGAAATCGACATCCACAGTGAAACCATGCCCTTCCGGCAAACCACCTATTACGAAAAAGAAATGGGCGCTGCCCTGTTAAAAAAATTTGTCAGCTTCACTCCCCTGATCGATCCCGGACAGCTCGCCGCCGTCAAACACCAAAGCAATCACCTGGAAACCCAGCTCGCCCAAACCGACCCGGCCCAGGCCATCCCCGTTCCCCGCCCCATCAACCTCGACCCCGGTTATATCGACCCCGGCAAACTCGTCCTGGCCACAACCAAAAACTACTCCCATCGCATATACATTGGTGATTCCATGTACGCCGAAGCCACCCTCCACTTCCATAAAGGCACCTGGCAATCCTGGCCCTATACCTACCCCGACTACGCCGGCGAAAACTACCATGACTTTCTCAACCGAACCCGACAACGTTTAATGGAGCAATTATCATCGCTGAATCAAAATATCTAATCGCGCTCGGCCTGGCCGCTTTTTTCGGCTCTTTAATCCTGACCCAGCTTGTACGCCACTGGGCCCTGAAAATCAATTTCGTCGATCAGCCCGGCCACCGCAAAATCCATGCCCAACCCATCGCTCTCGGCGGCGGCATCGTCATCTTCTGGATCACCATGCTTCCTCCTACCCTGATCGGATTGGCGGGTTTCTGGTTCCACCATCACCAAATCCCCGCCTGGCTGCCCCCATCCCTGGCCCTTCACATCCCCGGCCTGAGCAGCCGCATAGTTTTACTGCTCTCCCTGATAACCGCCGCGACCGCCCTCCATGTTATGGGCCTCATCGACGACCGCAAACACCTCGGCCCCTGGATTAAATTATTCATCCAGCTTGCTGTCGCGACTCTATTGGCTACCATAGGCCGGATTCGATTCGACTTTTTTATCCACAACCAGATCATCACCACCATCATGTCCGTCCTGTGGATGGTTATCATTATCAACGCCTTTAATTTCCTTGACAACATGGACGGCCTGTCCGCCGGTATCGGCATCATTTGTGCCGCCATGATCCTGGGCGCCGCCTGGAGTTCCGGCCAGGTATTCGTCTGCGCCCTGCTCCTGCTGTTGATTGGTGCCCTGCTCGGATTCTTGTTCTTTAACTTCGCCCCGGCCAAAATATTCCTCGGCGACGCCGGCTCCCTGCTGATCGGCCTGCTGCTCGCCGTCCTCAGCATCCGCACCACTTACTACCAGCAAATACAGGGCGGAACCTGGTACACCACTTTCATGCCCGTCATCGTATTGGCCGTACCACTTTATGATTTTATCAGCGTTACTCTGTTAAGAATCAGTCAGGGGGCCAGCCCCTTCGTGGGAGATAAACAGCATTTCTCTCATCGGCTCGTCGCCCGCGGCATGACCACTCGCCAGGCCGTCCTGACCATCTACCTCGCCACCGCCGGTACCGGCCTGGGCGCCACCTTCCTGCACCAGGTATCCAAAATCGGCGTCATCCTGGTTTGTATCCAAACCCTCTTAATTGTGCTTATTATCGCTATCCTGGAACGACCCGTGAAACCAGCCGATGATAATATAAAGGGATCTCTCCAATAATTGCTTTTGCTACGAGAAAGAGTGAAAATGTTAGAGGCGACTATAATAAGCATTTGATTCACCCGGTAAACATTGATAGAATGATATGGATAAGCAGGCACCCCGAAAAAACACTCTTGAGAATATCGACCGATTTCTGTTGTTCTTCTGCGCTGTCCTGGTGGCCGCTCGTTGCCATATCAACGAAAGCTTTCCCACCCGAATACGCCTGGACGTGCCGCCGGATACCGGCGGGATTGCAACCGCTGAAGTGACCACCATGGTAATCCTGGCAAGCCTGATTTCCGCAGCGGCGTTGGTGTGGTTGTTAATACGCTTATGGAGTAGGGAGCTTACTTGGCGAAAGACAGCATTACTGACGCCGCTGATTTTTTTATCCATAGCAGCGGTTCTTTCCACCACGGCCGCATCCAACAAACACAACGCTCTTATTGCCGCCGCCGATCTCCTCAGCCAGATTCTACTTGCCATCCTCCTTGTCCAACTGCTCAATACCACCTGGAAACAACGTTTCCTGTTAATAATAATCACCGCCACCGGCGTCACCATGGCCTATCGCTGCTGGGAACAACATCACTTCGACTCCCTCGAAACCATCAAAATGTACGAAAAAGATCCCGACGCTCTCCTTCAGGCCCAGGGACTCACCCCCGGCACCTACCAGGCCAAACAATACACCGCCCGACTCTACAGCCGGGATATCGGCGGCTACTTCAACATCAGCAACACCGCCGCCGCCTTTTTCATCCTCTCCTGTTTTGCTACCCTGGCCCTGGTGCAAACCTGCCTGCCCCCGCCTTTCGTTGCCAACCTCCGTAACATACTCGTTATTATAATCAGCCTCACTGTCTTTTCCGCTCAGTTGATTGGACTTTATCTCACTCAAAGCAAAGGCGGGATCGCCGCCTCTGTCACCGCCGCATTTCTTCTCGCTGTCTTCTGGAGGTTCCGCTGTTTCTTGTCCCGCCACTGGCAAACCCTGCTCACCTCGGCCCTGACGGGTTTGCTGCTCACAGTAACCGTCATCACCATCTACGGGACCCTCCATGACCGACTGCCCACCAATTCTATGTGGGTACGCTGGCAATACTGGCGCGCTACGGCTGACATGATTGCCGACCATGCCTTCACCGGCGTCGGCCCCAAAAACTTCGGCTCCCACTATCCCCAATACCTCAACCCCGCTGCCCCCGAAGTAGTTAAAGATCCCCACAGTTTCCCCCTGGCCCTCTGGAGCCAGTGGGGCATATTAGGCCTGTTCGGATTCTTATGGGCCGCCCTGGCCGTTACTCTCAAACTGATCCGCCCCGACAATACCAAACCTCACCCCCCAACCGCTTCGACCGCCTCCGAAAAAATTCCCAACTTATTCCTTGTCGGAATAATCTTCATCCTTGCCGTAACTTTCATTCGCTGCCTTGTCGGCAATTTGAATCCATCCTCCCCGGAATTCTACAGCGTCTTTCTCGTCGTTTTCCTTATCCCCGCTGTCATTTGGCTCAATACCTATCTCCTCCTCGTGCCCCAAAACCGACCCTCGGCAGTGGCCTTGATTATCACCGGCACCTTTTTAATCGTCGCTTCTCTGCCCGCCCAACAAAATTTCCACCTTGACTTTTTTCTCATCATCCTGAGTATATCCGCTTTTCTGCGCAGCGGTCTTTATCTGGGCGTAAAAAATCACACCGCTTCCCCATCCCATCATGCCAACCTTACTCTCATTTCGCCGCCTCCCCTCATTATCGGCTCCGCTCTGCTGGGCTTCCTCCTCCACAACAGCATAGATTTCGCCATTTTCAACCCCGCCGTCGGAACCTGTTTCTTTACCCTGCTCGCCCTCATGCTTGCTTGCCACCATCAGAAATACTCCCATGCCATTACTGTGAAATCACCCCCATTGGCTATCCGAATCATCCTCACCTTCATCCTGGTAATTTCCACAGGATTCTTCTGGTTCAAACTGGCCCTGCCCATCTGCAAAGAACAACAACAACTAAAACAAGCCCGACAATTCGCCCATAAAGGCTATCTCCCCGAAGCCCGCGATACCCTCCAAAAAGCAGCCGCTAACTATCGACTCAACCCGCAAACCCCTTTTCTGTTGAGTCAACTTTACTGGATTCAGTGGCACCGGACCAAAAATCATCCGCTGCCTCTTTTGGAAAATACCATCCGCAATCTTGAAGAATGTATCCGTCGCGACCCCGCGGCATCTATTTATTACCGCCAACTAAGCGACACCTATGACAGAGCTTCCCGCCGGTTCCCGCAAAATAAAACCTATCCCCAACTATCCCGGCAATATGCCCGCCGGGCCCTCAAACGAAATCCCGCCAATTCCGAATTATTAATCACTTACGCGCAAAAACTCGAACAAGCTAACCAAAATGAAAAAGCCCGGCCTTACTTCCAAAAAGCCCTGGAAATCGAAAAGAATTTCCTCCGGCAACAACAGCAAATGTATCCCAACCGCGCCGAACTCGTTCACCGCCTGAATCCCCAACTAAGAAAAATCGCCGAACAGGCTCTCGTCCCCAAGTAACCCCGGGTGTGCCCCATTTAATCCAGTGACAACTCCTGCTTACGATCTTCCGGCGACTTGACGGTAGCGTCATGTTCCGCCGAAAACGGAGATAAACTCCGCAAATATGTGATAATCGGCGGCATTTTCAGAATCACATATTCAATTTCTTCCTGACTGTTGTATCGGCTCAAACTGAATCGAATCGAACCGTGCACCGCCGTAAACGGCACCCCCATCGCCCGCAATACATGCGAAGGTTCCAGCGAACCGCTCGTACACGCCGATCCGCTTGAAGCGCATATCCCCAATCGATCCAGTTGCAGCAAAATGGCTTCCCCTTCGATATATTCGAAACTGATATTCGTCGTATTAGGCAAACGATTCCGCCTGTCCCCATTCACTCGCGCATCCGGACACTTTTCCAACAGTTTCCCCTCCAACCGATCCCGTAATTCCTTTACCCGTTTATTATCTTCCTTCATACACTTGCTGGCCAGCTCACAAGCTTTACCCACTCCGATGATCCCCGCCACATTTTCCGTGCCGGCCCGTTTTCCGAACTCCTGGTGACCGCCCACCATCTGCGGCGCGAACCGTGTTCCCTTGCGGATATACAATACCCCCACTCCCTTGGGCCCGTGCAGTTTATGACCGGAAAGACTCAGTAAATCAATGGGCGTCTTCTTTAGATCGACAGGTAATTTCCCCGCCGCCTGAACCGCGTCACAATGAAAAACACTCCCCGCCCCTTTCACAATCCCGGCAATCTCTTCCACGGGAAAAATAACGCCCGTCTCATTGTTGGCGTACATAATTGTCACTAACGCCGTCTCATTTGTTACCACTTCACGCAGCTCATCCAGATTGATCTGCCCCTTGCTATCCACCACCAACTCGGTCAAACGATACCCCTTACGCTGCAGCAAACGGCAGGTCGTCCGCACTGCCGGATGCTCTACCCGCGTCGTTACGATATGACGCCGGTCGGGAAAACTCTCCAGCACCCCTCTGATTGCCGTATTGTCACTCTCAGTGCCGCCGCTGCTAAAAACAATCTCCTCCGTTTCGCAACCCAGCAACTCCGCCACCTGCTCCCGCGCCCGGTCGATTTTGTGACGCAAAACACCCCCGAAACTATGCATACTGGACGCGTTACCGTAACTCTCCGTAAAGTAAGGCATCATCTCTTGTATCACTTCATCCGCCACCCGACTGGTCGCGTTATTGTCCATGTATATCGTTTTCATGTATCTTTCTCTTCCAATACTACCAGATCTGAACTGACAAACTCACGCAATTTCTTCTCCACCACCTCCGCCATGGTAAATCCCGCTACCTGACACTGGGCACACATTCCCCTCAACGCCACGATCACCCGGTTGCCCACCACATCGATCAATTCCAGGTCTCCCCCATCGGCCTGCAGGGCCGGCCGGACCTGTTCATCCAGGGTCTGCTCTATTAATCGTATCTTTTGTATGTTCGTCAATTGTCGCGCCGCAGCCGAGGTAACTGCCGCTTCCGCCGGCTTGGGCGTAACTGGGGACATCGGACGCCCCACCCGATCTATGATATCCTGAATATCACTATGACAGCCGCCACACCCCCCTCCTGCTTTACAATAGTTGGTTACCTGCTCCACCGTGGTAAGATTATTTTCCCGTACCACCGCTTCGATTTCTTTATCCGTAACTCCAAAACAACTGCAGATAACTTCCCCTTCCAACTCCCGTTTACTGGTCTCGCCGGTACGATAATTCTCTATCGCCGCCTGCAATGCTTCCCGGCCCATCACCGAGCAGTGCATCTTCTGTTCCGGCAATCCTCCCAGATAATCCGCGATATCCTGATTGGTAACTTTCTCCGCTTCTGCCAACGTTTTGTTTTTGACTATCTCTGTCAACGCCGAAGACGCCGCTATTGCACTGCCGCAGCCGAACGTCTGAAACTTAATTTCACGTATCCGCTCGTCGTCATCCAGCTTGAACGTAAGCTTCAGAGCGTCCCCGCACGCCAGCGAGCCCACCTCACCCACACCGTCGGCCTCCTCAACCAATCCCACATTACGCGGATGAAAAAAATGATCCTTAACTTTTTCCGTATAATCCCACATAGCTCGTCCTTTTTATCATCTATACCCAGGGGGTACAATTACACGCTTTCCGGTATCCGCCATTTGCCTTTACTCTTATGCACGGCAATCTCTGATTCCGCCAATCCTCGTATTTTATACGCACAATCCCGTAGCGTGCCATATAAAACTCCACAACCAACATCTTCACGATATTCATCCCCCTGATCCGCCAGTATCAGAAGCTGTCGTGCCATTTCTAGTGAACGCAGAAGATTTTCATTACATTTTGGGTCCATCTTCATACCTCTTGTTTTATATAAGCCACCCAAAGATGTACATCGCAATTTA
>Ga0180435_10006156_pt1 | contig 11510 bp, 7 predicted proteins | sample SS_ome_3_FD_132467 | JGI IMG/M metagenome (GOLD analysis project Ga0180435, IMG submission 132467) | Hypersaline lake sediment archaeal communities from the Salton Sea, California, USA - SS_3_S_1 metaG | ecosystem: Environmental > Aquatic > Non-marine Saline and Alkaline > Hypersaline > Sediment...
CTGCTGCGGCGCATCATCCGCGACGAGGGCATGGACGAGGCTCACTGGCCGGCCCGCCAGGCCCAGTGGTACATCAACGCCCGCAAGGACGAAGGCGAACGGCCGCAGCACATCGACCACATGGACCACCCGGTTACCGCCACCTGGGTGCACGTCTACAAGCTCTACCAGGAATACTGCAGCCGCGGCGGCCTGGTCGATTTCGCCGAGCTGCTGCTGCGCGCCCACGAACTGTGGCTGGAAAACCCGGCCCTGCTCGACCACTACCGCCAACGCCTGCGGCACCTGCTGATCGACGAATTCCAGGATACCAACGCGATCCAGTACGCCTGGATACGCATGCTGGCCGGCGACAGCGGCCGGGTGTTCGTGGTGGGCGACGACGACCAGTCGATCTACGGCTGGCGCGGCGCGAAGGTAGAGAACGTGAACCACTTCGTGCGCGATTTCCCCGCCGTGACCACGGTGCGACTGGAGCAGAACTACCGCTCCACCGGCACCATCCTCGACGCCGCCAACGCGCTGATCCGCCACAATTCTTCGCGCATGGGCAAGAACCTGTGGACGGCCGGCGACCGGGGGCGCCCGATCGAACTGTACGCGGCCTTCAACGAGCAGGACGAGGCCCGTTACGTGGTCGACCAGGTCGAGCAATGGATCGACTCCGGCCGCCGCGCCGACGACTGCGCGATCCTGTACCGCACGACGGCCCAGTCCCGGCTGTTCGAAGAGTACCTGCTGCGCAAGAACATCCCTTACCGGGTCTACGGCGGCCAGCGCTTCTTCGAGCGCACCGAGGTCAAGGACGCCCTGGCTTACCTGCGGCTGCTGCACAACCCCAACGACGACGCCGCGATGGAGCGCGTGATCAACAAGCCGGCGCGCGCGATCGGCGAGAAGACCGTGTCGCTGCTGCGCACCCAGGCCCGCGAGAGCGGCCTGACGCTGTGGCAGGCCGCCCGCGAGTGCATCGAGCAACGCGTGCTGCCGACCCGGGCCGGCACCGCGGTGCAGGGCTTCATGCAACTGGTCGAGGGGCTGCGCGAACGCATGGCCGACTGGACCCTGGGCAACCAGATGCAGGGCGTGATCGACGACAGCAACCTCGCCGCGCATTACGAAAAGGAACCGCCCGAGCGCATGGAAACCCGGATGGAGAACCTGCGCGAACTGGTCAATGCGGCCGACGCCTTCGTGATCCCGGCCGAGGACGCCGACGCCGGGCTGACCGAGCTGCAGTCCTTCCTCAGTCACGCCGCGCTGGAGGCCGGCGACACCCAGGCCGAGAACTGGGAAGACTGCGTGCAGATGATGACCCTGCATTCGGCCAAGGGCCTGGAGTTCCCGCTGGTGTTCATCGCCGGCATGGAAGACGGCCTGTTTCCTCACCAGCGCTCGGTGGAAGAAGCCGGCGGCCGGCTCGAGGAAGAACGTCGGTTGTGCTACGTGGGCATGACGCGCGCCCGCGAGCGGCTCTGCCTGAGCTACGCCGAGGTGCGCCGCATGCACGGCCAGGAAAACTACTGCCGGCCTTCGCGCTTCATCGACGAGATGCCGCCCGAGCTGATCGAAGAAGTGCGGCCATCGATCGGCGCCAGCCGGCCCTACCGCCCGGCTCGTCCCTCCGGTGGCGGCCTGTCGATGGAGAGCCCCTCGGCGCCATTCCAGCTGGGCCAGCACGTCGTGCACCCGAAGTTCGGCGAAGGCACCGTGCTGGCTTTCGAGGGTTCCGGCGACAACATCCGCGTGCACGTAAACTTCCTGGACGCCGGCGCCAAGTGGCTGGTGCTGGCCTACGCTAACCTGCAGGCCGTGTGATCAAGACGAAGGACGAGAGAAACCCATGAGCAACGCATCCCCCATCAAGACCGATATCCCGGCGCGCGAACGACTGATTTTCGCCCTCGACGTGCCCGACCTGGAACGGGCCCGCACCCTGGTCGACACGCTCGGCGACGCCGTCGAGTTCTACAAGCTCGGCCTGGAGTTTTTCCTGTCCGGCCACTATTTCGCGCTGGCCGCCGATCTGCGGGCCTCGGGCAAGAAGATCTTCGCCGATCTGAAGCTGTTCGATATTCCGGCCACCGTCGCCTCGGCGGTGCGCCAGCTGGCGCGGCACGAGGTGGACTTCTGCACCGTTCACGGCAACGACGCCATGCTGAAGGCCGCGGCCGAGGCCAAGGGCGGCATGCGCATTCTGGCCGTCACCGCGCTGACCAGCCTCGACCAGGGCGATCTCGACGACCTCGGCTTCCAGTGCGACGCCCGCAGCCTGGTGCTGTCCCGTGCAAAACGCGCACTGGCGCTGGGTTGCGACGGCGTGGTGTCCTCGGGCCTGGAAGTGCCGGCGCTGAGGGAATCCGTGGACCACGCGCTGGTTACCGTCTGCCCGGGTATCCGGCCGATCTTCAACGACGAGGCCAGCGCCGATAACGACCAGCAGCGCATCGTCACGCCCGGCCGGGCAATCGCCGACGGCGCCGACTACCTGGTCGTCGGCCGCCCGATCCGCGACGCCGCCGACCCGAGGGCCGCCGCCGAGGCGATCCAGCAGCAGATCGCCGAGGCGCTGGATTGAGCCAGGGCCGGTTGCTCGAGAACGGTAAGAGCGGCCTTGGCCGCGATACGCCCGATCTTCCCGATAGCTTTCCTGTCGCGGCCAAGGCCGCTCTTACAATTCGCGTCGTGGCCCGGTAGCGACAGCCTGTTCTCATATCGCTTAATTAAGCAATAATAATAACTATTTCAATTATTTACAGCTACTTGTTAAAAAGGGCTTGAATTTGGTGATCTGCTGGCTTAGGATATGCGCGTAACTTCATAATAATGAATGAAAAGAACACGAGGGGACACTCAAGCAGAATTTAGCCGATCAGCTAAACCGATCCTCTCCGGCTCTGCCGGATTTCCGGGCGGGCACATTGCCAGCCCGGATTTTTTTTATGGGAAGGATGTAAAATAGCCCGGTCTCAGAGCCGGTAGCGTCATGTCCAACCCTTCCATGGAAACCGAACGACCCGATCTGGGGCTGCTCCAGCGGCTGCGTCTGGCCTGGTTCCAGCTGCTGCAATCCATCCAGCACCTGTGGATCCGCGCGACCGTGCTCCCCGCGCCGTTCGAGGACCTGGAACTCGACCGCGACAAACCGATCTGCTACGTCATTGACTGGTACGAGACCACCAGCCTGTTGATCCTCGACCGCGCCTGCAAGGAACAGGGGCTGCCCCGCCCCGTCTGGCCAATGAGCACCGCGGCGGGCACGGAACCGCGCTCCTACCTGGCCATGCGGCGCAAGACCGGCCTGATCATCCGCCGTCCCGAGGTCAGGCGACACTCCGAAACGCTCAAGCGCATGGTGGAAAACGTCTGCGAGGAGCGCGTCGAGGACATCCAGCTGGTGCCGGTCACCATCCTGATCGGCCGCGCGCCCGACAAGGAGACGGGGCTGGCCAAGATCTATTTCAGTGAATCCTGGGAGATCGGCGGGCACATCTGGCGCTTCTTCAATTCCATCGTCAATGGCCGGCACACCATGGTCCAGTTCGGTGACGCCGTGTCGCTGGCCGGCCTGGCCGAAGAAGGCCTGGGCCCGTCGCGCACGTTGCGCAAGGTTTCCCGCATCCTGCGCGTGCACTTCCAGCGACGGCGCGCAGCGGCGATCGGCCCCGACCTGTCGCACCGCCGCATGGTGCTCGACCAGGTGCTCGCCAGCACGCCGGTGCAAGCCGCCATCGCCGACCAGGCGCGAAAGGACAAAACCACGACCGAGAAAGCGACCCGCAAGGCGCGCAGCTACGCCCGGGAAATCGCCGCCAACTACAACTACGCCCTGGTCCGGATCGGCTCCTTCCTGCTGACCTGGTTCTGGAACCGGATCTACGACGGCGTCGAGGTGCGTCATTTCGGAACCTTCAAGGACAAGGCGCCGGACTACGAACTGATTTACGTGCCCTGCCACCGCAGCCATATCGACTACATGCTGCTGTCCTACATCCTTTACCACCGGGGCTTCGTTCCGCCGCACATCGCGGCCGGCGTCAACCTGAACCTGCCGGTGCTGGGACCCATCCTGCGCATGGGCGGCGCGTTCTTCCTGCGCCGCAGCTTCCGCTCGAACAAACTGTACTCGGCGGTTTTCAACGAGTACTTCGCCCGGATCCTGGCGAACGGCACTGCCATCGAATACTTCATCGAGGGTACGCGCAGCCGCACCGGACGCCTGCTGCAACCCAAGGGCGGCATGCTGTCGATGACGGTGCGCGCCAACCTGCGTTCACGGAGCCGGCCGGTGATGTTTCAGCCCATCTATATCGGCTACGAGAAACTCGCCGAGGGCAACAGCTACATCGCGGAACTCTCCGGGCAGGCCAAGAAGAAAGAAAGCCTCGGCGATCTGTTCCGTGCTCTGCGGATTCTGAAGAAGCGCTACGGCAAGGTCCACGTGAGCTTCTCCGAGCCGATCTTCCTGGACGACCTGCTCGACCAGTACGACCCGGACTGGCGCGAACGCACGGCGGAACAGAACGAGAAACCCACCTGGCTGACGCCACTGGTGAACGACCTGGGCGACCGCATCCTGACCGGTATCAACCAGGCCACGCACGTCAACTCCGTCAACCTGCTGGCCGTCGTATTGCTGACCACCCGCAAACTCGCGCTGGGCCGCGGTGAACTGGCCGACCAGTTGGCGCTGTACCTCGACCTGCTGAACCACGACCGCTACTCCGACCGCATCACCTGCACCGCGCGTTCGCCGGAAGAAATCATCGACTACGGCATCGCTCTGGGCGTGATCGAGGCCATCGACAACCCGCTGGGCGAGGTCATCTCGGTGAAGGCCGACCAGTCGGTCCTGTTGTCGTACTACCGCAACAACATCGCGCACCTGGCCGCGGTGCCGTCCCTGGTGGCCAGTTGTTTCCTGAACGCCCGCCGCATGTCGGCCCGGAACGTGCGGCGCCTTGCGCTGGCCGTTTACCCCTTCCTGAAAGCAGAGCTGTTCCTGCCCTGGGACGAGAAGGACTACCTGGATACCGTGGAAGCCTGCCTGGACTGGCTGCAGAAGCAGGGGCTGCTGGTACCGGGCAAGGAAGAGGGCGTGCTGGAGCGACCGCTTGGCGGCAGCCGCGAAGACCTGCAGCTGCGCATCATGGGCCACGCCCTGCTGCAGACCTTCGAGCGCTACTACATCACGGTCGCCGTGCTGGCCAAGAACGGCTCCGGTACGCTGAGCCGCGCCGAACTCGAACGCCTGTGCATCCTGACCGCCCAGCGTATCTCGCTGCTGAACGAGTTCGCCGCGCCGGAGTTCTACGATCGCAACCAGATCCGCCAGTTCATCAACCTGCTGCTCGAAACCGGCGTGCTGAGCAACGACGAAAACGACAAGCTGACATTCAACTCCGTGATCCGCCAGATCGACGAAGACTCGAAGTACGTCCTCAGCGAAGAAATCCGCTACAACATCCTCCGCGTCGCACCCCAGGTGCTGGCCGAGCAGCCCGGCTCGTGACCCCCGTAGGAGGCGCGTAAGCGGCGACCGAAGCGGGCCGCCGGCCCGCTTCTCTGTATCCGTGCTGGAATTGCAAAGGGCCGCCGAAGGGCGGCCCTTTCCTTCGCGGCTTACGCCCCTCCTGCAGTTCTCGAGTCATCGGCCCCGGCACGGAGCCGCCCCAACACCTCAGGCGTCGATATCGGGAATGAGCTCGGATTCGAGCTGGGCGATCCAGTCTTTCAGTTTCAGCTTGCGCTTCTTCATGCGCGTCAGCCGCAGCTGGTCCACGCGGGGGTCGGTGACCAGGCGGGCGATGGCTTCGTCGAGATCACGGTGCTCTTCGCGGAGTTCCGCGATCAGGTGCGCGATTTCGCCGGGGTCTGAACTGTAGCTGCTCACGTTACGACGATGTTACCACTTTGGCTTAGAATGCGCGGATGATTCCAGCAAAACAACAGTACGCCCTGAACAAGGTGGCCAAGCGCCTGCAGCGCAATACCGGCAAGGCCATCGTCGATTTCAACATGATCGGCGAGGGCGACCGCGTGATGGTCTGCCTGTCGGGCGGCAAGGACTCCTTCACCCTGCTCGACATCCTGGTCGCGTTGCAGAAACGCGCGCCGGTCAACTTCGAACTGGCCGCCGTCAACCTCGACCAGAAGCAACCCGGCTTTCCGGAACACGTGCTGCCGGACTACTGCCGCAGCCAGGGCATTCCCTTCCACCTGATCGAGCAGGACACCTACAGCGTGGTGAAGCGCGTGGTGCCCGAGGGCAAGACCACCTGCGGCCTCTGCTCGCGCCTGCGCCGCGGCGCCCTGTACGAGTTCGCCGCGCGCGAGGGATTCACGCGCATCGCGCTGGGCCACCACCGCGACGACATCATCGAGACCTTCTTTCTGAACCTGTTCAACGGCGGCCGCATCAAGGCCATGCCGCCCAAGCTGCTGTCGGACGACGGCCGCAACGTCGTGATCCGGCCGCTGGCTTACTGCGCCGAGAAAGACATCCGGCGATACGCCCAGAACAGGGCGTTCCCGATCATTCCCTGCAACCTGTGTGGTTCGCAACCGAACCTTCAGCGCCAGGCGATCAAAGCCATGCTCGGCGAATGGAAGAAACGTCACCCCGGTCGGATCGAAAACATCTTTCGCGCCCTGGGCCACGTCTCGCCGTCGCAACTGGCCGACCGCGAACTGTTCGACTTCGCCGGCCTGGGCGTCTCCGGGACCGGTGTGCCGGAAACTTCCGACTGGACCATGCCCGAACGGAAGCGCATCGAACTCAACGTCATCAACTGAACGGAGGTTTAAATGGACCGCAGAAAATTCGTCACCACCGCCGGCCTGGCCGGCACCGCCGGGCTGCTGGCAGCCTGCGGCAGCAACAGCGGCACGGCCGATTGCCCGGAGACGGCAACCGGCGGCTCCGGCGAGACCTTCGAGTGGAAAATGGTCACCACCTGGCCGCGGGACTTCCCCGGCCTGGGAACCGGCGCCAACTACCTGGCGCGGATCATCGGCGAGATGAGCGGCGGCCGGCTGACGGTCAAGGTGTACGGCGGCGGCGAACTGGTTCCACCGCTCGAGGTGTTCGACGCGGTCAGCCGCGGCGTGGCCGAAATGGGCCACGGCGGCGCCTACTACTGGAAGGGCGTGATCCCGGCCTCGCCATTCTTCTCCACCATCCCATTCGGCCTGACCGGCGCCGAGTTGAACGGCTGGTTTTACCATGACGAAGGCATGGACCTGTACCACGAGGCGTACCGGCCGCACGGCCTCATTCCCTACCCGATCGGCAACTCGGGCACCCAGATGGGCGGCTGGTTCAACAAGGAAATCAACTCGGTCGACGACCTCCAGGGCCTGAAGATGCGGATACCCGGCTTCGGTGGGGAGGTGCTGAAGAAAGTAGGCGGCACACCGGTCAACATCCCCGGAGGAGAGCTCTACACCGCGCTGCAGAACGGCACGATCGACGCCACCGAATGGGTGGGCCCGATGAACGACCTGGCCTTCGGCCTGTTCCAGGCTGCGCAATACTATTACTACCCCGGCTGGCACGAGCCGGGCACCGCGCTCGAGGCGCTGATCAACCGGGAAGCCTACGAGGCGCTGCCAGCCGACCTCCAGGCCATCGTCACCTACGCCTGCCAGGCGGCGAACGCCGACATGTACGCCGACTTCGAGGCCAGCAACGGCGAGGCACTGAAAATCCTGGTCGAGGAACACGGTGTCGAGTTGCGCGCTTTTCCCGACGAGGTGCTCGACGAGCTGCGCCGGGCCTCGTTCGAGGTCATCGAGGAACTGGCCGCGCGCGATGAGATGGCGGCGAAAGTCTGGGCCTCGCTCAGCGCCTACATCGAGCGGGTCAAGGCGTCGACCGCAATCGGTTCGCAATACTTCGTGAACCGGCGTTAACCGGGGTAAATCACCCCCGGCAGCCAGGTGACCAGCGCCGGCCAGGCGGCCAGCAGGGCCAGCACCAACAACTGGATCGCGATGAACGGGATGACGCCCCGGTAGATGGCGGTCGTCGGCATGTCCTCCGGGCAGACGCCGCGCAGGTAGAACAACGAGAAACCGAACGGCGGCGTCAGGAACGAGGTCTGCAGGTTGAGCGCGATCATCACGCCCAGCCACAGCGGATCGAGCCCCATGGCCATCAGCACCGGACCCACGATGGGCACCACGACGAAGGTGATCTCGATGAAATCCAGCACGAAACCGAGCAGGAACATCACGATCATCACCAGCAGCATCGCGGTGACCGCGCCGCCGGGCAGGCCGGTCAGGAAATCCGAGATCATCTCGTCGCCGCCGAAGCCGCGGAACACCAGGCTGAACAGGGAGGCGCCGACCAGGATCATGAACACCATCGCGGTCACGCGAGTCGTGCGGTAAACCACTTCCTTCAGCGTCTCGAGCGTCAGGTGGCCACCCGCCAGGGCGAGCAGCATCGAGCCCACGGCGCCGACGGAGGCCGCCTCGGTGGGCGTGGCGATGCCGCCCAGGATCGAACCGAGCACGGCGACGATCAGCAGCAGGGGACCGGACGCCAGCAACAGCAGGCGCAGGACGCTGACCCGGTCTTCTTCCGCGGACGTGTCCGGCGGCATCGCGACGGGTTTTACCCGCGCCAGGATCAGCAGGTACACCAGGTAGAGCCCGACCAGCACCAGGCCGGGAACCAGGGCGCCGGCGAACAGTTCGCCGACGGAAACGGTCTTCGGGCTGAAACTGCCCAGCTGCAACTGGGCCTGCTGGTAGGCGTTCGAGAGCACGTCGGCCAGCATCACCAGCACGATCGAGGGCGGAATGATCTGTCCCAACGTGCCGGCCGCGCAGATCGTGCCGGCCGATACCGCCGGGTCATAACCCTTTTTCAGCATCGTCGGCAGCGAGATCAGGCCCATCGTCACCACCGTCGCGCCCACGATACCGGTGCTGGCGGCCATCATCGCGCCGACCACCACCACGGCGATGCCAAGGCCGCCCGGCGTGGTGCGCATCAATTGCGCCAGCGACTGCAGCAGCTGGTCGGCGAGCTTCGACCGCTCCAGCATCACGCCCATGAAGACGAACACCGGAACGGCGATCAGGGTCTCGTTGGTCATGATGCCGAACACGCGGTTCGGGAAGGCTTCGAGGAAAACGGGATCGAAAGTCCCGGTCAGCACCCCGATACCGGCGAACAGCAGGGCGACGCCGGCCAGTGTGAAGGCGACCGGGAAACCCGCCATCAGCGCCAGGCCGACGGCAAGAAACAGGCCCAGTGCCATCAGCGCGGTCACGGACTCCCGGTTTCCAGGTACTGGTCTTTGAGCTTGACGTAGTGGCGCGCGCTGTAGAGCAGGTAATCGACCTCGGCCTGCGACAGGTCTCGCGCATAACGCGCCGGGTTGCCGCGCCAAAGCGTACCCGCAGCGACGGTTTTGCCGGGTGGCACCACGGCACCGCCCGCGATCATCGAATCCGGCTCCAGGATCGCGCCGTCCATCACGATGGCGCCCATGCCCACCAGGCAACGCTCCCCGATGGTGCAGGCGTGCAATACGGCCGCGTGCCCCACCGTGACGTCCTCACCGATCAGCAGGGGTCCGCCCGCCGGCTGCCAGGCGCTCTCGTGGGTCACGTGCAGCACGCAGCCGTCCTGTATGTTGCTGCGCGCCCCGATCGTGATGCGGTTCACGTCGCCGCGGGCCACCGCCATGGGCCAGATCGAGACATCGTCGCCGATCACGACGTCGCCGCTGACGTGAGCCTGTGGCGAAATGAAGACCCGCTCACCCAACACGGGCCGGCGATGCAGGAAGCGCAGGTGATGCGGTCGATTCGCTTGATTCATGTCGGCGAAATGGTATCACCGTTGACTTCTTTTATGCACAGCGGGTCGACGAAACAAAAAATCATGAACTTAAGCTTACTCTAAGGTTAGTTCACGCAAGTTTATACTGTAAGGCCATGTTTTTAATGACATATAATAAATGTCCTTTTCAGCTTTCAATTTTCCGTGACGCTTGATACCGCTGAGAGCGCCACGGACGCGCTATTTACCCACACAGTTATCCACAGCTTGTCAGACCCTTTCTTCTGCTGCCCCCCGCAAAGGTTTACAATAAGCCGTTTTCAGGGCCGGCAGACGGCCACGGCAGGGAAGAGACCCACCCAGTGAAAGAACACCTAGAAGAACTTTTGTCGCAGTCACTGCTGCACCTGCAACGCGAAGGCGTATTGCCGGCGGACGCCCTCCTGCCCGTCCAACTCGAACGCACGCGCTCGCCCGAACACGGCGAGTTCGCGTCCAACCTGGCCATGGTCCTGGCCAAGTCGGCCGACATGCCACCGCGCAAGCTGGCCGAGGCCATCATCAGCCGCGTGCCGATGTCGCGCCAGGTCGATCGCATGGAGATCGCCGGGCCCGGGTTCATCAATATCTTCCTGCAGCGCTGCGCGCTGACCGGCGTGCTCAAAGACGTACTGCGTCAGGGCGACGAGTACGGCCAACTCCGCCGCGGCGGGCGGAACCGCGTCACGGTCGAGTACGTCTCGGCCAACCCGACGGGACCGCTGCACGTCGGCCACGGTCGCGGCGCGGCCTACGGCGCCAGCCTCGCCAGCATCCTGACCGCCGCCGGTTACGAGGTACAGCGCGAGTACTACGTCAACGACAACGGCCGCCAGATGGATATCCTGGCCGTCAGTGTCTGGCTGCGCTACCTGGAACTGTGCGGCGAAGGCATCTCCTTCCCGGAAAACGGTTACCGCGGCGAATACATCTACGACATCGCGCGCATCGTCCGGGCCGACCACGGCGACCAGTTGCGCTTCACGCCGCTGGCCGTGGAAGAGGGTCTGCCGCCCTCGCTGGAGCAGGGCGGGGACGGCGAAGCCTATCTCGACGCCCTGATCGCGCGGGCCAAAGAACTGCTCGGCGAAGCGGGCTACCGCGTGTTCTTCGACACCGCCCTCGACAACATCCTGGGCGACATCAAGGAAGACCTGGCCGAGTTCGGCGTTCTTTTCGACACCTGGTTCTCGGAGCGCGAACTGGAAGAAAGCGGGGCCGTGCAGCATGCGATCGACCGCCTGCGCGAGAACGGGCACCTGTATGAAAAAGATGGGGCCACCTGGTTCCGGGCCTCCGCGCTGGGCGACGAGAAAGACCGCGTCGTGATCCGCGACAACGGCCGCACCACCTACTTCGCGTCCGATATCGCCTACTTCCTGAACAAGCTCGAACGCGGCTTCGAGACCGCGATCTATGTATTCGGCGCCGACCACCACGGCTACGTCGCCCGCCTGCAGGCAGCTGCCGAGGGCATGGGCGAAGACCCGGACCGGCTCGAGATCCTGCTGGTGCAATTCGCGGTGCTCTACCGCTTCGGCGAAAAGGTCGCCATGTCGACGCGTTCCGGCCAGTTCATCACTCTGCGCGAACTCCGCGACGAGGTCGGCAGCGATGCGGCCCGCTTCTTCTACGTGATGCGTTCGCACGACCAGCACCTGGACTTCGA
>Ga0180435_10006157_pt1 | contig 11509 bp, 10 predicted proteins | sample SS_ome_3_FD_132467 | JGI IMG/M metagenome (GOLD analysis project Ga0180435, IMG submission 132467) | Hypersaline lake sediment archaeal communities from the Salton Sea, California, USA - SS_3_S_1 metaG | ecosystem: Environmental > Aquatic > Non-marine Saline and Alkaline > Hypersaline >...
CGACATCTGGAGCTACATTGCGCGGGACAATTTGGAGGCCGCCGACCGAATGATCGACCGCTTCACGGAAGCTTACGAGCTTCTTGCCAGAAACCCCAACTCCGGCGAGCGGATGGATCAGTAACGTACGGGCCTTTGGGGCGTGGACCGTGGGGCCCAATGTTCGGCCCCGTGTTCGAATCCGTCTTTTGTTCTAGCGTCGGCGCTTACGTTGAACCCAAGTCCGGCCCCGGCTCGGCCGACTTGCGCAGGCAGCATTTCTTGTATTTCTTCCCGCTGCCGCAGGGACATGGTTTGTTTCGGCCGACCTTCTTCCGCGACGACGAGTGGCCTACATCGAGCTGATGGCCGAACCCTGGGCGACGACGATTTCCAAGCGGACTTGGAGAAGCAACCCGAGTTCGCTTGCGTCGCCAAAGCCGAACACCGCGTGGAGGAATGCCTCCAGCGCGCCAAAAGCGAGGCGGGCTTGGCGGATTACGAAGTCCGCAACTGGAAGGGATGGCATCATCACCAAGTCCTGTCGCTCATCGCCACGTGGTTTCTGGTGTGCGAAGCCCGGCGGGAAAAAAATGGACACCGGCAATCACTGTTCAACAAGTCCGCGAAGGCATCAGCTCCATCCTCGCGCGACGCTGCGGATGCGGTATACCCTCCCGCATTCTGCTCGAACGCGAGAAGCGACTCACCCGCAACGAGCTGGCTCGCCTCTATCACTGGAAGCAGCATAAACGTCTGGCCCCGTCGAACATAAGCAAACGACAAATCTGAAACAGTCGAATTATTACTCCGTGCACGAAATAGTGACCACCGCACGGGGGCTTCGCACCCGTGCTCCCGACACGCAGCGCAGCCGACAGTCCACTATTCCCTGCTCCCGTAAGTACTTCTGGTGCGTAGCGAAGCCCCCTACTGGGCTTGCTTCGGTCGCGTGCTGGTGGCCTACCACGTGGCGGTTAGGCCGCCGCTTCCGGTGTGGAGTGTTTCGCACTCGTTCAGCAGCATGTCGTAATCGGCGTACAGCTCGATGTTTCGGGCGAGGGTCCAGCGCCAGCCGGTGCCGAACCAGTACCAGTCGCGGCCCAGGCCGTTGCCCTGGACGAGGAAGCTGGAGCCGGCGCCGGCTCCGCTGAATCGGGCGGTGGCGATTGGGGCCGTTTCGTCGAGCAGTTCGTGCATCCAGATCGAGCGGACTTCCACGCGGCTCCGACCCTGGCCGAGCCCCGGCAGCTTGCGCGACAGCCGCGCGCCGACGTGTGTGCGAAGGCTGTTGAAGTCCATCCCACCCACATCCAGGCCCGTGACGGACCCGTTCTGTTCGACGAAGCCGTTCTCGCGCAGGTAGGTGTACTGCATGGCGACGAACGGGTCGAGTTGCATCCGCCCGAAGCCGTAGTTGTCGCCCAATTCGCCGTAGACTATCGATCGCCAACCGTCGTGCTTCGACTGGGGCGATTCGCTGACGCTGCCGATTGCCACGTTGCGGTGCGTCTGGAAGTGATCGTAGCCGAACCCGCCGGTGGCCAGCCAGTACCAGCCGTCGTGCTGCTGGTTGAGGTAGGCGCCGAAGAAGTGGTCGTCGATGCGGGTCGAGGCGTTCCGCGTGGCGTTGTCGCCGTAGGTGTGCCCGAAGTTGTAATACACACCGCCGGCGGCGCGGTAGCCTAGCGGGCGCCGCAGGCCGACGATCGTCCCACCGGTCGAGACGTTCGTCGTCGTGGCGTTGCCGTCGTTGTTCAACTGGCCGCCGACGCCATATCCGGTGATCCAGCCATCCCAGCCCGGGCAAGGGGAGCAGCATCGCCCACAGGCGTCGGCCGGACGGATTTGCGGCAGGAGCACTTGCGTGCTGATGATCATGCCGTCCATGGCCAACGACTGCGTGGTGGCGAGCGACTCACCCGACAGATCACCCAACGCCCGAGCCTGTTCGTACGCCGTCAGCCCGTCGATGGCGTTGTACAGCGTGGTGTACTGCCCGGCGGCGTTTAGTGCGACCAGATAATCGTTCACGCGGCCTTGGTTGCCCGTGGTGGAGAAGAACCCGCGGGTCAGCTCGAAGTAGAACCAGTAGCCGGGCGTCAGGCCGCGGCCGGAGATGTTCATTGTGCCGTATTGGACGCCGTAATCGCCGTGCCGTTTGCCGGGGGTGTCCCGCCTCGCGTGTGCCCGTCACTGGCACCGCACCCGGTAGGATTCATGTTCCTGAACCCGAAGTGTTGCGCTTTCCAGTTTGTCGGTCAGGCAAGTTGCGTCCTGTCCCTTCTGGGGCGGGATGGCAATTGGCGGCCGGTCCGTTTTCTCTTGCGGCTTTCGAGGTTGCCGCGGGAGGACCGGTCGATGGCGAAGCTCAGCAAGGAAGAGATCGTGACACTTCATGTCTTGAAGGAGAAGGGCGAATCGAATCGGGCCGTGGCGAAGCGGCTGGGCGTGAGCGACCGCGGCCCGCGGAACCCGAACCACCATCGGGCCATCCTCGCGGTGAGCACCGCCTTCTGGGACGCTTATCTCGGCGACAGCGAGCCGGCCCGCGCGTGGCGCGATGGCCCGGCGGTACGTCGCGCCAGGAGAACCAGCAGTGCGGGCAACAGCAGGATTGCGTGTGGCTCGGGCACCGCGGTGGCGGGGGCGACCTGCCACGAGAGGGCGTATTCCTCGGCGAACCGTCCGTTAAGAAAGCCACCAGTCACGTGCAACAGGTAGTCGCCGCCGTCCGACAGGCTTTCGCCATGGAGGTGCTCGACGTTATCGACTGGGCTTTCCGACCAGTCGACCCGAAACATCGACTCGCCGTCCAACCGAAGCAGTTCAAGATTCAGATCGGTCAGCCCCTGCGTTTCATACGTGCCGGCTCCGGACGCGTCGAACACGTGCCGATACCAGTTCAACGTGGCCGACATGGTGGACTCGGGCGGAACGTCTTCGAGCAGGTACAGGTGACCGTCGAATCCCCAGGCTTCGGAGAAGTCGTCGGCGAAGAGGACCGACCAGGCCCAGCCGCTGTGGTCGACCGGGTCGGGCCCGTGGGACTGGCGGCCATCGGCCAACAAGTCCATGGCGCCGATTGCATCCAGAAGCCCGGCCCCTTGGGCGTAGTCGAGTGGGACGGTGTGATCGTCGGCCGCGCCGGCGGCGCCCTTCTCCCAGCCGTCGAGCTTGTCGGCCGACGTCATGAGGATGCTCTTGACGACCAACGGGCTTTCGCCGAGCGGCTCGCCCATCTTGCGGGCCTGTTCGACCATCAGCGCCGTCATGCCGGCCACCGTGGGCGCGGCGTAGCTGGTTCCTTCGGCGGGCGCGGTTGCATTGGGGTCGGACGCCGAACTCACGCGCACCGACGTGCTGTACAGCCCCCGGCTGCCGCTGATTTCGTAATCGGGATCGTCGACCCGTGCTCCAAACTGGTCCCGGTGCGTCATGGCGAAGGCGCTGAGGTTGCCCGTGCCCTGGGCGATCAGGTCGATCCCCGCGCGGCCATCGGCCGTCGGTCCTCGGCCGGAGGTATCGGCCACCGTGGCGTAGGCCGGTTCGATGTGCATGAGATCATCGAACCGCGCGTTGCCGACGACGATGCTGTTGTAGCTGTCGGCGGGGATCAATAGTGAGCCGGCCGTGGTCCCCCCGTTGCCCGCGGCCTGGGTGTGGATCAGCCCGCGACCGGCCACGGCGGTGGTCGTCCTTCCGGGCCCCAGCGAAAAGGGCTCGGCCCAGCGTTCGGCGATCCAGTGATCCAAGCATCGGGACGGTTCAAGCATCCCGTCATTTGGGTCTTGGAAGTTGAAGCTCAGCGAGGCGTTGATCACCTTCATGCCGGGCACACTGGAAAGATACTCCAACTCGTCGGCCAGTTCGTCGGAGTTCGGCAGCGCCCGGCTATGCAATTCGGCCCCCGGGGCGACGCCGACGAATCCACAGCCGGAGCCGTAACGCCGGTCCGGCTCGACAAACCACGATTGCCCGTCCACTTGAAGCCCCAGCGGGTCGTAGCCGACCATGATCGACGCGACCTGGCTGGCGTGATTCCTCGCATCGGCGCCCGTCTCGACGGAGACGCGCGTCGCGGCCGGGTCGGGGTTGCCGAAATCGGCGAAGCAGCCGTGGTGCGCGTACGGAACGCCCAGTTCCAACTGGCCGATGACCACGCCCTCGCCGATCAGACCTCGCGCGTGGAGCGCCGCCACGGCCGGATTCTGGTGCAGCGGGTCGACGGCCTTCCCGCCGACGGCCACGGCGAAGTCGCCCTCCACGCGGCGCGCGCCACCGTGGATCATCTTGCCCGTCGCGTCCACCGCCACGACGCCGTCGTCGTCCATCTCGGCGATGTTGCGGACCATGCCGTCGCGGAACTGCCACAGATGCATCCGCGGTTCGATGGCCGCGGCGGCAACCCGGCTGTTGCCCGCCACTTGGGCTGGATCGTAGGGGACGGCCACCTCGGGCAGCGGCACCGGCGCGGTCTCGGTGGTGTGCTGATACTGCAGATCGTCCGGGTCGCCGGGTTGCGACCAGTCAACGCGGAACCAGGAGTCGTCCAGCGTGGCGGTTCGCAATCGCCCGGCCTTCTCCGATGAGCCGACATTCGCATCGGTGATCGACTGGCTGACATGCAGTGGCTTCGACCGGATCAACAGGTCTTCGGCAAACGAGACCGACACGGCCTGATTGGCCCCCGGCCCGAAGATCGGATCGGACTCGAACATCACCGGTACGCGATAGAACCCTTCGCCAGTCAGGCGGGCGGCCGAGCCGTGGACGACAACCATCGCGGCGGACGCGGCCGGATCGAGCGGGATGATGAAACCATCGCTGACGTCCAGGTGGGCCGACGGCGGCTGGGTGCCCGGGTCGAGCCCACCGGTGCGGCCCACGTGCAGGACGCCGCCCAGCTTTAGCGTGCCCCGATCGAGTTGATACGTGGCCGAGGCATCGCCGCCGTGTCCGATCCACGACTCGTCCGTTAGTGTCACGAACGCCGATTCGCCGATCTGGTTGAACTCGGCGGTCCCTTGTTCGCCGACAATGAGCACCTCGGTGGCCATCTCGGTGGTCGGGCCGCTGATCGGTCCGCCGCTCATGGTGTAGACGGCTATTCCGGACGAACCATTGCCGACGGTGATCGTGGCGGCCCCGACGGTGGTTCCGAGCGACTGCGTGAGTCGGGCGGTCTTGCCGGCGGTGCTGGTGCCCAGCCCCAGATTCCACGCCGCGAACGATCCCCCTTCCAGCAAATACGTGCCGGAGTCGCTACCCCCGATCTGGACCTCGTGGCTGGCGGCAATCGACCCGCCGGTTTGGTGAAGCAACCCCGGCGCGTCGCTGCCGACGTGCAGGAACACGCCCAGGTCGAGGTGCCCGCCTTCGAGCACGTAGGTTCCCCAGCCGCCGCGTCCGATCGTCAGCGAGCCGGAGACGGTGTTCACGCCGCCGGTCTGTTTGAACAGGCCGACGCCCTCGTGGCCGATGGTTTCGCGGAACGCCACCAGCCGCGAGGTAGCTCCGGGCGCTTGCCGGAGTTCGTAGTAGCCGTCGCCTTCGGCGGCGTGGCCGAGGCTCAGCAGACTGGCCACCTCGTGCGTTCCCCCGTCGTGGATGAAACGGCCGATGCCGCCGACCCCCACCTGGGTCGCGCCGGTCGTGAGTGTTCCATCGCGGATTTCATATTCCCCCTTTCCGGCGATGGAACCGCCCAGCCGCAGCTCGCCGCCGACGGTCATCCGCCCGCTGTAGTGATGAATCTCGCCGTTGCCCCCGTCGCCCAATGCGACGTCCTCGGAAACCGTCAAATCGGCCGAGCCCTCGACGTTCATCTTCTGGCCCGGGTTGGGCGTGTTGAAGTAGATCGCCTTGGCGGCGGCCGTGGAGTCGACGTGCAGGTTGATGTGGTTCGGATGCGAGAGGTAGACCGTCTGGGCGGCGTTGGGGGTGTGCTGATTCGACCACGCCGCGCTGGTGCTCCAATAACCGTTCATGCCGCGATACCAGGCGATGGTATCTTCCGAACACAGGTAATCGATCGTTCCAGCGGCCGGACCGGAGAATTGCAGCGTGGCGGGATCGTATTGGTAGCTCGCCAGGGCGTCGCCGCCCGGGTCGCGGTGCGTGTCGGTGGCCCACAGCGTGCCGGCGGTCGGATCGATACCGTGGACGGTCAGGTAGCCGTCACCATACCCGAGAGAGACGGGCATGCCCTCGCGCAACGAAGCCTCGATGTACTCGATCGGGCAGTACCAGTCGAAACCGCCGCCGCCGTCCTGCTGCATCACGAAGCGGTTGATTCCCGCATGATCCAAGACAACGTGCGGTGCGTTCTGGGGGTGATAATCGTCCCAAAGAAAGCCGTTGAGGCCCGTTTGGTACGCCCAGATGTCATAAGTGCCTTGCGGATCGGCCAGCCCGCGGTACGACGCCCAAAGGTTCGCCCCGGCCGCCATCCAGGCGCTGTGGTCGTAGGAGCCCGCCATGCCCGGGTCCCACTCCTCCGACTCGGTTTGCCCGGTGTCGGGGTTGTACCAGAAGTCCTCCTGATAGTTGACGTACTTCCAGTCGCGATCGTAGAACTCCTGGAGGTCTTCGCCGGGCGTGTAGTGATCGTCGCCGTCGGAGTCGTCGAAGTAGTTTCCGGTCCACGTCCTGCCCTGCTGGGCTTCGCTCGGGTCGTGGTGCAGGTTGACGTCGTGGTAAGGGCCCAGCATGAGTGTCTGCGCTGCCGCGTCACCAGAGACCAACGCGACCAGGCACGCACAGGAAGCCGCCGCCGAAACGACGATCGCCCGAACGCGTGATGTTAACCGCCGGGGAGCAGCGGCCGACCGCTGGATAGGCGTTCGCTGTTGGACATGGGATGTTGGACGTCGCATGACGGGATGCGGGATGCAGGGGCGACAATAAGTTGTCGGCTTGGGTTACCCCGACGGCGTGCAAGGCGGATTGACACGCCACCGAACCGCGCCCCATCTTTCCCGGATCCCCGCGGATTGTCAAGCATTCCGGTCGTGATTTTCGTCGCCCGCCGTGGGCAACCGCAGGGGCGGGGGTGGTCACGGCATCTTGCCCACCAGGAGACTGAGATTGGCGGTGCGGCCGCGGGTGCCTCGGAGGGCATCATGTCCCGCTTCCGCAGGCTTCCCGCTTTCCGGCTGCGCGATGCTACAGGCTTCCGCGGCCAGGCGTGATTGTCTGTTTGGTTGCGCTCCCGCCCGCCGCTCGGCAATCTTGCGCCCCGCGTTCGGCGCTGCCGGGATCCATTTCACGCTTGCCGGAGGGACACGGCCGTTCCGCTTCTACTGCTCATGGAACCTCCCTCCGTTTGGGACGATGCTAACCCAAACAGGCCGAGATTCCAGTTCCATCAGAGGCGGGACATCCGGATCGCCGATTCGGTAGTCACCGCTCCGATTTGTGGGGAATACCGTGCGGGCGGGTCTCCCCGCCCGCACGATGGAGCATTTTCGCGACGACTGGCACGGGGCCTACTTGCGGCGACGACGGCGGAGCAGCAGCGCGAAGCCGGCCAGGCCGAGCAGGCTCAACGAGGCCGGTTCGGGGGTCGCCTGGATGTTGTCCACGTAACCATACACGTCATAGCCGTCACGATTGAGTGTGCCGGCTTCGGCGTAGATGACGATGACGTCCATCTCGCCAAGGGGCGTACCGTTGTGTGTGTAAGGGCCGAGAACTGTTCGAGCGTGTCCCCCCAGTACGTACTACCCATTGCGGTATCACCACCAATCAGGTGCCATCCGCTGGTTGTGCTGTCCATGCTGCGGGTCACGCCAGCCATGGGGTGCGTGTTAGTCGAGCGTTCGAATCTTCAAGTTGCGGAAGTAGATCGGGGCGCCGGCGTGTTTGCCCTGAAAGCCGATATGTCCCTTGGTCGGCAGTTCGGCCTTCGGCTTGTTGAGCCAGGGCGGGATGTCACTGCCGTCGGGGTTTTTCTTCGCCGAGGTCCACTTCGTCATGTCCATGACGGTGACCTGCTCGCCGTTGAGCAGCACGTGGATCATCGGCCCCTGGCAGGTCACGGTCATCCGGTTCCACTCCCCCGGCTTCTTGACCATCCGCTTGCTGGCCGGCAGGTGGCCGAAGATCGCCGCGCACTGCCAAGTCTTCGGGGCCTTGGCCCAGCGCGGGGCGTCGTCGTCGGCGATCTGAACCTCGACCGAATTGGGAACCCATTGCTTCGGATCGCTGCAATGGACGATCACCCCGCTGTTCGTGCCCGGGGCCGTCTTGAACTCCAGGTCGACGATGAAGTTGTCGTACTCCTTCTCCGTCCAGAGGCATTGGTCTTTGGTCGCGGTCAGCACGCCGTCGTCGAACGACCAGACGCCCTTCGGGTAGATCGCATTGGAGAGATCCTTCGCCAGCAGGTCCTGCCACCCACTACTGTCCGGGTGCGACGTTGGCGGCACGGCATCCTCGGCGATGGCCGTTGTCGCAAGAATCGTTGCCGCAAGGGCCGTGATCGCAAGAATGGTTACCGCAAGAATCGGGAAAACCGCGGCCACAAGAGCTGTTTTCTTCATCGTTGTCGTCCTTTCGTTGATCGTGTCGAGAGCTCGGAAGGAGGCAACGCGCCCCTTCCACGCCCCGGAAGCCACTATAGCATAGTTGTCCGGCTCGTCGCCGGCAAGTGTCTTTGCGGCCGCGGCCGCGTTTGATGGGATCGGGCTGGTCGTGGGGGATTGAAACCCACTTGAACAACTCGACGGGCGGCACCGGAATGTTGTTCGTCCGCCCAAGTGCGGACCTTTTCTTCCTGCCCCGGTCGAGCGAACGTCGGCGCCTAACCGTCGCACGACTTGCACGTGCAGGCGACGCCCTGCGTTTTCGTCCCGCTATTGCCCCACGGCGAGACGTCGATGTCCTCTCGAAGGACCGGGCCAAATTTCAGCAGACGGGCGACGAGAAGTATATCGACAAGGCTCGCCGGCGGGGCAAGATCGACTGGAACGCCGGCCGGCAGATGGAAGTGGACCCCCACTACCGCCGCCCGCATATGCTGCTAGCCTGAACGGGATCGGGGCGGGCGGTACCCAAGGTGGTGCCCAGACGGAGCAGTTTGGTTCACCGGGAGAAGGTGGGAAAAGTTCCGAGTGGGTTTGAGGGCGGGTGAGGTGGCTGGGCAGGCGAGAGTCGAGCCATCTCCTGCTCCCCCGACGAGCTGCCCGTGGCTTTGCAATGGTCAAAGGAACACGTTTGAAGGACGAAATGATGTCTGACCGAAGCCCCTCCGAAAAGGAATTGAAGCTGACGGCGGCACTCTATGCAACGAGGCCCGGCGTGTTGGAACATTTGCAGGGATCTGGACGGTTGCCGGAGACAATCCCTACCGGTGGCGCCCCCATCGGCACGCGGCTTCTCGTTGAGGAGCGGGGTACTAACATTACCCTGACCCCTAACGAGCAGCTGGTATACGATGCGATTCTCCGTGAGGGGCGGTTGCCTGGCGGGGCGGTGCGCCTGGTTGACCAGGATGATGTTCCAACCGACCAGGGTGGAAAGCAGGATCAGCGTTCGTGAGGCCGGTTCCGGCGGCGAGTCGCTAACATGGCAACATTGAAGGCGTTCGACCCCAACGACCTCGACCACGGCATCTGCGATTCGCCGGGCTCCGCCCCGGCGAGCCGCTTGTCCCAAATGAAGGTTGGCCGCCAACAGGGGCTTGCCACCAACAGGGGCTTGTCGCCAACGAAGCCCCAACCCAACGAAGCACGCCGCCAACACAAACTCACAGGTAGCCGCCAACATCACGGAGGAACGATCGATGAAGACAAAGACAACCCCCGACCGCAAACTGTCCGACATGATGCAGGAGATGATGGAACAACTGCTCCGTGACCCCCAGGCCGTTCTCTCAGCCGAGGCGTCCCATGTCGCCCTTTTTCTTGCCAACATCGCATGGAACGAGTGTGTTGGGCTGGGTGGCGAACGGGAAGGCTATCACAATGTCTGGCAGGCTATCGAAGCCGAGAAACCCGACCTGTGGGACGAATTGAAGTCCAGGGACATCGACGCTATGATCGATGAACTGGTCGAGTACAAGAAGACCCACTTCCCGGATGACCGGCGACGGATTCTCACTTGTGGCGGCACCCTGGAGGGTACGATACGGGTCGAATGGCTGCCGCCCGCTGCTCCTGGCGTGGATGCCAAATGGGAAACCCAACTCTGCGGCATGGTAAGAACAGGGGCGGAGAAAGAGGCCATCCGGTTCCTGAAGAAGACCCGCAAGATGTCCCGGAACGAAGCCCGGAGGGAGATAGCGAAGACCAGGATGCAGTTGGGGATGTTTTGAGCGACCTGAGTGTCGCACCGACAAGGAGCAATGTATGCCCGAGAACAACGGATCACGGAAGCCGACGGATTTCCCGAGCAGCGAAGAGTTCACGGACTTTGCTGGGCGGACACGGAAGTTCATGCTGACACAGTATCCGGTGCCTTTGGGATACGGCGTGTGTGCATCCGAAGACGTGGGCGGCGACAACGGCTACGTCTTCCGAGCATTCTCCACGGTGGACCCGTTCCAAGCACTTGGCGATCTTCGCCTGAGGATTCGGAAGCTGCTTTCTGTCCGTCATCTCGTCGAGCGGGATGGAAGGCTGTCGCTCACGCACGACAGACTGCGGGGGCGCATCGACTACGGTGGGGTCGTGGTGGACGGCATCTTCCTCACGTTCGATCAGTTGGCCGAACTCCTCCAGGCCCGCGAAGGATTCCAGTTCGATCTGAAGATCGTCGATTCCGCGGACGAATTGGAGTAGCCCGTTCATTATGTGTCCAAGACGATGCTTGAAGAAGCCCATCGCCAGTTCCCGTTAAGAGGACTTTGTGTCCCGCCAGACGCTATCGCGGAAAGCGCCCTGTCCGTGGTGCAGTGGCAAGACCTGCGGCCGCTGCTGTCACGGGAAGCACTTCGATTATCTGGTGAACGAGGAAGACACTATTGTCAACTCCGTACCCATGAATGACGAACTAGCCGACGTGATCGAGAAGCAGAAGTGCGGGTTCATCGAGGAGGATGTCCGAGAACCGGGAAGTGACAACAATCTGTTCTTTGACATGCCGCCCTTGGAACACGCTGTGCACTTCATGGTGGAGGCGATGAAGCGAGCTGGGTGGGACCCGGCTGTCGTGTATGCCTTCGAGAAGACCGGGCTGATCGTCACCGGGACGAACGAGCATCTCATTTCGGACAAGGAGCGGGCAGAGTGGGAGGCAGCGGTTAGGGAGTACCGCCTCAAGCAATGGGAAGAGTCCGGAGACCAGGAAAATGACTGGTTCTGATCGCAGGAGAACGAAGAAGAAGTCGTAGCTCGATGGCCAGCAGGAACACGATACACGCCAACCACGGACAGGGGATGATAGAAGCGGTTGAAAAAGCCACACAGAGAGCCCATCGGTAGCTATCAAGACCACGGAGGATGACCAATGGCTAAGAAATCGAGAACACGGAAGGCCCTCGATACCAGACTTCCAATCTACCAAGTCAAGATCACGCTTGAGCACA
>Ga0180435_10006159_pt1 | contig 11507 bp, 12 predicted proteins | sample SS_ome_3_FD_132467 | JGI IMG/M metagenome (GOLD analysis project Ga0180435, IMG submission 132467) | Hypersaline lake sediment archaeal communities from the Salton Sea, California, USA - SS_3_S_1 metaG | ecosystem: Environmental > Aquatic > Non-marine Saline and Alkaline > Hypersaline >...
GAAGCCACTCTGCGATCTGGTGCCTGACCTGAAACACCCGGTTACTGGTGAGAGCATGCGGGGGCTGTGGGAGAAGATGGCAGCGGATGTTCAGCCTATGAGAGTGTTTGAGGTTGATCTGTTGGCTACTGAGTAATCTTTTTCAGATAATTTCACTTATTAAAAGCAAAAGCGTTTCGCATGCCACTACGTGGCGTATGCGAGTAACTTTCTTGTCTCCAGCAACAAGAAAGTTACCAGATAAATGCCGCTCCCAACTAACTGGCCCATGGCTTCTCTCGCTATATTCATTTCTTTGACGTACCGCCGCTGACGGTACTTTCATGTACCGCAACGCCTGTCGCCGCCATCCGGGTGACTCCTCCTAAGTCTTTCATGTACCTCGGCAGTCAGTAAGGGGGAGGGAGGAGGCAACTTCAGGTGAAGCTGGTAATGTCTGCTAATGCGGTATAGTGGGTAAAAATCATATGTGTTGTTAGAGTAGATTGACTAGCTAATAAACCCAGGCCTGTGATGAAACGATGGACTGTTATCATGTGCTGGTTTAATAGTTGTATAAAAAATATAGAGGCAAATAGCGAAATCCTATGAGCAAAATAATCATCATTTACTCAACGACTGATGGGCATACCAAAGAAATCTGTTCGTACCTGCTGAGAGTGATTGAAGAATCAGGGAAGGAAGCGATATTGGTTCCGATCGAGGATGCGGATAAAGTAGACCTTAACGCATTTGATAAAATAGTAATCGGTGCAAGTATTCGTTATGGCAAGCATAGCGGAAAAGTCTATGATTTTATAAATGACAACCTGCGGACTTTAGACAATAAGCCAAATGCATTTTTCTCGGTAAACGTTGTTGCACGCAAACCAAATAAAAACCAGCCTGAAACAAATCCGTATTTAAGAAAATTCTTATCGCAAATCGAGTGGCAGCCAAAAGAGCTTGCTGTTTTCGCAGGAAAAATTGATTACAAGAAATATAATATTTTTGATCGCTACATGATAAGAATGATTATGTTTATCACAAAAGGTCCGACAGACCCTGAATCATGCACAGAATTTACTGACTGGAATCAGGTAAAACAGTTTGGTCAGTTAATTTGCAAAATGTAATTTTAGATATTGAAAGCGCTTTGAATAAGGCAAGTGGGCAAGAGAAGCAATTTTCGAATAATCCCAGGGAACTTTTCTGTGCCCCGTTTTGCCTTCTCTTATTAAGGTCAAAGTATTTCGCTCTCTAGTGGGCGCAGCCAGAGAGCGAAACGCCTGTAAAAAAATCAATGCGCTAACATTCGCCCGCCATCAACCGGAATTATCTGGCCGGTGATATAGGGCGCTTCCTTGACCAGGAACAACACCGTCTTCGCAATATCCTGTGGCGAGCCTTCACGCTTTAAGGCGGTGCGCTGAATAATTTCCTTATGCTGATCTCCGTAGGGCTCTTCCTGTTCCGGCCAGAGTATGGCACCTGGAGCAACGCCGTTAACGCGAATATCAGGCCCCAGTTCACGCGCCATGGATTCGGTCAGGGTCTTCAGACCAGCCTTCGCTGCGCTGTAAACCGGGTAACCCTTAAGGGGGCGGAAGGCATGGATGTCGATGATGTTGACGATGCAGCCCTTGTGGATGGCCAGTTCGGGTGCGGCGGCCTGGGTCAGGAAGAGGGGGGCCTTGAGATTGGAGCCTACCAGCAGATTCCAGTCATCCTCGGTAATGCTTCCTACTGGCGTGGAATAAAAGGTTGAGGCGTTGTTGATCAGCACATCAAGTCGGCCCCAACGCTCGATAGTCTGTTTGACCAGGCCAGGTAATTCGCTGGTATGCAGCAGGTCAGCCTGGACCAGGCTAACGGAGTCCGGTCGACTGGCTTCGAGTTCCTGTTTCAGGGCCTCGGCTTCTTCGCGAGAGTTGCGATAGTGCAGGGCGATGTTCATGCCCTCGGCGTGTAGTGTGCGAACGATCTCTGCGCCGATGCGACGAGCTGCACCGGTGATGAGCAGGACCTTGCCGGAAAGTGCTGTGTTATGCTTCACGCCTGCGTACTCCCTGGAAACGAACGCTTACTATTCCTAGTCCCTGAATGCTTGTCAATTCGAACAATCAGCTCCCTGAACCCGATGAAGCAGCCCTGACGCAGAGTCTTGAGCTAGTTCAGCGTATTCGTGTTGAAATCTTAAGCCAGCAGGGCTCAATAGGGTTTCAGCATTTCATGCAGATGGCCTTATATGAGCCGGGCCTGGGTTACTACAGCGCAACATCGCAAAAGTTTGGGGCACAGGGCGATTTTGTTACTGCGCCAGAACTCTCTTCCCTGTTTGCTGCCTGTCTGTCTAACCAGGTGCTTGAAGTGCTGGATGCATTGCCTAGTGGATCGGTGCTGGAGATAGGCGGTGGTTCGGGTGTACTGGCAGCACATATGCTTTTGATGCTTGAGCAGAAAGGTTGCCTGCCCGAAGAGTATCTGTTGCTCGAGCTGAGTGCTTCCCTGCAGGCACGCCAGAAAGAGACGATCGGACGCCTTGCGCCACATTTGCTGGATCGTGTGCACTGGCTAGAGTCTCTGCCTGAACCAGGTTTCAAAGGCGTGGTTATCGCAAATGAAGTACTCGATGCCATGCCCGTGCAATGCTTTCGGATTCAGGGTGAGCTGGTCTTCGATCGACGTGTGGGTCTGGATGGTGAAGGTTTTACCTGGTTGGCAGAGCCGGCGGATAGTGATTTAGAACGCCAGGTGAAAAAGTTGTTTCCTGAAGGGCTGCCAGCAGGGACTTATGACTCGGAGTGGAACCCATGGCTCTCGCCGTGGATTGCGGCCCTCTCAGAAATGCTGGAGCAGGGCGTCGTCCTGTTGGTGGATTATGGCTATTCACGCTCAGAGTATTATCATCCTGAGCGCGTACAGGGCACGTTGATCTGTCATTACCGCCATCGTGTTCATGATGCCCCGTTCTATCTGCCGGGTCTGCAGGATATTACGGCCAGCGTAGATTTTACCGCAGTAGCCGAAGCAGCTGGTGAGCATGGTTTACAGGTTTCTGGCTACACTCACCAGGCCGCTTTTCTGTTTGGTAACGATTTGCAGGGCGAGTATGAATGTCTGGATACCGATGACAGCAGGGAAAGGACTAAACTGGCGCACGAGATTCGGCAGCTAACCCTGCCGGGTGAAATGGGCGAGCGTTTTAAAGTTATGGCCCTGAGTAAAAAGTATGATCAGTCACTGCGTGGATTTGCCTGGCAGGATTTGCGCGCGGTTCTTTAACTAACAACGGATCAGTTTATGGAATGGTTTCAGGTACTGGTGCTTGCACTGATTCAGGGGATAACCGAATTTCTACCTATTTCGAGTTCGGCGCACCTGATTCTTGTACCGGTCTTAACCGGCTGGCAGGATCAGGGGCTGGCCTTTGATGTGGCTGTACACCTGGGTACCCTTTCTGCGGTCGTATTGTATTTTCGTGATGAGTTAACGTCGATGACGCGAGACTGGTACGGCTCAGTAACGGGCAAGGGTATGCAGGGTGATGCCCGACTTGCCTGGGGCGTTTTGCTTGGGACGATTCCTGTAGGTCTTGCCGGGCTGCTCTTCAAGGACGTCATCGAAACGCAGTTACGTGGTGGTGAGGTCATTATTGCCACGACGATTATTTTTGGTTTGTTGCTGGGCTTTGCAGACTGGCGCGCCACTCAGAGACGTAGCGAACATCAGATTGGCTGGCTGGATATCCTGGTGATTGGTATTGCCCAGGCCATTGCCCTGATTCCTGGAACCTCACGTTCAGGTATTACGATGACTGCCGGGCTGATGATGGGGCTGACGCGTGATGGTGCGGCACGTTTCTCATTCCTGTTATCGATACCGGTAATCGTTCTCGCCGGGGGGCTGAAGCTACTTGACCTGCTTGAGTCTACGGCCCCGGTGGACTGGGCCAGCCTGGTCATCGGCACGATCATCTCAGGTGTTAGTGCGTACCTGGTGATACACTTATTCCTGCAGGTCCTGCAGCGAATCGGTATGTGGCCATTTGTAATTTATCGCCTCGTACTCGGTGTCTTCCTGCTGTTCTTCCTGGACCTGATCTGACGTTAATCGGGAATTCATCCCATCCTGTCAGGAAGTTAAATGCGTTGACCTTGTGTTTTTGCTCGTTTAAGTTATTGAATACTTAAGGGGGCGACAGGAAGTCGATCATTACAAGGCATGGAGGCGTTGATAAATATAAATAACTGCCAGGACCGGAGAGCCATGTTCTATCGAGTCCAACAAATAGTTACGCCGCTTCTTGTTTCAGCGGGATTGTTCTGTGTTCTTTCCTCTTCGGTTATCGCCGAAGATGCCTATATGGATGCTATTAATGCCGAGGCCGAGGGTCTTTCCGTTGATCCGGGTACTGAGAGTGATAATCAGACCACCAGTGTGCCCGGTGGTGGCTTTACTGGTGGCTGGGACAGCGAAGGGCAAAGCCTGAGTGAGGAGGGGCTGGAAAGAGGCCTAGATCAGGTCGACTTTGAGGATGCCCTTGAAGAGGGTTTCTACGGCAGCTACATCTTCTATAAAAATCTTAACAAAGTAAAACAGAACAAGGTCTACGAGGCCTATGAGAAGGGCGCCGACATAGAAGGCCTGCGTGAACTGATTATTCAGCTTAAAAAACTCTAACCACAAGTACAGGATTTATGATGATTACTCGATCTATTTCTGCGTTTATCGTGATGATGCTCATGGCCGGCACGATCCAGGCGCTTGAAGTTAAAATCACGCCTGACCGTGAAAGGGTTCAGGTTATCCATGAGGACGGCCTGGTCAAGATCCAGCGTATCCAGGATCAGAACCACACCATCGAGGGGGGCTTTGCCAAGACCTCGCGTAAGTGTCCTCCTTTCTGTATCGAGCCTATGGAGGTTGCTCCTGGTGTCAGGACAGTGGGTGAGCTGGAACTCATGGACTTTATGGAGCAGAAGCTGCCCGGTGAAGAGGGGCTTGTTATCGATGCTCGTGTAACTTCCTGGCATGAGCGTGGCACCATTCCTGGTTCTGTTAATATCCCTTTCACAACCTTCGAACTGAAGCCTGATGATCCCAAGCTGATCGAGGCATTGAGAACACTGGGCGGTAAACCACGTAGCGATGTGAGTGGCATTACCCGCTCCCTGGAAGGCATGGGCTTCATGGGCGGTGATGAAAAGACCGACTTCTGGGATTTTACCCGGGCCAAGGAGCTGGTACTCTGGTGTAACGGTCCATGGTGTGGCCAGTCACCACGAGCCATCAATGCCCTCCTGAAACTGGGTTATCCTGCCAATAAGCTGAATTACTATCGTGGTGGTATGCAGATGTGGCAGATCTTCGGACTGACAACAGTAGTGCCAAAGAAATAGTGGGTTACTCTTTTTTTAGACGATCAAGCGCCTGGATAATCTCCAGGCGTTTTTTTTCTATGGCATTTCCCAGTGCGGTGCCTTCCAGCCCGCTTTCGCGAAGTGCGACGATATCAATGGTACTACTTTCACGCTGAGCCCTGCGAAGAAATTCAGCCTGGGGATAGGGTGTGTCTTCATAACCCGTGCGCCCAAGGTGATCGGCCTCACAGGCGACCAGGAAGTCTTCAAAGCGCTCAGGGCGGCGGTAGGCATCCAGGTTTTTGAATAACCTCAGGATGGTGTCAGGGCGCAGCTCGAATGCCTTGTGACAATGACCGTGGTATTCCGCCACAAGCAGTGCCAGTTCGGTGTAGTCTCTAGGCACCTTGTAACGCGCGCAGAGTTGTTTCACCAGCCCCTTGCTGCGCGCCTCGTGCATCTTGTGGCTGGGCCACTGATCTTTAGGTGTAGTACCCTTGCCCAGGTCATGGGTGAGGGCGGCAAAGCGCACCGCGCCTTTATCACTAATCCTTGCGGCTGCATCCAGTACCATCATGGTGTGGACGCCGGTATCAATTTCCGGGTGCCATTTTTCAGGCTGGGGTACACCCCATAGGCGGTCGATCGCCGGGAAAAGCACCTTAAGTGCACCACATTCGCGTAGTACCTCGAAAAATGCGGAGGGCTTCTGCTCAGACAGGGCCTTGCGTAGTTCCTGCCAGACGCGTTCCGGTACCAGGGCATCAATTTCTCCGTTATCGACCATGTCACGCATCAGGGACATGGTTTCTGGTGCCACGCTAAAACCAAGCCTGGCAAAGCGGGCCGCGAAACGGGCGACGCGCAATATGCGTACCGGGTCTTCGCAGAAGTGCTCTGAGATATGTCTGAGCAGTTTGTTCTGAAGGTCTTCCTGTCCGCCGTAGTAATCAATGATCTCGCCCTGTGTGTCTTCTGCAAGGGCGTTAATAGTGAGGTCACGGCGGCGCAGGTCCTGGTCCAGAGTGACATCAGGTGCTGCATGGCATTCAAAGCCATGGTATCCCGGGCCGGTCTTACGCTCGGTACGGGCCAGGGCATATTCTTCATGACTTTTAGGATGCAGGAAGACAGGAAAGTCCTTGCCAACCTGGCGGTAGCCCAGTGCCTTCATTTCCTCAGGGGTACTGCCAACAACGACCCAGTCGCGTTCCCTGACTGGCAATCCCAGAAGGCGGTCTCTTACAGCGCCACCGACAAGATAGGTCTTCATGAGCTGGATTCGCGACGGGCCCAGGTTCTGAAGTTCTGCAGCTGTGTATTGATGTCCCCCTTGCCAAGGTAATAGGGCGCAATGGCCTCGATAGATGTGGGGCAGGGTGTGCCCTGGCTGCAGATACTGTCCTGTTTGAGGGAATTGTAATTGTCGGTAGAAAAGGGTTTGCCAGGAACAAAATCCATGACGGTAGCCTGAAGCCTGCTGGCCCAGTCTGTCAGGCCGGCAATAACACGATGCCGTCCAAGGCAGCGAGCAGTGTATTCGACCAGTTCTTCCAGGGTGTACTGATTGGGGCCACACAATTCTATGCGCTGATCGAAGCTCTGCTTGTCATCGATGGCATTAACGAATGCTTCAGCAACATCACCGACATAGACCGGGGCAAAACGCGCATCCGGACAGGCCAGCGGCATAACGGGCGCTAGTTTCAGTAATCCGGCAAAGCGGTTCAGGAAGCTGTCACCTGGACCGAAGATTACCGAGGGCTTAAAACTGGTGATATGAATATTCCTGCCGGTAAAGGTATGCAGGTAGTTCTCGGCTTCCCCCTTGCTGCGCAGGTAGTGACTGCTGCCTTTACTGGAGTCTGCATTCAATGCACTCATATGCAGCAGGCGGGGTACCTTGTTATCGATACAGGACTGAAGTATGTCCTTGGCCAGATCGACATGGACCTTACGAAAGCCACGTCCGTCTCGTCCCTTCTCGTTAAGTATGCCGACCAGGTTGATGGCCACATCGCAGTCTTCTAGTGCTGAGTCGCGAACCGTTTTATCTGCAGGCGTACCCTGAATCAGGGTCAGACCGGGCAGCACTTTCATGTCTTTGTGTCTTTGAGGATGACGCGTGACGATGCGTACGCGATAGCCTTTTTCAATCAGCAGACCAGAAATGTAATGACCGACAAAGCCAGAGCCGCCGAAGATGCAAACCGTCTTTTTCATAAGGGTTTCGTTGTTATGCAAAGCCAAAGGGATCAGGGGTATAGTAGGTGATTCATGCAAGGATTACCAAGGAGATACTCATGGCCTTCGTCAGTCAGAACCCCGCCAATGATGAAGTGCTGGCAAGCTATGAAAACTGGAATGAGGCACAGATAGATAATGCGCTTTCAACCGCAGCGAGTGTTGCTGGGCAATGGTCATCCAGGCCGCTTCAGGAACGCTGTGACCTGTTGCGTAAAGCCGGTGATGTGATACGCAGGCGACGCGAGGAACTGGCGAAGCTGGCAACTCTGGAAATGGGTAAGCTTTATCGGGAGTCACTGGCCGAGATCGATAAGTGCGCCCTGGTCTGTGATTACTATGCGGACCATGCAGAAGAATTTCTTTCCGACGAGGTGATTGAGTCCGATGCCGGGCGCAGCTTTGTTGCTTATCAGCCTCTGGGTACCGTGCTGGCAGTCATGCCCTGGAACTTTCCCTTCTGGCAGGTCATGCGTTTTGCCGCCCCTGCACTGGCGGCGGGCAATACAGGTTTGTTAAAGCATGCCTCGAATGTACCGCAGTGTGCTATGGGGTTGGAATCTATCTTTACCGAGGCAGGTTTCCCCGAGGGAGTATTCACCAATCTCATGATTGGATCAGGGCAGGTTGAACGCGTGATCCGTGATCCGCGTGTCCATGCCGTGACCCTGACGGGAAGTGAGCCTGCAGGTCGAGCCGTAGCGTCTACGGCGGCCTCCGAGATAAAAAAATCTGTACTCGAACTGGGTGGCTCTGATGCGTTCGTTGTGCTGGATGATGCCGACCTGGAATGGACCCTGGATCAGGGCGTAATGTCACGTTTCCTGAATGCCGGACAGAGCTGTATCGCGGCCAAGCGTTTCATCCTGGTCGATGCAATTGCCGATGAATTTGTTGCGCGTTTTGCGGAAAAGGTTGCAGCCCTCAGGGTGGGAGAGCCCATGGATGAGGCTTCTCAGTTAGGCCCGATGGCGCGTGCCGATCTCGTTGATGAGTTGCATCAGCAGGTTGCTGACTCCATCAGTGCTGGGGCGCGCGCAGTAACCGGTTGTGCGCCTGTTGAAGATGTACAGGGTGCATATTACCAGGCCTCGATACTCGATGGCGTCAAACCGGGTATGCGTGCCTGGGACGAGGAGTTCTTCGGTCCTGTTGCCATTGTCATCCGTGCGAAAGATGAGGAAGAGGCACTGGCCATTGCCAACGATTCGCGCTTTGGTCTGGGAGGTAGTGTCTGGACGAGTGATAGTCAACGCGGGGAAGATTTTGCGAGAAAGTTAAAGTGCGGTTGTGCGTTCGTGAATGGGCTGGTAAAAAGTGATCCGCGTTTGCCGTTTGGTGGTATCAAGGCCTCGGGCTTTGGTCGTGAGCTATCTCACCACGGTATGCACGAGTTTGTTAACGCTAAAACCATCTGGGTTAAATAGGCTGGGGAGGCCAGGCGATTGAAAGGTCAACATAAAGGTCCTTTTCGTTTCATCAAGGCAGCTGAATATTCCTGGAAGGGGCTTAAAGCTACCTTCAAGCATGAAGAGGCCTTCCGTCAGGAACTCTTGCTGGTTGTCATCCTGGCCCCTGTCGCACTCTGGCTGGGAAATACGGGCATTGAGCGGGCACTGATGCTTGGCAGTCTGTTACTGGTTCTGATTGTCGAACTGCTTAATTCTGCGGTTGAGGCCGAGGTGGATCGACATGGAACAGAGTTTAATAAACTCGCTGGCAGGGCCAAGGACATGGGTTCTGCAGCCGTTATGATCAGCCTGATTAATGTGGCCATGATCTGGGGTCTGATTATCTATGATCAGTTGTCATAGTTCTGTCTTGAAAAGTTAATCGACGCGCAACGCAATTGTGACCTGCGCGTCATCCTGATGCGATATCTATGTCATGACTCCACAAGAGGATTTTGGTCATGGCAGAAAAAAACTATCGCAGTCTTTTTGTCTCCGATGTGCACATGGGTACGGCCGACTGTAAGGCCCGTTATCTGTTAGATCTGCTGACCACCACCAAGGCGGAATATATCTACCTGGTAGGTGATATTTTTGACCTCTGGGCCATGCCCCAGAAAATCAGCTGGACCAAAGAGCAGTCTGCTGTCATCCAGACCCTGCTGGATATGGCAGCCGACGGTGTGAATGTTACCTACATACCGGGTAACCACGATGCACCTCTGCGTCGCTTCTGCGGTTCACGTATCCAGGATATCGACATCAAACTGTTTGCCGAACACATTACGGCCGATGGTCGTCGCATGAAGGTAACCCATGGTGATGAGTTTGATGACCTGATTCGATTTAACGGCCCGCTGAAAAAGTTTGGTGATAATGCCTACTCCTTCCTGCTCAGGCTGAACCGGGTCTGTAGCACAGTACGTAAAACCATGGGGCGTTCCTACTGGTCTCTGTCTGGTTATGTGAAGTCACACCTGGGGCAGGCGCAAAGTTATGTGAACCAGTATGAAAGGTTGGTGGCAGAAAAGGCACGAGAAGAAGGATATGACGGCGTCATCTGTGGCCATATTCACCAGCCCGGCCTCAAGCGCATCCAGGGAATTGATTACTGTAATGATGGCGACTGGGTAGAGCATTGTACCTGTCTGCTTGAAGACCAGGATGGCAACATTGAACTGGTGCACTGGACAGAACAGCAAAAGCTTCTGGAACAGTTGCAGGCGCGTAAGGCTGATAAGCCTGAGCTGGAACTCGTCGCTTAATTTTCTTCGGGTTATTCTTCTGAAAGGCACTGGGACAGGTTATGCCCCAGTGCCTGCATCATTTCGAAATAGGCATTCGGTCCGGATGCATAATCACTACCAACAGGGTCCAGGGACTGGACCCTGGTTGATGTACCGCGAATCAGGTTTTCTACAATTGCAGGTTCAAACTGCGGTTCTGTAAACAGGCAGATAATAGCCTGTTCCTTTAATTGTTTTCTCAGTGCTTGCAGGTGCCTGCCACCAGGGGGCTGGTGTTCATCCAGTGTCACAATGCCGACCTGTTTGAGATGGTAGCGATCAATCAGGTAGCTATAGGCGTCATGGAAAACAATAAAGGGTTTCTGACTGACCGGGTTTAACTGTTCCGAAAGCTGTGTATCGAGTGCCAGAAGGCGCTGTTTCAGGGCGGCTGTGTTGTGCCTATATTGCGCACTATGCTGTGCGTCAGAGCGGATCAGTGCATCCCGAATCTTTTCACTGATAGCAATAGCCTGTATCGGATCAAGCCAGATATGTGGGTTTATGTCTTCATGACCATGTTCATGGTGACCCGCGTCGGGCCCTAATAAACTCAGGATATGCACCTCATCAGGCAGGCTCAAGATAATACGTGGCATGAAGCCCTCAAGAGGATCGCCCACCCAGATCAGGAGGTCGGCATGTTCCAGGCTGCGTCGCTGGCTGGGGCGCAGGTTAAAATGATGTGGTGAGGTGGTGGCCGGGATTAGTAATTCAGGTTTACCAACGCCCTGCATAATTGAGGCCGTGATCGAATGTATGGGCTGGATCGTGGTTACTACACGCAGTCCGGCTGACGCCGTGGTGGCGAGGAGCAGGAAGGTGATAAAGATTAACAGGCGCATAATGATCCGGTGTCTTGCAAACTCGATGTAATATTATAACATTGCATTATGCCGTCAACTGTTCGCATCAAACCGCTGAGCGATGATCAGGTCATGCAGCAACTGCATGCCGCAGATAAACTTTGTGATGAGCGGGCCATTAACCTGACGCCCCTGCGCCGCCAGGTGTTGGAGCTGGTGATTCGCCAGGCTCGCCCCGTCGGTGCCTATGAACTGCTCGATATGCTGCGTGAGGCAGGTCGTTCCAGTGCGCCCCCAACAGTTTACCGCGCGCTAGAGTTCCTGCTTGAGGCTGGGCTGGTGCACCGTCTGCCAGCCCAGAATGCCTACATGGCCTGC
>Ga0180435_10006160_pt1 | contig 11506 bp, 6 predicted proteins | sample SS_ome_3_FD_132467 | JGI IMG/M metagenome (GOLD analysis project Ga0180435, IMG submission 132467) | Hypersaline lake sediment archaeal communities from the Salton Sea, California, USA - SS_3_S_1 metaG | ecosystem: Environmental > Aquatic > Non-marine Saline and Alkaline > Hypersaline > Sediment...
GCTGCGGCTAGTCAGGAACAGGCTCAGGGTATCGATCAGGTCAATACAGCCATGGCCCAGATGGACAAGGTAACCCAGCAGAACGCCGCCAACGCCGAGGAATCCGCCAGTGCCTCCGAGGAGCTATCCGCTCAGGCTGAGCAGATGAACCAGGTTGTCGCGGAGTTGGCCGCCCTTGTCGGCGGTTCCAGCGGTGGCAACGGGCAGGCGGCTACCTCGGGCAACCGCGGGCGTAAGCACCTGAACATCAATGTCAGTCACCTGGATAAAGGTCATTCGCCCAGCGATCACGCTTTTCACCAGATTGCCGAAGGCAAAGGAAAGGCCGCCGAAAAGATGATCCCCTTGCATGCCGATGCTGATGGTGACTTCGATGAGTTCAATGCGTAATAGTGCGACTCGTTGTTCTAAGGTCCGGATCGTCTCACCAGCGGGCCGCGTCCAGCATATAAGGGTGTTCTTTATGGCTGAAAGATAGGAATATGAAGATAACCGACACGATAAAGAAAATCACAGCATGGCAGAGGCGATGGCTGGTGGGGAAAATCCCCGTCGTGAAGTACCCGCACCAATGGGTTGCAGTGGCAGTGGCCCTGGTGGTCGCGACGCTGTTTACCGTCTGGTGTGTGCATCGGGCCGACCGGCAGATGCGCGAGAAACTGCTGGATCAGACAAAACTGATAACCCAGGGGGTGAATCTCGACCACCTCAAAGCCTTGACCGGCACGGAGGCTGACCTTGATTCACCAGATTACCTGCATCTCAAAAAGCAGCTTGCCGATTTCAAAGAGAGCTACGCCAAATGTCGGTTTATTTATCTCATGGGCCGCAAGGCGGATGGATCCGTATTCTTTTTCGTGGATAATGAGCCCGTCGGCTCCAAGGACGAAGCTCCGGCCGGCATGATCTATGACGATGTGCCGGAGGGGTTTCGCCGGGTGTTTGCAACCGGAATTGCCGATACCGAAGGTCCTTTCACCGATCAATGGGGCGTCTTCATCAGCGGTGCTGTACCGGTCATCGACCCGCAAACCGGTGACCACACCGCGGTGTTGGCTATGGACATCGACGCGGGCAATTGGAACTGGCAGATCGCTGCCGACACAGCCCTGCCGGGGGGATTGATGCTGGTATTGTTGATTGGTTTGGCAACAATGGTTTTCCTGTCTCAGGTTGGGCAAAAACGTTCGATAAAGCCCATTCACAAACGCTTACTGATACCGCTGACCACTGTGTTGCTGATGCTGGGTGTCGGATTCGGGGTCGCCTTTTTCTACCAGCAGAAAATGGACATGCAGTATTCCACCCGGGATAAACTGGCGGCGGCGATAAACGACCTGGAAGGTGATTTGGATGGACAGGTAAGGACACTGTCCGTCCTGATAGATGGCCTGGTCCGCGATACGGGTTTGAACGAGGCGGTCCGAACCCAGAACCGACACCGTCTGCTGGCGGACTATGAGTCAATCTTCCAGCAAATACGGACGAACTATGAAGTCACGCACTTCTACTTTCACGGCCCGGACCGGGTGAATCTGCTGCGGGTGCACAAGCCGCAAAAACACGGAGATCTCATTGATCGTTTCACCGCGTTGCAGGCTGAACGAACGGGAAAAACTGCCTCGGGCATCGAGTTGGGACCGCTGGGGACCTTCACCCTGCGGGTGGTGCGGCCACTCTTCGACGGCGAGACCCTCGTGGGATACCTGGAACTGGGCAAAGAAATTGAGGATGTCCTGGCTACAATTTGCGAAGAACACGGGTTTGAGGTGGCGGTGGTCATTCACAAGACCTTCCTGACACGGGAAAACTGGGAGTCGGGAATGAAGATGCTGGGCCGAGAGGCCGACTGGGACCACTATGCCGACGATGTGCTTATCTACTCCTCTCTGAGCCAGTTTCCCCCCGCGTGTGACCGCTATATCGGTGAAGAAGGTCATACACACGGGAAACTGACCGATGAAATAGTCTATGACGGCAAGGTGTTCCAGCTTGTCGTTGATCTGCTGAAGGATGCTTCTGGTGCTGAAGTGGGCGACTTGATACTGTTGCATGATACTACCGAAGCGAAGGCGGCCTTTTATCGAGTTCTTGCCATATTGTTTGGGGGGATACTGGTTCTGATGACCGGACTGGTCGGATTTGTGTATGTTTTGCTCCGACGTACGGATGAGGGTATAGTCGCGCAGCAGGCAAATCTGCAGAAAAGTGAAAAGAGCCATCGGCATATCTTCGAACATGCCATCTCGGCAATTGCCACTCATAAGATCATACTGGATTCTTCGGGCCAGCCGGTGGACTACATCTTCCTGAGCGCGAATCCGGCTTTCGAGACCCATACCTCATTACGGGTCGCCGACATTCTCGGTCGTCGCGTCACCGAGGTCCTGCCGGGCATCGAGAATACGCCTTTCATCGAGATTTACGGCAAGGTCGCGCTGACCGGCGCGCCGGTCAGTTTTGAACAGTATTGCGAGCCGCTGGGCCGATATTACTTCATCAATGCCTACCGCTTGGACAAAGACATTTTCGCCACGGTATTTACCGACATCACCGCCCGCAAACAGGCAGAGGAAAAACTTCGCGAAAGTGAAAGGCGATTTATAGACATTCTGTACGCCTCCCCCGATGCCATTCTTCTGATCGATGGTGTAAAATTCCTCGACTGCAACCAAGCCACTGCTCAAATGCTCGGTTATGCCAGCCGGGACGAATTGCTGATGACTCACCCCGCTGAGTTGTCACCCCCGCGCCAACCTGACGGCCGACTTTCTCACGAGAAGGTCGAAGAGATGATGCAACTCGCACTTGATAAAGGCTTTATTCGTTTTGAATGGATTCACCGCAGAGCCAATGGGGAGGACTTTCCCGTTGAGGTCTCTCTAACTCCCATCAACTATCAGGGTAAGACGGTACTCCACTGCCTTTGGCGCGATATGACCGAGATTAAACGTACGCAGGATGAAAGAAATGCTCACGAAGCCAGGCTGGAAAGTCTGTTCAGGATATCGCAACATCAGAGCGAATCCATGTGCGAAATTCTGGATTTTGCCCTGCACGAAGCGATAAGTCTTACAAAAAGTGAAATAGGTTATATTTACCATTATGATGACACAACAGAGCAATTCACATTGAGCAGTTGGTCCAAAGAGGCCATGGCCCAGTGTGAGGTGACCGAAAAACAAACACTATACCGGCTCGAAGAAACCGGTCTCTGGGGAGAGGCGGTCAGACAGGCCAAGCCCATCATCATCAACGATTACCAAGCCCCCAATCCGTTGAAAAAAGGATGCCCCAAAGGACACGCTCCACTCCACAAATTCATGACCATCCCCATCCTTTCTGATGGCCGGATTGTAGGAGTAGTAGGCGTGGCCAACAAGAAGGAAGACTACGACAGGGTTGATGAACGTCAACTTACCCTCTTGATGGACTCAACCTGGAAAACCATGGAGCGTAAACAGAACGAAGTGTTGCTTCGGCAAAGTGAGCAACGCTATAATTTGGCCCTCCACGGTGCCGATCTGGGCAGCTGGGACTGGAACATCCAAACCTCTGAAATTGTCGTTAACGATCATTGGGCAGAAATACTTGGGTACACGCTTGATGAACTTAAAACTCCCTTGACTTTGAGTTTTTGGGAGGAAAGAGTCCATCCGGATGATCTGCCCAAAGTTAAAGCGATACTGCAACAGCATCTTGACGGCCTGGCCCCGACTTATGAAGCGGAAATGAGAATGCGAACCAAAAAGGGTGGCTGGGTCTGGATATTGGACCGGGGCAAGGTTCTGGAACGTGACGAAAAAGGAACTCCGCTACGTGCCTTAGGCACGCATCTTGATATTACCGAACGTAAGCGGTCGGAGACAGTAAATAAGGAAGCTAAAGAAGCTGCCTTGAGTATGATGGAGGACGCCGAGGCGGCCCGAAAAGAAGCTGAAGAGGTCAACGAAAAGTTGATGGAAGCAACCGCTTTCGCCAACGATATGGCCGCTCAGGCTGAGATGGCCAATATGGCCAAGAGCGAGTTTCTGGCGAACATGAGCCATGAGATTCGCACCCCTATGAACGCTATCCTGGGTTTTTCCGATATCTTAGCTCAAGATCAACTCACCGAGGAACAGCGGGAGTATGTCAATACGATCAGAAGTTCGGGTAAAAACCTGTTAACCATCATCAATGATATTCTGGACTTTTCCAAGATTGAGGCGGGAAATATGGATGTCGAATTGATCGAATGTTCTCTGGAGGAGGCACTGCGTAATGTTGGTTCCCTGCTGCGTCCCAAGGCGAAGGAAAAGGGTTTGGATTTCCAGATCCTCCATCGCACGGCCCTGCCCGCGATAATCCGCACGGACCCCACGCGCTTGCAGCAGTGTCTGATTAACCTGGTAGGCAACGGCATTAAGTTCACCGAAACAGGCCATGTACATATCATTGTTTCCCTACAGGGGACCAAACTAAAACCATTGCTTCGTTTTGATGTGGAAGATACCGGAATTGGTGTCCCCGCTGATAAACTTGAAACGATCTTCCAGTCGTTCACTCAGGCCGATGGGTCCACAACTCGTAATTTCGGCGGAACGGGCCTGGGATTGACCATTACCAGGCAACTTGCGAAACTTATGGGCGGGGAAGTCTCTGTCAAGAGACGACCGGACGCCGGCAGCATCTTTACATTAATGATACCAGCAGGCGTCGATATCAACGCGCAGCCGCAATTGGGAGAAGAGCACATGAAAGAATATACCAATCCATCAAATCCGACATCAACCAAAACTTATTTCGGTCGGGTCTTAATCGCCGAGGATGCCCCCGCGAACCAAAAACTGATTCTGATCTTGCTGCGAAAAGTGGGACTCGAACCGGTGTTGGTCGAAGATGGCAAACAGGCGGTAGAGGCGGCGACCGGTCAGTCCTTTGATTTGATCTTTATGGACATGCAGATGCCGGTCATGAACGGCTACGAGGCCACCGAAGCCCTCCGCCGGAAGGGGATCACTACCCCAATCGTGGCCTTGACAGCCAACGCCATGCAGGGCGATGAGGAAAAGTGTCTGGCGGCCGGTTGTGACGGTTATCTCAGCAAGCCAATCGGCCAGGACAAATTGCATAAGGTACTGGCGAGATATCTTTCTGCTCCGTCCGGCAAAAGCGTCACAACCACAGAAAACAAATCTAACTCTTGCCCTCAGGATACTTCAACCGAAACCAACCCGGCAACGGGGGATAGAATAAGAGCCATCATCGACTGGCAAGCCTTAATAGAAGTCTGTGATGAGGAGGACGTCATTGCTGAAATTACCGCTTCCATTAGCGAGGATACCCCTCGGAGTATGGAAATGGTCCTGGAGGCCATTAGAGAAAGAGATTTTGCCAAACTTGAGTTATACGCCCATCGCATAAAGGGGGCCACCGCCACCATCGGCGCCAAAACGGTTTCGCAAATTGCCGCCGAATTAGAACAGGCCGGTAAAAATGAAGATCTGGAAATAGCTCAGTCGCTGATAGAACAGGTGCAGGCGGAAGTGGATAGTTTATTGTTCTTTTTGACAGATCCGAATTGGATCCAAAAAGCAAAAAATCAGAGCGATATAACCCGGGCGTGAACATCAAGAATAAAGTTTTGTTTTGTGAATAGACGTGATATGTGTGACATAAAAACAGAAAAACAACGAAAAGTTTTGGTCATCGATGATAGTCAGAGCAACTTGGCGGTCCTGAGATTGCTGCTCCAGAAGATGGATTGTTTCCCCTTGTTGGAACAAACGCCTGAAAAGGGCATCGAATTAGCCGTGCAGGAACAACCGGATATCATTTTGCTGGACATTATGATGCCCGGGATCGATGGCTACGAAGTTTGTCGCAGACTTAAGGCCGATTTCCGGACAGCTGCGATTCCCATACTTTTCGTATCGGCTTTGCATGAATCTGATGAAATTATCCGCGGTTTGGAATTGGGTGCTGTCGACTATATCACCAGGCCCATTCAGCCGGGTGTGTTAAAGGCCCGGATCGATAGCGTCTTTCGCACGCTTAACCTTCAGGAAAAACTAGCTGATCAAGCCAGCACCGACCAACTGACCGGTCTTCCCAATCGAGCCTTGCTGCTGGATCGACTTACCTGCACCATCGCGAGAGCCAAACGTCGAAAAAGCTGTCTGTTTGCTATTCTCTATCTGGATCTGGATCAGTTCAAACATGTTAATGATAATCTCGGTCATCAATCTGGGGATCAATTACTCATTGAGGTGGCAAAAAGGCTAAAAGACTGTGTTCGACCTGAGGATACCGTAGCTCGGATGGGAGGCGATGAGTTTACGATCCTGCTTGATGAGATCGTGGATTTTAGTGAAGCGCTAGGTGTTGCCGAACGGATTCGGGAAAGATTGAAACCTCCCATAAACCTGGAAAGAAACACATTCTCTTGTACGGTAAGCATTGGTATCGTGGTATGTGCTTCGGGACAGGTAACACCGGATATCCTTCTGCGAAATGCGGATACCGCAATGTACCGCGCCAAAGAGATGGGCAAAGATTGCTATCAACTGTTTGACCCTGGTATGCAGGAACAGGCACAACAACGATCCAACCTGAAAGCAGAACTGCAACGGGCAGTTGAACAAGAGGAATTTGTATTACATTATCAGCCTATTGTGGAGTTGAATACCGGCAATCTCAGCGGATTTGAAGCCCTTCTGCGCTGGCAACATCCGCAGCGAGGTTTGATCCCACCCTTGGAGTTTATCCCTCTGTGCGAGGAAACCGGGCTGATTATACCAATCGGTCAATGGGTGATTAAACAGGCGTGCCGTCAAATCCGCATCTGGCAGGAGCAGTTCAGACGGCCAAGGCCGTTGTCGATGAGCGTCAACCTCTCTGTTCTGCAATTAAGTGATAAGGATATTGTCGACCATATAAACCTCGCTCTCAGTACAATCCAACTTGATCCGAGTTGTTTGAATCTGGAAATCACCGAGAGCATGCTCATGGAAAATCCTGATTCGGCAATATCCACACTCAGGCAGATAAAGGAATTGGGGGTAGGCCTGTCTATGGATGATTTTGGGACGGGCTATTCGTCCTTAAGCTATCTGCATCTGCTTCCATTGGACATCCTGAAGGTAGATCGCTCTTTTGTGAACAATATCCAGGAAGGTAATGATAGCGCCAGGATTATTCAGACTATCATAGTACTGGCCAAGAATTTAAATCTGACCACTATCGCCGAGGGTATAGAAACGGCTGGGCAATTATTATATCTTAGAAATATAGGCTGCCAATATGGACAGGGTTATTTTTTCTCTAAACCGCTAACTCACCAAGCTGCCCAACAATTAATAGAACAGTCCGACGGAATTTCTCTGAAAAACGGGCTTTATAAGCTGTGTCTTGAAAGCGAAACAGTAAAGTGAACTGTACATGATTTGGACCAATATTATCAGGAGAACACAAATGAAAGTTTTGATCGTAGAAGATGATTTTACCGCCCGGAAATTACTGCAAGTCTTTTTACGCGAACATGCCGATTGTGAGGTAGCCGTCAACGGCAAAGAGGCGGTGCAAGCTTTTGCCGATGCATGCGATAATGACCAACCCTATGACCTTATCTGTCTGGATATTTCCATGCCGGAAATGGATGGTCAGCAGGCATTACAAGAAATACGACGATTAGAGGAAGAACGAGATGTCGCTATAGGGGACGGGGTTAAGATTGTTATGACCACCGCCTTTGGCGATAAAGAGAATGTCATGACAGCCTTTCGGGTCGGTTGTGAATCATATCTGGTCAAACCCGTCAGCCGGGAGAAACTGTTTGCAGAACTTGAAAAACTCGGACTCCTGCAGACAGAGGTAAAATAGTATGAAAGCTCTGATCACAGATGATAATGCCACCTCCAGAATCAGCTTGATCGCCAATTTTAAACGTGGGGAGTTAATGGGATTAGCTCCACTAAAAGATAAATCTAATGGGTTTTTCCATATCTGCTGCCAATCATTATATTTCTGATATATCCTCCTTGATGAATGGATTTGCGACTTACAACAAGGAGTATAGAGGACAATTATGATGTTTGACCAGAACCGAATAAGTACTATAATGCATAGCAGATCAGCCCGAGCCGTCACCCAGCGTCGGAAAGGAGGTGACTTATGAACGATTTGGTACGGCTCTGGAAAAGGCCGTCTCGTGACGGCAAAAGATTTTCGTTTGTGCTTATCTTCAAGGATGAGCAGGGTAAAACCCGTTATGAATCCCTTGGTCATGCAAGTGACCGCAAAGCCCAACGACAATGTGCCCAGAAAAAACGCGAGTTGCGGATGGGTGTTGCTGGACCAGTTTCAATGAGACTGAGTGAGTTTCTGGAAGATAGTGTTGAGCGGGCCCGTGGACAAGTGACCGATGCCACGATTCAGGAGTATGATTCAACGATGAGACATTTCATCCGTGTAATTGGTGATATCGATTATGGCATTATCAGTCATGAACATGGCGAGCAGTTCATCCAGGCATGTCTGCAAGGTGGCAATCGTCCGGCCACAGTTGCCAAAAAGGTAGGATCTCTCAAACGTCTATTCAACCTGGCAGTCCAACGTGGTCATATCGAGAATAGTCCATTTCGATATGTGAACAAGCCCAAGGCAGCTGAAGGTGCCATCCATGTTTACAGAGATGATGAGTGCGCCCGGATGGTAGAAGCAGCCAGAGATGTGAAAATCGGAGCGCCTTTCCGATGGGATATTCTCATTCTCACCGCGCTCTGCACAGGCATGCGTCGTGGTGAATTGCTCAATACTATCTGGCAGGATGTTGATTTCGCCGGGCAACAAATTCACATTTCTCCCAAGGACGAAACCGAGTACACATGGGAATGGCACATCAAGGACACAGACACACAACACATCAAACTACACTCAACGATCATATCGCTAATAAAGTTTTCCGGGTCACTCACCCCTTTCACCCTCTCTTCGGCCAGGAATTAACTGCTTTATATCGTCGGCGCATAGACGGGGAAGATTTTCTATTTTTCCAGAACGTGGAAACTCATAATAATGGCATTTCCATCCACTGGACCAATCTCAAACCGCCAAATCCTTATGTAGTAATATCTGACGGTCGATCCCTGTTCCGTACCCAAGAATTGCTGGAGTTGGTACAGCTACTCAAGGATTTAAAACATACTAAGAAGCGGTCACCCCGCAAAAAACGAAAATCGGGATGTGACTCTAATTACGCCGCAAGCGCTACTATAATTATGCCGCAATATGGTTTGTAGTGCCCTATAGGGAGACCTGTAAATGAATACATACTTTTATATAAAAGTAAGTTATAAATATTTTATCTTGACTACACTAAAAGTATGGTATATAATTATCATAACATATAATCGAGGCTTTGAATGGAGTCTTGGCCATGGCATCTACCAGAAACCCCCACTTCAAAAACGAGGCCCTGCGAAAGGATCGGGCGTTAAATCCTCATCCCGAGAGCGTGACCGACATACTCTTTGGATCCTCGGAATTCTTCGATCCTTGCGATCTGGTCCAAGTCAAATACGAGATGCTGCGTCGTGTTCACCAGGATGGTTGGTCGGTGGCCCAAGCGGCCCGGACTTTTGGCTTCTCGCGCAATGCCCTTTACCGGGCCCAGGCCGCCTTCCAACAAGACGGTTTGCCGGGCTTACTGCGCGAGCGCCCCGGACCCCGGCGGGCGCACAAATTCACCGGCGAAGTGATGGACTTCATCGCGCAGGCCTTGTCACAAGATTCTTCTTTGACGACCGTGACGCTTCGCCAAATGATCCAGAAACATTTTGGGATCTCCGTTCATCGTCGCAGCATCGAACGCGCCCTGACTCGGCGCCAAAAAAAGGGCTAAACTCTTCTCAAGCAAAACCCAAAGTCAGGGATCCAGCCACGTTAGTGAATCGGTACGAACAGCTTCGCTGCCAGGCGTTGGGAGAGTTATTTACCGAAGGAGCGGGTTTGGGTTTGGCCCTGTTCCTTCGTCGGGGAATGACCGCCTGGATGGATGCCTGGACGAAACATGCGCCTGGCATGGGAGCCGTGGGTATTCGTAAACCGGTGGTGGAGAATGTGATTCAGCAGGATCTCAGTCATCAGGTGACCATGCTGTTGACCAATATGGTAATAAGTTTAGAACAAACGGAGAGTAACGATGATCGCCGAGACCAACCAGAAAGTAACGAAGGACCATTTGCAACGCAAAGCCTACCTGTATATACGTCAGTCTTCGCCCCAGCAGGTTCGTGAAAATCAGGAGAGCACCCACCGTCAGTATGCCCTCCAACAGCGGGCGATAGAGTTGGGCTGGCCGTCAGGACGGGTCGTGGTGATTGATGACGATCAAGGCCTGACGGGTGCTGTAATGGATAATCGTAAAGGTTTCCAGCGATTGGTTGCGGAAGTAGGGCTTGGTAACGTAGGTATTGTGCTGGGGCTGGAAGTCTCCCGTTTAGCGCGCAATAACGCTGACTGGCACCGACTCCTGGAGATTTGCGGATTGACCCAAACGCTGATTCTTGACGAGGACGGACTCTATGATCCCTGCCATATTAACGACAGGATTTTGTTAGGGCTAAAAGGGACCATGAGCGAATTGGAACTGCATCTGATCCGGACCCGGATGCAGGGCGGCTTTCTCAATAAAGTGCAACGGGGAGAACTGTATATCTCCCTGCCGGTAGGGTTTGCCTTTGATAGTGAAGGCAAGGTGATTCTCGATCCGGACAAGCAAGTGCAGCAAAGTATACGTCTTTTATTCCAGACGTACCGTCGGGTGGGAAGTGCACGAGGGGTGGCGATTCACTTTCAACAGCAGGATCTGTTGTTTCCTTCTCGTAGAAGTAGTAAAAATAATCAGCCGCAGGTATGGAATGAATTATGTGCGGTACGGGTAGTCGCTCTACTTCACAATCCGGCTTACGCCGGTGCCTATGTTTACGGTCGAACCCACGTAATTCGGCATGCTGATGGCAGGTGTGGACGGATCATACTACCGAGGGAGAAATGGAAAGTATTGATTAAGGATGCTCATGAAGGTTACATCTCATGGGAAGAATACGAAAAAAATCAGAAACAACTTCAATCTTGGGGTCGGGCCAAAAGCGGACTCCATAAACGACCCGGGCCGCCCCGGGAAGGCTGTGCCCTCTTGCAGGGATTGGCCATTTGCGGTGTTTGCGGAAGACATATGTTTGTTTCTTATAAGTATCGCAGACGTGATGATCGTTTAATACCCAAGTACGAATGTCGCATAGAGAAAAATAGATGGGGAGGAGCCAGTTGTCAATACATTTCCGGCGAGGGGGTCGATGAAGCGGTAGGCAAACTTCTTATGGAGTCGGTTACCCCCCTCACTCTTGAAGTTGCATTGAATGTACAGAAAGAATTACAGCAGCGATTCGAAGAGACGGATCGAATTCGCAGACAGCAAGTGGAACGAGCACAGTATGAGGCCGATCTCGCTCAGCGCCGCTAC
>Ga0180435_10006161_pt1 | contig 11503 bp, 6 predicted proteins | sample SS_ome_3_FD_132467 | JGI IMG/M metagenome (GOLD analysis project Ga0180435, IMG submission 132467) | Hypersaline lake sediment archaeal communities from the Salton Sea, California, USA - SS_3_S_1 metaG | ecosystem: Environmental > Aquatic > Non-marine Saline and Alkaline > Hypersaline > Sediment...
CAGCTCTCGTCGGTAATCCTCTACGTTTTCATGGCCGTCGAAATACAGACGCAGCCGCCCCATGGCCTGGTAATTCTGCACCTCCTTGCGCGGATAACTCGACAGCTGGCGGCACATCCCCTGAGCTTTGCCATAGTGTCCTGCGAAAATTTCCTTGCGAATCTTCGGCAGTGTTTTAAGGCCGTTGGGATTTACCGGGTTATACGGGCTGCCTGCCCAGAGCGTTTCATCATTGAAGGGGATGACTTCCTCGCTTGTACGTCCGTAGACCATAGCGGCGAAACGTCCGGTTCCGATCGGCAGTCCTTCCCAGAATTTTTGCGCCGGTTCCCGATACCACCAGCGCATATCCATCTTAGCGGGATCCGTCTCGACGGATTTCCTGAGGACAAAGCCCGCGTTGACCCAGTCGGCCCAATCGCCCTTGTTACCGTCGCCCGCATCCGTTACGCACAAACTAATGATTTTAGCCCCCTGGGGAATCTTCACGTCAAACCGCCAGGGAATAAACATGATCCGCATGACCGGGCTGGCCGCTGCCTCTTCCCCGTCGATAAACACCCGAAACACCGCGCTGGGATACATTGCCAGGTTGCTGCCTCTGCTGGTGCGGAGCATCTCTTCATCCATGCCCACCTCGGCCACGAAGCGGTCGTACTCTTGTTTCACTCTATACATCATGGCGTTCGGTGCGTGCACTCCCATGCCTCGCTTATAGGTCTGTCTGCGCAGCACCAGAGGCTGGCCCCGATTATTCCTGTCCTTCTGAGGTCCCCGCACGAAAGGCGACCAGCGATGTCTGCTATCCGAAGACGAATGTCCCGGCCCGGTCGTACGAAAAGGCCTTACGTCGCCCAGGTACACATCGGGCAGGGGCGGCTTGGCGTCCAGCTTGGCATAGTATCCCGTTGTCTCGATACACACCGGTCGGCCGTCCTCGAACGCCTGGGTCCGCAGGAGCGTCGTCTCCGCGAACGTCAAAGGCCCCTTGTAGGCTTTTGACGCCGCCGTCGGTGCAGTGCCATCAGTCGTATAACGAATCGTCGCCCCCGCCTGCCACGGCGTGCTCACCGTGACGATCACGTCTTCCTCGAACAAGTGAGGTCGTTGCACCGTCCCCCACGGCGCCAGCCGCACCGGGTCCACCGGTTCGCTGCATTGGATATGCCCCAGCCGCTGCAATTCGTCGTACAACTGCACCGACGAGCACAGATACCTTTCGAAGTGTGCCACCGTCCGGGCCGTCAGATCATCCGGCGTGACACCCTGGGCCGGATCGTAATCCGGATGCGCGTCCGTCAAGTCGCGTGCCAGTATGCAATCGAACCCTGCCCGCTTCATATTCATCAATCCCACGCTCTTATGCAGCAGGCACACTTGCGTATGGACCCCCAGGAACAAAAGATGCTCAATCCCCCGCCTCTTGCAGAGCGTGTACAACTGCTCGAAACTGTTGGGCATGAGGTCGTTCTCGGCAATGCTCAGGTCCGGATGCATACTGTCCCACCCGAACTGGCTCAGGCACCTCTCGCTTCCGCACGCACAACCGGGGCCCTGGGGCGGCTTGGGACACTCAAACTCCTTTAACGGCGGCAATGGTTCCAATGGTGTCGCCAGCACCCGTTCCCGCTGTGGTGTACCCAAATACGCGTCCACGACGTCCGTCGGGGCATAGAACACCTGCATCCCCAGTTGCCGGGCCGACCGTAAGCATTGCTCCATCCTCGGCACGAGTGCCCCGACCCGCGCCGTCGCCGTCTTGCACCAGTGATAATTCCACATGTCGATCACCACGACGCCGGTCTTGGCCGGATCGATCTCCCGCTCCACCACTTGCACCTGGCCCGTCTGCCTGTCCCGGCTCCGCAGCCGAAATTTGACCGACTCCCCCAGTGCCGCATCGCACGCCACTATCGTTGCGACCACCATTGCCGCCACAATGCCGACCCGGAATCCTCGGCGGGCAAGTTTTCTGTTCGTATTAATATCGAATTGATCTGCAGACGGTGAGGTCATGAGTAAGACTCTTTCAAATAGTTTACGTGGGTCCGTTGGATAACATGACAACTGGGTGCAAGTGCACAACGACGACATATGGCAATGTGGTGCCAGGGTTGGTCCTCTATGGCAGGGGGAACGTCGGTGAGACAATATCAGCGAGCCGCTCCCTGGGATGTACCTTGAGCTCGGTGATCTTGCCAGCCCGGTAGCGGGCTTCAACGGTGGTGTTTTTTGGCGCGTGCAGTTTAAAGGACACATTCCATTCCTTCGGCCAGGCCGGCAGGAGGTAGATTTTGTCATCGACCGGCTGGAAGAGCATGGCCTGAATGGTCTGCTGAGCCACGCCGCCGTTGTCGTGATCGGGCACCCAATCGCCTCTGATGTAAAAGGCGGGAAAACGATAATTTCCGTGCAAAGTGAAACGCTGGGCCAACTGGGTGCGGGCCTCGTCGGTCAGTCCCAGCCAGGCGGCAAAGACGTTGTCGTTGTGCCAGCATTTGTAAATACCTCGAAACGGGCGTGCCTTCAGGTACGTATAACGCATCAGTTCCAGATCCGGCCGACCTATCCCGTAGAGACGATAGGGAAACACCGCGTACATAGCCACATTTTCCGCGTTCCTGGGTTTAGCCGAGATGGTTTGTGCCGCCGCCATATAGCGATTGCCCTGGTCGTCCCGTTTGATCGGCATGGCCGGCAGATCGCCCCGAATTCGCTTCCAGTGATCACGTTGTGCCGGAGTGGCCAGGTCGTTCGGCAGGGCGAGCAACTCCTGCAGCACCCTGTCGAGCCCGGCAATTTCCGGTACAGGATTCACCACGTCCCAGTAGGTCTCCAGTGCCTGGGCAGGATGGAGCTTGATCTTCCCGTCCGGGCCGCGTTGCCAGTGCTGATCGAAAAACTTCACTATCTCGCGCGCCAGGGGCAAGCCGGTATCACGCAAAAACTGTCGATCGCCGGTATAATGGTAGTAATCCAGCATCATCAACGTCAGTTCCAAACCACCCTGCCAATAGCGGCGGATAAAACGATTGTCGGTCAGCCCCAGAGGTTTGTCCTTGCGGTCCCAGCCGTAATTGCTATTGGCGTAGGTACCCCAGAAGCACAACGTCTCAGGGAAAAACGCCCCTTCATGGCCGTAATACTTCTTTGTCCTTTCCGTGGCCAGTTTCAGCATGTCGCGATACATGGCGAACAAAGGCGGCATCAGATCAAAGTCTCCCGCCGCCAGCATGGGCCAATAGAACTGCCGGGTGTTTTGAAACCAGTAAGGCTCCCCCCAGCTACGAAAGTCCGCGTTCCACCGGTCCAGGCCCCGTCTATCAGGTTCCAGGGCACGGTAACCGTCCACGTGAAAGATGCCACCGTTGAACTTGATTGGAAAGTTTCCCCGCCCGCCGCAGGCGATCAGATAGCGATGCAGATGCCAGCCCAGCGATATCTTGCGGGTTTCCTCCGGATCGCCTCCGTCGACGCGGACCCAGCTGCGATCCCAGAAATTCTCCCACCAGCCGCGGTGGGCAACGCGATCCTGCTCCAGCTTGCCAGCCTTACCGGCCAAGTCCCGCAACTGGTTCAACCAGTCATTGGCCGAGGGCGTTTGGGCTGTGAGCAGATGGACGGTAAAGTGGAAGTTATTTCGCGCTGCCGCAGAACGGAGTGTCTCCCGGCCGGCGCGAATGAGGTTGTCGCCCTGAACCAAACCGCCAAAGGTGCGATGCAGCAGTGGATCCCGCGCAGTCCTGGCAAACTTTTCAAGTGCCTGTAATTTCAATGATTCGCGCCAGACCGAACGCTCATTACGGTGGTACCAGATAAGTTGGTTGCCCTGGTTCTCCGCAATAGTGTCGGGCTCCACCATGACCGGTCGATTCGAGCCCATAAGCGCATAGGCGGAGTGAGCTTCCTCTTTTTGCAGTTCTCTGCGCTTTTGTCGCCAGCATTCCAGCTTCACCTCCACCTCGAAGGGCACGGAACGGTCCACTTCGACATGGATAACGGGATGATGGGCGTCAACCCAGAGACGCAACTGCTGCCGACTGTTCCCTGCGCCGGAGTTGACCACCATTTCGCCCTGCTCCAGCCGCAGTTCCTGCCGGAATGTGCCTGTGGTTGACTTGGCCACGGGTGAACAATGGAGTCGCAGCCGAGCTACCTTGAGGAGCCGACCGTTTTCGCTCCACGCGTCAGTCTTGCCGATGTAGAACAACAGATCGCCGGAGGGCTCGACCCAGGCGTTGACCCCGATATCACCGTTTCCCAAGGGCATGGATCCGGAGGCGTCCTTGCTGGGGCTGTCCCAGACGACATTGTACTTTTCCAGCGGTTTGTCCGCCCCCACACAGGGCACGACCCATCCCAACAGAATACACAGCAACCATTGACCAACAAAATACTTCCTACCGTTCATCATAATTTGTCCTCTTGACAAATGCCGTAACCGTTCACGGGCACTTTGAGCGAATTGAACAACGCGCTCAATTCAAAATGCCTATTTTTAAACTCAATGGCTTATAGCATACGCAAGGTGGCATGTCGATATTTTTCTCAAGCAGAGATCTTTACTGGTCTGACAATAATCTTGCTGGCGTACGTTTGCGAAATTTTTGCCGACGCGATATAACTGCATGTATTGCTACGACTTGCGACGCTATGGTTTTAGTGGTTTTTGTCAATAACATGATAAGGCAAGTCATAGAAGGCAAACTAGTTACAGCAGAGCAGATTTTGGCCGAAACAGAGATAGACGTTGAGCGTGTGGCGCAGAAGGTCACAGAAGCAATTATACCCATTGGGTATAATTTTGCCGGGCAGGATCGATTATAAGCGATTGCCGAAAATAGAGTTACGAGATCATTCCCATAGCATTTTCAGGTGGGACAGGTATAGCTCTCACACACCAACGGTGAAGTTATACCCATCGGGTATGAAAATTCCGGGCAGGGCCCGATGTAATTGTTTTCTGGTTAAGTATATACATAATGCGAAAACGGGAAAATTCAATCGGAAGCAGTATAACTCAAAGAAATGTTGACAGGATGATTATAAGCAGATATAAGTTGGATATCTTTCCAGACTGATTAGGCTGGCGTGAAAGAAAACATCGGCAGGCAAGACTGGCTGATAGTTGCCTGGTTCGTTATATACCCATTGGGTATCATTTTGCCGGGCAGGGCTCAATGTAAATGTTTTCTGGATAAGTATATAAGCGATTGTCGAAAAATAGAGTCACGAAATCACTCCCATGGTATTTTCAGGTGGGACAGGTATAGTAAAAAAATTTTAAGGCGGCATGGCCAAGTGGACTAAGGCGACGGATTGCAAATCCGTTATCGTGGGTTCGAATCCCACTGCCGCCTTTTATATTTAAAACCTCATTTCCTGCAATAAAAACCTCTTTCTCCTTTGTTATTCTAGATTTACAGCCACTTTTATTGATTAAAGTTTTACCCTCTAATTGTCCATAACAGTCCAATGTAGTCTTTTGTCTTCCGCATGGTTTGGCCGAGTTTTTGGCAAAGTTATTTGACTGAATTTCAATAATATTTTCGCGCCCATCGGTTCCCGTCGCCGTGGCTTTTTCCATTTCTCTGTGAGGCAATGAAAGGTCAGGCAATCCTTCTACTGCCGTTTTTTCCTGCCCGCGGAACGAATGGGTATATTTCTGCATCGTCGAATTTATGTTTTCGTGTCGCATCAAAATCTGTGCTGTTTTAGGATGTATCCCGCTGGCAGCCAACATACTTCCCATCGTATGCCTGAGAGAATGAAAATCGGCAAACCGACCTGTTGCATCCACATAAGGAATGCCAGCCGCCTCGAGGTCGATCCTCCGCATTTTTGCCAGTCGATTCCTGTTGGGCATGGCAAAGGCCGATGTCTGCGGTAACTTGCCTATAAATACTTTTTAATTCTTCCGCCGTGTCTTTTCTGACCGGAAGAATATCTTGTTTCCGATTTTTACAATATCCAGCCTGGACAGTAGTTGATATAGCAAAGTCCCTATTATCTGATCATGCAGGGGGCTATCCAGGTACAGCAGCATCCAATGCAATCTCCGTGCGGGATAGATGTTTCTCGATAGTTTGTATGAGATCCTCCGTCTTAAGCGGTTTGCTTAAGTAATCATCCATGCCGGCCTCTAAACAATGCTCACGATCACCTTTTAAAACATTTGCAGTCAGGGCAATAATCGGTATTTTGCAGGTAGATTTACCGACAATTTCTCCTTGCTTCTCTTTCTTCCTGATGATTCTCGTCGCTTCGAATCCATCCATTTCGGGCATCTGGCAATCCATAAGAATGAGGTCGTATTTCTTCTCACTCACGGCATCGATTGCCTGGGTGCCATTCAGAACGACATCACAGCCATAACCTTCCAACTCCAGGATATTGACCGCCACTTCCCGGTTGATATCGTTGTCTTCGGCCAAAAGAATCCGGATATTGCTTTTGTTTTGCGTATCTTGCAATGGCTGGCTTATATCAGTCCGATGCGATGTATTTGTGTTCATTTCGCTGTCTGTTTTGGTGACGGCTCCAAGTATGGTGTCTAGAAGATGCGATGGTTTGACTGGTTTTGCCAGGCATGCAGAAAAACCTATCTCTTTCAATTGCGGAAGATATCCTTCGTTACCCAAGGATGTCAGCATAATCAAGACTATATCCCGAAGAGATTCATTTTCCTTGATGGTTATGCCTAATTGTTGTCCGTTCATGCCAGGCATCTGCATGTCGAGAATCGCCAGTTGAAATGGATTTTCTCTTTTCGCTGCTTCCCCGAGTATTGTTAGGGCACTCGGGCCATCTACGGCTGTCTCGGTATGCATACCCCAGACTGTAAGTTGTTGCAGCAATATCTCTCGATTCATATCGGTGTCATCCACGACAAGGACGCGCATTTCCCGAAGGAGATCACATTTTGTCCGTCGCCAAGCTAACTCGGTGGAACAACTCAATTTCTGCAAGCGTGCCGTAAACCAAAATGTCGATCCCTTCCCTATTTCACTCTCTACTCCTATCTGTCCGTTCATAAGTTCGCATAGCTGTTTCGAGATTTTCAGTCCCAAACCCGTACCGCCATATTTCCGAGTTGTTGATGCGTCCACTTGTGAAAAGGCTTTAAACAGTCGATCTATACGTTCAGGCGGAATGCCGATGCCGGAGTCGCGGATCCGGACCTGTATGGTAATGTCGTTTTCGGTATCTTCGACAGGGGTAATCTCTATGGCTACAGCCCCGCTTTCTGTGAACTTGATCGCATTGTTCACCAGGTTTATGAGAATCTGCTGCAAACGGATGGGATCTCCGCTGAGGTGTGGTTCTATTGAAGGATGAATGAAACTGGAAAGTTCAAGGCTCTTATCTGCAGCTTTATGCATCATGATGTCAATCACTTCTTCAACGGTTAACCACAAGTCAAAATCTACGTTATCCAGTTCCATTTGCCCAGCTTCGATTTTCGAGAAATCGAGGATGTCATTTATCAGATTCAGCAGACTATTGGCGGAGGTTTTGGCGGCCCGGGCGTACTTATGCTGTTTCTCATCAAGGCGGGTGGTCAACATCAATTCGGTCATACCAATGACGCCGTTCAAGGGGGTACGGAGTTCGTGGCTCATGTTAGCCAGAAATTCACTCTTGGCAATATTGGCTTGCTCAGCCACCTCTTTAGTTGTTTCTAGATGTTCGAGACTTTCTTTCAGCTTCTGTTGCCGATCTTCTAGAATCGCCATCATTGCATTGAATGATTCCCCAAGATTACATATCCGACACTCACAGCCTGATTTTTAGTGTGTTTGAGTTTCAGAGTGACATAGGCTTTATTAAAAACGTTATCTCCGGCCGAATCTACCTCACCTAAAGCTTCCGTATGTTGTAATCCAAAGTCACAGGATGTCCTGTCATTAAAAGCATAGGTTCCATCCAGAAGCAATGAGTATGAATTTCCTCTAAAATCATAAGGAGTTGCCCCTTGAGCGTGAGTGGTTGCGACGCCAACGGCCGGAGTACTGAGTTTATAATTTTCGAGCATAAAAGTCCCTACAAAATAGAGATTGTTTCCCGGATACCAGGAGCAACTTCCCGCGCCTTGATGAATTTCCATGTTTTGTGTCTTCCCGCCTAAGGAAGTGTCTATGCTCTCTTGAATAAACTGGTACATTAGTGTGGAACTTAATTTGCTATTCAAACGCCAATCTGTTTTCAGCTTTAATTCTCTTCCTGCGTTCCTATAACTGTCGACAAATCCAGGATAAAACGTTGTGTCATCCAGCAGATCAGTATAAGTATGTTCAATATCCTTAAGGCGAAACAGAGATGTTAAACGAACTGCCGGATTGAAACGGCGAACAGCTTTCATAGTATAGACCTGATCAGTTACGCTTATATCCGTTGTCCGCGAGTAATCCGGATCACTAAATACGCCCCCATGTATGTCACGTTCTGTCCAGTCCAACTTTCGCTGTTCCAGGTCCGCATCAAAACTCAAGGTTGTTCGTTTAATACCTTTATATACAAGACGTAAGGTTTCTGCTACTCGTACTTCGTCCTGCAAGCTACTGACAAGGCGGGGTTTCGCCGGGTCTGTATAGCCGTGGGTTAGAAAATTATAATATTTACTGGCCCCATTCATGAAGGAATTTGTCTTTGAATCCTCAATACGGGCACCAGCGCTAAGGGTGAGATTTTCAATTCCCATCAGATTATCTTTAAGATAACCAAAAGTCCCGACATTTGTTCTTCTGCTGTTACCTCCTGCATCGGCAGTGTGTTCTCGATAGCCAATAATGTCGCGTGTACTATTATTATTCAGATAGTTATACATATAGTTTGTGGACAGGTGTGTCTCTTCATCAAGAAAACTGTCAAACATAAACATTGTTCGCCAATTTGTATAGCCAAGATGATCTTGTTGAATACCAACGTGTTCTACGTTTCCGTTACTATCATAGCTTGAGATATCAAGCCGTTGATTATCGTGATACTGCTCAAACTCCTGCCTTACCTTGAGATTGTACTTCTGGGCAAACGTTTGGGAGGCCTCTATGTATAAGTTGTCCGTAATACCTTTGAGATTGGATACCACCGGTATATTTGAGAAGGTCTTGCCGTCAGCTGTATCCCCCTCGGCACCGCGTAGAAGTACTTCTTTACCGTCTTTTACCGATCGATGCCAACCAAATATATACTGCGGTTTATCTTTGGGCACAACGCCTAATTCTATATTGTATTTCCTGCGGTCGACGAAGAAGTATGAATCAGATTTCTCTACTAAGTGCTCTGTCGGTGCTTCCCAGAATTCATTTGAACCATCGAAGTATCGCCTTAATCCCGAAAAGTCGAGCCGTAGATAGTGACTATTTTTCTTCTTCATTAGCATAGAGAAGTGATAATCATTGTCGTAAAGAGTACGCCCTGCGATGGTCATGTCGTACCCACTGGGATCGGGATTCTTAGTTTTAACGTATAGCCAATCGAGTCCACCAGCATTTCCGTCTGTTATCCAACGATCTTCACGAAAACGGCCTTTATCTTTTTGCATAAAGAAATTGTCATAACGAAAACTTACTGAGCCTTCTAAACCTCCAGTTGATTCGTTAGGGTCTCGACCTAAGGCGACATTGTTCATTTCACCGAAGTATATTATTCCCAACACCGCAAGTGCATATCTGATCGCACATTTGTTGTGAATAATTCTGGGGTCTTCAGCCTGCTTTAACATTAAGCATCTGTTCATTGTCAACTCACTTCCGTAAAGACCTCCAGATGTTTGAACCGTGAACTGCCGAGTGACAGTCGAGACAATCTTGACCGGCGGCAACGGGATGGCTGCTATGATTGTGGGCACCAATGGCTGCCGTAGGTGAGTTGAATCGTGACTCCCAGTGGCATCGAAGACAAGTAATCGTTTGACCGGCCACCAAAAGCTTGTCATTTATCGATCCGTGAGGATTGTGGCAGGTTCGGCAGCCATCGCGCATTGCGTCATGCTCAAAGACAAAAGGACCCCTTACTTCTTTATGGCACTTGAAGCATTTTTCATTTTGACTGAGGAGTTTCATACCACCTGCATCGTGAAGGTTATGCCCATGCATATTGTGACAATCCGTGCAGGACATTCTGCCTTCCGGGACGGGATGATGGTGTTGGAGCATAAATTTTGACTTGATATCAAGATGGCAGGAAAAACAGACATCGGGATTACCTTTGAGAATGTCACCGGTCTTACGCCCTCTGTTTATGACGTGAAGACTTCCGGGACCATGGCATGTTTCACAACCCTCAGCCTGGCCCGTCTCGGCGTCTTCCTCTGATATACTGATCGCTACACTCGCGTGTTTGTTGAGACGAAAGTACTGTTGTTCAGCCTGGTGGCAATCGGAAGTTGAACAGGTATCGGGTCCAACATATTCCGCGTCTGGGATGGAAGGAGGAACCATATTGACAGGCATGTATTTGAACATCTTGCAGGATCCAATGAAAATACAAAGGCCTGCGAATATCTGTAGCAATCTGATTCTTGTCCTTTCCGAATGAAGTACTCTCGGCATCATGGTTGATCCTGTTCACTTTGTGTATTCTTCGCTCCTGTTGGTGTTTTTTTCTTTACCCTGTATATGAGTTTAAACTTTTCGTGGACACCTTTGTCTTTGTGTTTCTCGAAGTCAAAGTGGTAGTCAGGCCCTGCCGTAGGACTTCTTTGATTATGACAGTTCATGCAAATCTGAGCATCGACCTTGTGCTCACCAACAGCGTAGAACTCGTCTTCGGTGTATGGTCGCGCCTTATCTTCTATCTCTTTGTGAACGGGTGCGTATTTGCTTCCTGGCCCATGGCAGGACTCACAAGTCCCTCCCTTGGTTTGCTTAGCAGCCTTTCTAATTTTGTATGGGACTTTCATAGATACGGGATATCCTCCAGGCAGACCGAAGCCCGTCGTGTGACAGATAAGACAATCGGGATCTTTGGTATAGTCCTTGTCGGGATCAAGTTTATACTTTGTTTTTATCTCAGCACTCACACCCGGCATGAGTGACTTGAATGCTTTAGCCATTTTGGTCTTTTTCCATGATTTCCATTCTTTGTAATGACACGATTTACAGCCGTCTTTGTAACCCAGGTACTTTGCCCCCTTTGTGGATATTATTTTCAGGGAATCACGAAACAGATGGGCCGCCTCCTCGAGCTTGCCTTGGGACTCGTAGATCAGGCCAAGTTGGTAACGAGCACGAGCCGCATTTTTCTCGTCGTGAAACAATGAACGCAGGGCATCTTCTTTTTCTTCACTTAATTCACCAGAGGCGGATTCAGGAAAGATAGCTGTCAGTGCTTCTTTAAAAGCAACAATAGCTTGGTCCAGTTTTTTGTTTTGATACTTTAATAACTGAAGTTTTGCAAAATTAGATTTTCTGAAGCCAAATGGCCTATAAGTCCGATAATTTAAAAGGAACCTGTTTTAACAGCGTCAAGTGCACTGCGAAGCCTGTTCCAGAGCTATTTC
>Ga0180435_10006162_pt1 | contig 11502 bp, 8 predicted proteins | sample SS_ome_3_FD_132467 | JGI IMG/M metagenome (GOLD analysis project Ga0180435, IMG submission 132467) | Hypersaline lake sediment archaeal communities from the Salton Sea, California, USA - SS_3_S_1 metaG | ecosystem: Environmental > Aquatic > Non-marine Saline and Alkaline > Hypersaline > Sediment...
GGACGCAGCGGAAGAATATGATCTGGATCTCAAAACCGTTCAGGGAAATATGCAGGATTTGAGCTGCTTCCCAGCTCAAATATTTGACTTGATCATCCACCCGGTTTCGAATTGTTTTATCGACGACATCCTGCCAGTCTGGAAAGAAAGCTTCCGGGTTCTCGATCTAAATGGAAAAATGCTCTCCGGGTTCTGCAACCCTATCATGTATATGATCGATTGGGAAAAAGCAGATAAATCAAATCGATATGAACTGGTTAATTCCATTCCGTATTCTGATCTCGAATCGTTAACACCAAAAGTGAAACAGAAGTATATCAAGGATAAAACGGTTTTTGAATTTGGCCATTCCCTCACAGCCCAGATCCAGGGACAGCTGGATGCTGGATTTATTCTCACTGGGTTTTATGAAGACAAGGGAGATGATCTCTTAGACAAATTCACTGACACTTTTATCGCAACAAATGCTCACAAGAAAGGTTAGGGATCTGACCAAATGGATTTCATAGAGATCACAGAAGAAAACTGGCAAGAAATCGTAAAATTAAAACCTAAAGATGAGCAAGCTCCCTATTTGAGGCCAGATATTGCTATGCACTCTCTGGCCAGATGTTACGTACAAAAGGATAAGCCAGACAGACATATCCCATTTGCCATTCAGGAAAATGGCCGTCCAGTAGGAGCCTTTCTGATCCGGTCTTACGGCAGGGGCTGTAATCTGACCAGTTTCTTCATCGATGAAAACTTCCAGGGAATGGGTTTGGGGAGAATTGCACTAACTAAATTCATTTCCTATGTAAAAACCAACTACCCGGAAGCTAAAGAAATTGAGATTTCGATAGCGCCTGGCAACACTATTGCAGAAAATCTATATCTAAGTTTTGGGTTTGAATACACCGGGGAGAAAAGCAAAAAAGGAAATTTGTTTATGGAATTGGATTTACAGTAATACTGATTATCAGATACAGCAACCTTGCGACCAATAAGAGACCGAGCCGGTTTTTCCAGCTGGGTCTCTTTTTTTATTTAAAATCCATCCTTTAGGATGATGTAAGCCCGGCATTCTTAAATTATGATCAAGCAAGGAGGGTCTATGACACTCAAATCGATCCCAAGTTTCATATTGCTTTTCTGCTGTCTGGGCTGGTCATTTTCTGCCTGTAAAAATCCTCAAAGCCCTCAACCCAGCAGCCTCGAACCAGAAGACCGTTCCCAGCATCAGGGAAACAAACAAATTTCCAGTACTTCGGTGAACGAGATTTCCCTGCTTGAGACATACCCTGGTCATCAAGGTCGGGTTCTGGATACAGCCTTTTCAGCAGGAGGAGAGATCCTTGCCACCAGCGGGCAGGACCTATTTATCAGGGTTTGGGATACCGACAGCGGAGAAGAGCTGCAAACCTTCCCCATGCATTTAGTAGATATGGCTGATATTGATATATCAGCAGATAGCAGCCTGTTGGCTTCAGGTGAAGCGATCTGGAATCTAGAGAGCGGCCAGGAGCTCGTTACCCTGGAACGCGAATCACCTCTCCCCGCCTTCGTGGCCTTCTCTCCAAGTGAGCCCTACCTGGCAGTAGCCCGACTGGACCAGGGTGTTATGCTATGGGACTTATCAAGCGGAGAGTTCACCCACAGGTTTAATGTCGGAGAGGAGCAGCGTACCAAAAGAATGGAATACTCACCGGATGGCTCCCGCCTTGTTGCCGGTGTAATCGATGGCACCGTCCGGATCTGGGACGTGCAGAATGGGGAAATCATTCAAACCTTGCATTACAGCGGGGAGACTGATATTCACGATCTGGCCTATTCAGCCGACGGGAGATATCTGGCTGCAACCGGAAGATTGCCTAAAGCCATTCTGTGGGATCAATATGGTGGAGAAGTATTAAATACCTTCCCTATGAGGGACAATGGTTTAGGAATCGATTTCTCGCAAGATGGATCCCTTCTGGCAGTCTCCGGGGGAGCGGAAAGGGCAATCCTGCTCTTTGAACTGCCAGGCGGAAATCTTGTAAGAACACTCGAGCTGGGAGAACAGGCCCTGGCGATCAGCTTTTCACCGGATGGGCGCTATCTGGCAGCAGGAACATTTGATGGCCGGATCTTGTTATGGGGCCTGGCAGCAGAGCAGTAAATTAAAAATTAAAGTTGGTTCTGGTCCAATAGCGCCCTCTCTGGTTGTGATGGAGGGAAAAAACCCGCTCAAAAGCGGGCTCTTTCTTAGATGCAGATAGGGCATATTATCCATCTTTACAAATTTTAAATCGACAGGTTTTCCACTCGAAAACAATATCTGGGAGTGATCATCTCAAAACGGGTCTTGAATTGAGAATGGGTCCATTCTTCTTTCCAGGTTCTTATCGATCTTTGTGTCTCAACTGTGCATTAGCAAAATTGACAATCAAGAGCTGATGGGATGAAGAAGTATTCATCACACAGACATAGCAAAAGGGCTATCCGACCAATTCCTTATCGGCGGCTTTACATATCTTTTTCAACTCGGATTGTTTATCTTCTTCAAGTGGTTTGGGGTGGTGATTTTCCAATATCCACTCGGTTTTCTCCATCGAGAATTTCATCGCGCTCTGTCCATTTTCGCTGGTATCCAGGATAAGGCCGCGTTCTGCGAATTCAAAATTGCGTAAATTTTTACGGGTATGGGGATGGCTGAGGTAATGACTCTTCGGGCCGATCTCCTTAATAACATCCATGGCAATTGCTTCCCGACTAAGATCTATCCCGGCAGCCTCAACACGCACCAGGTCTACAAGTTGTGTATCCAAGACGAGGGCTTCAGGCGTAAGGAGTGTGCAGGTCTCCCTGAGTCCTAAACCGGCACCTGTCTCCGCGCCGGCCATGGCACATTGCAGCAATGCCATTGCAACACCCTGGGCAGAGTCCCAACCGGAGTGATCTGATGAGGCGCCAACTGCTGCGAGTGTTGGAACACCCCAAATATGCGCCATTTCAACACCTGCGGTGTAAAGTAGGCCTGTGTCGCGAGCCGAACTATGAAAGTCACCCGTTCTGGGATTCATAATGCCCGGCATGAAGGAATGGTAAGTTGGTGAACCCGGGTGGGCCATTTGCATGAGCACCATGGCCGAAACCATTTCAGCGTCACCGACAACAATAGTCCCCGCTAATGTGGCCGGACCCGTTGAGCCAGCCAAAGCCATCGACATAAAACCAACCGGTATGCCAGCTTTGGCAAAGATCAAGGCTGCCTCCATACTTTCCTTGTCTTGTGCAAGTGGCGCAATCGTACATATCAAAATGGAAAGAGGAGGACGGGCACGCATAGTGTCTTCATCACCGGCGATGATCTGCGCCATTTCGATCGCATACTCAGCTTCTTTCACACCGACAACTGTGGGTGTCTGGACATGTTTGAGTGTGTTATTGAAGGAAGCATCCAACTCATGTAAGGGAGCAGAGTGCATATAATCCTGCGCGCTGACCATCGGCCAGTAAAAGGAAATGGATGATAGATAATCGGCGACCCGTGCTGAGTCAGCCACATCTGCTTTTTTTGATGCCCTGCGTTCGTGGGTCTTGTAGTCGATTGTTTCCGTACCAGTACCATCTGTCGCTATATGGAAAGCATTGTCAGCGAGATCAAGGTCAAAATCTTCTTCCCGCCCGCCCATTGTGTAGTAACGTGGGGCATGAGACATAGCCTCCAAGACAACATCTGGGGGGAGTTTAACAATTTCGTTCTCAAAATCGACAATGCCGCCATGTTCTGCGTAAATATCCATGGCGATCTTGGAAGGACAGTGAATACCGACCTCTTCGAGCGCTTCCAAAGTGGAAGATTTTAATACATCTAATTGGGAATCATCAAATATACTCATCTTTCGAAGGGCCCTGATCGGTTGTAGTGTGGGGGTCTCTGAGTACATCGTCTATCTCCTTTTATTTAATGGATGATCCCATTATACACAAATCTCTGAGCCCGCAGCTACTATGGAGAGTTATTATGTGTTGCTTTCCCTTAACTTAAAGAATATGCTGATGCATTCCTGGTTAAAAGAAAAGGGGAAGAATAGAAAATAGTCGATTCGAGTCCAATACCGCCCACTGTCCTGAACTCGAAGCAAAAAAGCCCCGGTAAAATATATGCCGGGGCTTTTCCAGTTTTTCTCATAGCAGCTACTTCTTCTTAAAAACCAGCTTATCCTCAGTTTCCGGATCCAGGTCGGCGATCACAGTGTCCCCATCCTGGAACTCCCCTTCCAAAAGTTTCTTGGATAACGGACTCTCAATGAACTTCTGCAAAGCCCGGGTCAATGGTCTGGCCCCAAAATCAGCCGTGTAGCCATTTTTGGCCAGCCACAGATGAGCCTTTTTGGTCAAGGATACCTTCAAACCATGTTCAATCAACCTCTGGGTAACTTCCTCCAGTTTCAGATTGACGATCTTAACCATATCTTTCTCATTCAATGGCGAAAAAGTAATGATCTCATCAATCCGGTTCAGGAACTCAGGACGGAAGGCATCTTTCAAGGCTTTATTGATCTTATCTCTGGCCTCAATTTCTTTATCACTCGCTGAACTATCCAGGAATCCCAGGCTTCCGGATCGGCTGACATACTCAGTGCCCAGGTTGCTGGTCATGATCAGAACGCTGTTTCGGAAGTCCACCTGGCGGCCCTGTCCATCAGTAAGGCGTCCGTTATCCAGGATCTGAAGCAAAGTATTCCAAACCTCCGGATGGGCTTTTTCGATCTCGTCGAAAAGGATCACCCGGTAGGGGCGCCTGCGGACCGCTTCGGTCAGCTGGCCACCTTCTTCGTAGCCCACATATCCAGGAGGAGCACCAAACAACCTTGAAGCAGTATGCTGCTCCCGGTATTCACTCATATCTAACCGCAGCAGGGCATCCTCATCATCAAAAAGGAATTCTGCCAGCGCTTTGGCCAGCTCGGTCTTACCAACACCGGAAGGGCCGATAAAGATAAAGGAGCCTATCGGCCGGGTGGGGTCTTTCAATCCAGACCGGGCCCGCCGGATGGCATCAGATATGACCGTAATGGCCTCATCCTGGCCAATGATGCGCTCGTGCAGGCGCTCTTCCATCTTTAATAGTTTATCGGCCTCGGCTTCCAGCATGGAGGTCATGGGAATCCCTGTCCATTGTGAAACGACTTCAGCCACATCATTTTCATCAACAACTTCATCCAGCTCGTGTTCCGATTCCCAGGCATCCCGGGCTTGATGGAATTCTTCCTCCAAACGGACCCGCTGGGTTTGCATGGTTGCCGCCCGTTCATAATCCCGTTCCTGTCCGGCAACCTCTTCTTCATTCTTCAGATGTTCAATTTCAGTTTGTTTTTCTTTGAGTTCCGGCGGCAGGGAATATAGGGCTACCCTTAATTTTGCCGCAGCTTCATCCATCAGGTCGATGGCGCTGTCTGGTAAATGCCGGTCAGTCACGTAGCGGTTGGCCAGGGTCACAGCGGCGACCAGGGCTTCATCAGAAAAACGGACTTTATGATGCACTTCATAGCGGTCTCTGAGCCCTTCCAACATCTGAATACTCTCTTCCTCAGAAGGTTCTTCAATAAAAACTGGCGCAAAACGTCGTTCCAATGCGCTGTCTTTCTCAATATACCTGTGATATTCATCCAGAGTCGTAGCGCCCACACATTGCAGTTCACCGCGGGCCAGGGCCGGTTTAAGCATATTGGAGGCGTCCATCGCCCCCTGCGCAGCGCCAGCGCCCACCACAGTATGCAACTCATCGATAAAAAGGATCACTTCCCCTTCAGCTTGTTTAACATCATCGATAGCTGCTTTGAGGCGTTCTTCGAATTCGCCCCTGAATCTTGATCCGGCGATCATTCCGCCCAAATCCAGGGAAACTACTCGTTTCCCTGAAAGGATCTCAGGCACATCATTGCTGGCTATTTTCTGGGCCAGGCCCTCCACGATGGCAGTTTTTCCAACACCGGCTTCACCGATCATAACCGGATTATTTTTCGTACGGCGGGAAAGGATCTGGATCACCCGCAAGATCTCTGCATCTCTGCCGATCACGGGATCCAATTTCCCTTCCCGGGCTAATTTTGTCAAATCCCGGGAAAATTTTTCCAGCGCTTTGTAGCGACTTTCTGATTTGGGGTCCGTCACCCGCTGTCCACCGCGGATCTGGTCAATCGCCCCATAAACTCGTTCTTTTGTAAGCCCTTCAGTTTCAAGCAACCGGGCAGCAGGCGTGTTCTTTTCATCCAGGATCGCCAAAAAGAGATGTTCTGTAGAAATGAACTCATCCTTCAAGCGATTGGCTTCCTGATTGGCAACATCCACAATACGCTTCACCCGGGGAGTAATAAATACCTGCCCCGCCCCACGGCTGCCAAAAATGCTTGCTTTCTGGGTGTTTTTCAAAACGTGATCGAGACGATCACTGAGATCGATCCCCCGGATATTGAGATTCTGTAATATTTGTGAAATCGCACCCTCTGGCTGTTCGATCAATGCCAGCAGGATGTGTTCTGTGTCAATCTGATTGTGCCCATAGCGCTGGATTATTTCCGCAGCCCGTTGGGCAGCTTCCTGGGCCCGTTCCGTAAAACGGTCAAATCGCATCATATAAACACCATCCTTCCTTCAATGGGTTATTTATCATCTAATTATAAGCATTAAACTTTACAAAAATTATTATAACAAGCTGTCGTTAACTAAATGTATGAATCAACCCAAATGTGCTGATACTTTTTTGAGTTTGATCCTTCTTTATAGTGCAATAAATAGACCATCTTCATCAGCCACCAGGTTGTTATCCTGACCTTGAACGAAGAGAAAGGGAAGGGTGAATATTCATTTGAAATTCCCAAACCAATTCATCGATACAGACGCTTTCGATCAACTGCCAATTCAATATGGATTGCAGGTAAAGACCAGGATCAGGCATTTCATTTCTGGTCCAAATACATAAAGCTCCCAGAGTTCAATGAAAACTCCGGGAGCTGATAATTTGCGCAGATCTGATATTTCCTTTACTCTGGCTGTTTTTCGAGGTACTCCTGATAAGCCTTCCAGCCCGGGCACCAGGTGGTATGCCACCTCCAGAAACGAGCTATCAGGGACTTGGGTTTTTCTTCCGCCTTCAGCCGCATCGGGCAGGTTGCACATTTAGGTTCTTCAAGCATTTCCGCCATTGAGTTCTCCTTTGCTCTTTCCAATCATTATAACCAATCCAGTCAGCGCTAGGGCAGAGCTCAATCCATACAAAACAGGCTTCAAGATCCTCTTGAGATCCAGGACTAATGTCCGCTCCTGGCGATCACCTTTCTGAAGGATGATCCCGCGGGGTCGATTCCTGATCCAGCTCTTGACTTTCCCTGACAAATGTACTGTCCGTGTTTCAGGAAAGTACTTTCTCTCGGGTCTGTCAGCTAGCCTGCCTGGCCTATCGATGAGGTTGATATATCGATCTTTATTCAGCATTTTTCCTCTACTACTTTATATTCTAACCGGCTTTTTGAGCATCTAACTAATGAATTTCAATCGATGACACACCGGTTTCGATGCGGATATCAGCCTTATTCTCTGCGCCTTCGTAATCAGGGGACTGATAAACACCGCCCAATTTCGGAAATCTTTCTTGATCGACATTCACAGAAGCCAACCCATGTTCGGACTCAATCCTGGCAGCTACGCCTTCCGGCACCTGAACATTGACGGATGCCGCTCCAGCTTCTATCTTAAGATAGGTTGTTCCTGCCGCGGCAGGCATCTTCAAACTAGTTGAACTCGCACCGGTCTGCAGTGAGATATTCTTTACATTCAAGGCAGTCAGATCCAGATGAGCTTCCACAGCGCCTACCTCAAAAACAAGATCGATCGGAAGGTCATCGGACAAACCGAAATTCCACTCCAATCCCTTGCCCCCGATCCAGTTCCCGGGGAATAACACATCGGGGAAGGCTTGACGCTGGGGTTGCATAACCACATCAAGATGGTCTCCAGTTCTGCTGACCCTTGGATCCAGACCCAATGCAAATGTCCCTGAAATCAGTTTTCCTGGTTCTGCCACACCGTTCAAAGCCAATCTGCCAGCTCCATGTTTTACGGTTATCGAAGCACTTTTGGCGTCATCCAGATCAACAGATCCAGCGATAATATCCATCTGATTGGGTCCCATAGCGGTCCCAATCAGGAACCAAATACCCAGGACGATCAGGAGGATTGGCCAGAAGAACTGCCAAACATTGACGGTAATTAAACCCAGGTTGCTGGCCAGCAGTACAAAGCCGAATAGAACCAGGATCAAAGCCCAAAACAATCGATTAGAACGCATTTAACACTCTCCTAACTAACCAAAGAACGGTCAGGAATCCTTTTTATTGAAGAATGTGCGGACCATTAAAACCACACCCAACAGGATCAACAGTACAGGCCAGTATTTCCCGGCCATACCTACAGCGCCGAAGAATGAGCCAAATACGGCCAGCATAATGAAGCTGATGAACATTAAAGTTGTGCCGTCTTTCAGGGAGGCATCACCGCCCAATAAACTCATTAATACAATACCAATACCTACAAAACCTGGAATCAAGGTCCAGATATAAGACCAGCTCTGCCAATCACCTGTATACCATTGGTAGGCCAGGATTGCACCCAAACCGCTGACAATAGTAGCGGGTACCGCCATACCGGGTTCACCCAGGGCAGCGCCCAGGACAAATAAGACCAATCCAATACCTATAATGATCCAGGGCCAGGAGAAGATCGCCCAGAAATCTGGCATGAGATCAGGCAGGATCTGGCCGGCAAATAACAGACCCCCCACCAGGATTAAGATTGCGCCTCCAACAATACTCGTTCGTTTACTTTTATCCATTACTACTCTCCTTATGTAACAAAATGCTCATTAGCCTCGTTAATATAATAGCTAGCTGGATTTCCAGCCATTAATGAGAAAGAAGAACATTATTCAGACCGGGTTCTTTGGTAGAATAAATAAACTAAATCTTCTTTTTCACCAATTTATACGTAAAAATTCAATAAAAGTTTCTCAGGATCGCGAAAGTGGACACCTTTAGCCAAAGGAGGCGTAAAGATGAAACCTCGTACAAAGTGGATATTCCTGTTGATCACCGGATTCCTGGTATTTATATTACCAGCATGCGATTTCTGGCCTACACCAGCGCCTTCTTGCGTGCCAATCTACGACGTCACCAAACCGGATGACACGGACGACGGTGTCTGCTCCCCGGGAGATTGCTCCCTCCGGGAGGCAGTGGACAACGCAAATGCCTGCTCAGGACTTCAAACCATCAATCTACCAGCGGACGGCTACACATTGACCATTGACGGGGATGATGAGGACCTCAATAAAACAGGCGATCTGGATGTGACGGACGACCTGGTTATCGTCGGTACCGGAGCGCCTTCCATTAACGGCAACATCGAACGGGCCTTTCAGATTCACAACGGTGTCAGCGCCACATTCGAGGGTATCTGGCTGACAGATGGAGACGCCATCTACGGAGGCGGATTGGTCAATGAGGGTGATCTCACCCTAAACAATTTCACCTGCAATTACAACAACGTTTCGATCCCGCCTGGCGGGATGGGTGACGCTATGGGCGGATGTATTTTCAACACCAGCAATCTGACCATTAACAACGGCCACTTCCTGGCCAATACTGCTGGTTACGGTGGTGCAATCTACAACCTGGATAATTCCACCGCCCTGATTGAGAACAGCAGCTTTTCATATAATGAAGCAGAAAGCAACGGCGGCGCTCTTTGGAACGGAGTTGATGCAGTGCTAACCGTTAATAACAGCTCTCTGGATATGAACGAAGCCGATCTGGACGGCGGAGCCGTTTGGAACCACGGAGATTTTTTTGGAGAAGGTTTAGTTCTTGAAGATAATGAGGCTGCGAACAGTGGTGGTGCGATTTATGTCTGGATGGATACATCAACCATTCTTACCAACAGCTGGCTGACAGGTAACTCCGCCAATGCGGGAGGTGGATTATTCAACAATAACGGCATGGTCCATTTCTATGAAAGCGGGATTACCAACAATACCGCTACAGGTCCGGTAGGTGGGGGTATTTATAATAACGGTCCCATACCTACCGGCGGATTGCTGCTTAAAAATGTAACTGTCAGCGAAAACACTGCCCTGGGAGGAGTAGGTGGAGGCGGAATTTACAACACTGGAAATTTTGACTTTCGTTTTATCACCATCTCTGGCAACGATCCCCAGGGGCTGAGAATCGATACCGGGTCGGAAATCAAAATACGCAGCTCAATCCTGGCTGATAATCCAGGTGGAAATTGCGCCGGAATCGCCCCTGATTCATTGGATTACAACATTTCAAGTGATGCCAGCTGCATACTGACCGGCTCTCATGACCTGACGGATTCAGATCCGCTCCTGGAACCTTTGGGGTTCCATGGCAGCACGGCACCCAGTCATCCTCTGGGGCTAGGCAGTCCGGCAATTGACAGCGGTGTACCCGATCTATGCATCGCAAATGACCAGAATTACACCTCCCGGCCCCAGGGCCTCTTATGCGACCGGGGCGCGTTTGAAGTCACAAGCCCTTTGAGTATGGGCGGTTCAATTAGCGGATGGACCTATATCGATGCAAACCGCAATGATATCTTCGATCCCACCGATGGTTTTATGACAGGTGTCTACGTGGATATCCATGCGGGAGCCTGTCCGCCGGCCGGACCGATCCTCGAAACAGCCGAATCTGATGAGACGGGCTTTTATGAGTTCCCATCCCTGCCGGCAGGAGATTACTGCATGCAAACCTCTCCCCTGCAGCAGACCCTTTATCCAGATGATATCGTTGTCAGCATCGGTGTAGGAGACGACCTGACCGAGATGAACTTCCGCTATCTACTCTCCCCCCTGGGAGATTCTTCGATCAGCGGGTTGGTCTGGCATGACCTTTGCGCAGTTCCATATGCTACACCTGCTTCGCCTCCACCAGGCTGCATTTGGCTGCCTGACGGCGGACTGGGCGCAGATGGTATCTATGATCCAGCAGAACCAGGAATCGAAGGTATCAAAGTCAAAGTTTTCAGCGGAGCCTGCCCGGCTTTACCTGTTGCACCAGCAGCAGAGGTCTATACCAATCCAGACGGTGAATATTCAGTCCCAAATATGGCATCAGGGACCTGGTGCGTAGTTGTTGACGCTCTGGAAACGCCTAATGACACCATCCTTATCCCCGGCAGCTGGACTTATCCAGTTCGCGACGCTGATCCAGCTGAACATGAAGTTGTCCTGGGAGCAAGTGAGGATACAGTTGATATCAACTTCGGTTGGGATTATCAGGGACTGCCGATCGCAGAAGAACCCGTCAGAAAGTTTTGCGTCCTGTTGAAAAACGCGTTTCTCCGCACCGGGCCAAGCAGTTCTGATTACCCAACAGTTACCGCATTCACGGAGGGTCATTTATTCGAAGTCATGGCAGTATCAAGTCCAGATCGCCCGGGCTGGTTTTACGGCCAGGATGA
>Ga0180435_10006163_pt1:0-10000 | contig 11501 bp, 8 predicted proteins | sample SS_ome_3_FD_132467 | JGI IMG/M metagenome (GOLD analysis project Ga0180435, IMG submission 132467) | Hypersaline lake sediment archaeal communities from the Salton Sea, California, USA - SS_3_S_1 metaG | ecosystem: Environmental > Aquatic > Non-marine Saline and Alkaline > Hypersaline >...
GCGATCATGCTGATCGCGACGCTGTTCACGATCGTCCTCGGGATCCCGATCGGCATCGCGATGGCCCGCAGCGACCGCCTCAAGACGGTGCTGCGGCCGCTGCTCGACGGGATGCAGACGATGCCGAGCTTCGTCTACCTGGTGCCCGTGGTCATGTTCTTCGGCCTGGGGAACGTGGCGGCCATCATCGCCACCTTCGTCTACGCCGTGCCGCCCATCATCCGCCTCACCGACCTCGGTCTGCGGCTGGTGGACGCCGAGGTGCTGGAGGCCGCCCAGGCCTTCGGCGCCTCGGAGCGCCAGACGCTGGCCTGGGTGCGGTTGCCGCTCGCCCTGCCGACGATCATGGCCGGCGTCAACCAGACGATCATGATGGCGCTCGCGATGGTGGTCCTGGCGTCGATGATCGGCGCCCGCGGACTGGGCCAGGAGGTGCTGCGCGGCCTGCAGCGGGGCAACGTCGGACTGGGCCTGGAGGCGGGTCTCGCCATCGTGTTCGTGGCGATCGTCATGGACCGCATCACCGCCGGCTACAGCCGCCGCTGGGACCCCACCGTGAAGGGCCGCTGACATGGCGAACCCCCCCGAGCAGGCGGCGCCCAACGGCGCGGAGATCCACATCGAGGTCGAGGACCTCTCGAAGGTGTTCGGCCCCGATCCTCAGTCGATCGTCCCGCTGCTGCGCGAAGGCGTCTCCAAGGACGACATCCTGGCGCGCACCGGGCACACGGTCGGACTGCGGGACATCAGCCTGCGGGTCGAGCGCGGCGAGACCTTCGTCGTCATGGGGCTCTCCGGCAGCGGCAAGTCGACGCTCGTGCGCTGCCTCAACCGTCTGATCGAGCCGACCACCGGGAGCGTGCGACTCGACGGCGAGGACGTCCTGGCGCTCGGCCCGCGCGCCCTGCGCGACATGCGGCGTCACAAGATGGGCATGGTGTTCCAGCGCTTCGGCCTGCTTCCCCACCGGACGGTCCTCGCCAACGTCACGTTCGGCCTGCGGGTGCAGGGGGTGAGCCGCCCGGAGCGGCGGGAGCGGGCCAGCGCCTGGATCGAGCGCGTGGGCCTGGCGGGCTACGAGCAGGCCCTCCCCCGGGAACTCTCCGGCGGCATGCAGCAGCGCGTGGGCCTCGCGCGGGCGCTGTGCACCAACCCGGAGGTGCTGCTGATGGACGAGGCGTTCAGCGCACTGGATCCCCTGATCCGCCGGGAGATGCAGGGGGAACTCGTCCGGTTGCAGCAGGAACTGAGCAAGACGATCGTCTTCATCACCCACGACCTCGACGAGGCCCTGCGGCTCGGCGATCGCGTGGCCGTGCTCAAGGACGGCTTCGTGGTGCAGGTCGGGACGCCGGTGGAGATCGTCACGCGCCCCGCCGACGATTACGTGCGGGCGTTCGTGGAGAACGTGGACCGCACGCGGGTGCTGCGTGCCCGCGACGCGCTGAAGTTCGCGCCGCCCGGCGCGGCGGTCGCGGCGACCGGTGCGGCCCGCGGACGGATCGACGCAAGTGCCACGCTCGGTGAGGCACTGGCGCTGATCGCCGACCTGGGCGGACCGGTGACGGTCGTGGGCCGGAAGGAGCGGCTGCTGGGCGTGCTCGACGAGACGACGGCACTGAAGGCGGTCACCGAACGCCCCGAGGTGGCGACCGGCGAACGGGCCTAGGCGACCTGCGGCTCGTTCACCTCCACGATCGTGTAGCGTTTGGCGTTCGCGCCGATGGTGACCTCGGCCGTCTCGCCGACGTTGCGCCCGATGATCGCGCGCCCCAGGGGCGACTCGTCCGAGACCTTGGGCACGTCGCCCTCGAGCACGCCCGCCTCGATCGGCGACACCACCTGCACCCGCATCTCGGCCTTCGTGGCCTCGTCGCGCAGCAGGACGCGATCGCCGAGCTCGACCCGGCCGTGGTCCGTGTTGTGGATGATCTCGGCGCGGGCGAGTTGGTCCTCGAGGTCGTCGATGCGGTTCTCGATGCGGCCCTTCTCCTGCTTCGCCTCCTCGAGTCCGGAGTCGTCGTAGTCGTCGCTGGAGCCGGTCAGCTCGCGCAGGATGCGGGTCGCTTCCTCGAGGCGAACGTACTCCTGCGCGAGGGTCGCCTTGAGGCGCTCGTAACCCTCTTGCGTGAGGCGAACGGTGCGGGTGGCCATGACATGCCTCCAGGGGGCCCCGGCTCGGGGCCGGGAACGTCGGGCTAGGAAGCGGCTTGCCTCACCTGGAAGCAAGCCGCACGGTCAAGCCGTTTGTGGCCCGATTCTAACGCGTTCGGATGAGAAGCGTAGCGGGGCGCGGGTCCCGAGGGCGCGCCGGGGGGGGTCGCGGTCAGCGGGTGCGCGGCCACGGGCGCCGCGGCTGACGTTCCCAAGAGGTGCGGCCCGCCCTCTCGGGCGGGCCGCGATCCAACGGGCGTGCTGACGTGTCGGCGGCTCAGTTCGCGGCGGCGCGCGCCTCCGCGAGCCAGGCGTCGACCTGCGCCCGGTTGGCCTCGATCCACTCGGCGGCCATCGCATCGACGTCTTCGTCGCTGTCTTCGCCCTCGGAGATGCGCAGGGTCATCTGCGAGACGTCGCCCACCGGGATCTGCACGTTCGCCAGGATGCTGGCGGCGGCCGGGTTGGCCTCCAGGAAGTCGTTGTTGGCCACGGCCTGGATGTCGTCCGCGACGAAGCCCATGAGGACGGGATCGGTCACGCCACCCTCGAGCCCGGAGATGACCATGAACTCCTCGAAGCCTTCCTGCGCCTCGTTGGGGACGATCTCGGGAACGTTGATCCACACGGAGTCGACGCCGGGCACCATCTGGAAGACGGTGAAGTTCGGGGTCCAGGTGTAGTACAGCACCGGCTGGCCGTTGCGGTAGTCGGCCAGGGCGTCCGCGAACGCCGGGTTGTAGGCGGCCTTGATGTCGTTGACGTGGTCACGCAGGTCGTAGGCATCGAGGTGGTGCTCGATGACCGTCTCGCAGCCCCAGCCCGGCGGGCAGGCGACGAGGTCGGCCTTGCCGTCGCCGTTGCGGTCGAACGCGGCCTTGACCTCGGGGCGCTTGAAGTCCTCGAGCGAGGTGATGCCGAACTCCTCGGCCGCCGACTTCGTCACCAGGTAGCCCTGCGAGCCGCCAGCGGGGATGATCGTGCCGGCGATGCTGGCGGTGTCGAAGAAGCCTGCGGGCAGCTGCGCGTTGTGCAGCGGGAACCAGCCGGAGGTCCAGAAGTCGACGTCGCCGAGGGCGACCGCCGTGTAGAAGAACGGGTTGTCGAGCATGATCGGGCGCTCGACGGTGTAGCCGAGCTCCTCGAGGATCTGGTCGAAGACCGCCTGCACGGGGCGGGCGTCGTCCCAGCCGGCGATCGCGGGCTCGAGCGTGACGCCCTCGCCGGGGCGTTCGACTTGGGCGCTGGCGAGGCCGGCGAGGGCCACCAACGCCGCCAGGGCGATGGAGATCAAACGTGTACGCATCTTGGTTCCTTTCACGAGAACGGACGACTTCGTGACGGTCGGCGCTGCCCCGACGGCAGCTTGATCATTCAGCACGCAGATTTCCTGCGCGTTGGACCACCATAACAGGCTCGCATGGCGCACGTGGTTCGGCCACCGACGACGGTACGCAGCCACGCCTCAGCCACGCTTCGCGGCTCCACCCTCGCCAAACGCCTGCGTCAGCCGGTCGAGCACGATGGCGAGGAGCACGATGGCGAGGCCACCGATGCCGGCCTGACCGATGCGCAGGGCATTGAGGCCCTCGACGACCGGCCGGCCGAGGCCACCGGCGCCGATGAGCGCGGCGATGACGACCATCGACAGCGCCAGCATGATCGTCTGGTTGACGCCGGCCATGATCGTCGGCAGCGCGAGCGGCAGCCGTACCTTGAACAGCACCTCGCGCTCACTGGAGCCGAATGCCTCGGCGGCCTCGATCACGTCGTCCGGCACCTGCCGGATACCGAGGTCGGTCAGCCGGATGAGCGGCGGCAGCGCGAAGATGATCGTGGCGATCACCCCCGCGACGGTGCCGATCGAGAACAGCATGACCACCGGCACCAGGTACACGAAGGCCGGGGTGGTCTGCATGACGTCGAGCACGGGCCGCAGAGCGCCCTGGAAACGGTCGCTGCGGGCGGCGAGGATGCCGAACGGCAGCCCGATGATCAGGCACACCACCACCGACGCGGCGACCATCGACAGCGTCACCATCGTCAGGTCCCACAGCCCCACCATGCCGATGAGGGTGAACGACACGGCCGCCAACGCTCCGATGCGCCAACCCGCGACGCGCCACGCGATGACGGCGACCAAGGCGATGAACGCGACCGGCGGCAGCCACAGGAGCACCGCGCTGACGCCGTCGAGCAGCGCCTCGACGGGCACCTTCATCGCCTGGAACGTCGGCCGGTAGTTGAGGGTGAGCCAGTTGATGAAGTCGTTGAACCAGTCATCGAGCGGGATGCGGATCGGGTCGAAGATGGCGTCGGTCAGCAGCGCGTTCACGTGGTCACCCCGTTCGTGTCGCCGTCGTGGCCGCGCTTCTCGATGATCGCGTGGATGATCTCGCGTTCCGTGACGAGACCGACCAGGCGCTCCTCGTCGTCGACCACCAGCACGGGCAGGTTGCACAGGTTGCGGGCCGCCAGCAGCGTACGCAGGGTGCGGTCGACGTGGACGACGGCGGCCCGGTCGCGGTAGCGCGACGTCGGGGCCTCCTCCTCCAGCAGCGTGTCCACCGGCACGAGCTCGGCGCCCGCGCCGTCGGCGCGCACGCCAAGCACGCGACCGTCGTCGGCGACCTCGATCTCGACGTCTGCCTGGGTGCGGTGCGAGAGCACGCGGGCGCCTGACTCGCGCCGCAGTTCGTCGACCCGCGGGTGCTCCGGGGGCACGGCGACCGTACCGGCCGTGATGACGCCGGTCGGGTCGGCGTGGGCGACGAAGTCCGCCACGTAGGCCGTGCGTGGCTCGGTCACGATCTTCTCCGGCGCGCCTACCTGTACGAAACGACCGTCGTCCATGATCGCGATGCGGTCGCCGAGGCGCAGCGCCTCGTCGAGATCGTGGGTGATGAAGATGATCGTCCTACCCAACTGACGCTGCAGGCGGATCATCTCCTCCTGCATCTGCATCTTGATCAAGGGGTCGAGCGCGCTGAAGGGCTCGTCCATCAGCAACACCTTGGCACCGGTCGCGAGCGCGCGCGCCAGACCGACGCGCTGCTGCATGCCGCCCGACAGCGCCGACGGCAACACATCGCCCCAGCCGCCGAGGCCCACCATCTCCAGCGTCTCATCGGCACGGCGCATGCGCTCCGCATGGCCGACCCGCTGGACCTCCAGGCCGTAGGCGACGTTGTCGCGGACGGTCCGGTGCGGCAGCAGGCCGAAGCGCTGGAAGACCATCGCCAGATGGTCCTGGCGCAGGCGCCGCAGCTCGCCCGGTCCCACCTGGGCGACGTCGACCTCTCCCTCGTCGGTCTGCAGCCACACCCGGCCGGAGGTCGGCGCGATGAGTCGGTTGATGCACCGCAGCAGCGTGGACTTGCCGGAGCCGGAGAGCCCCATGATGACGAAGAACTCGCCCGGCTTCAGCTCGAAGGAGACGTCCTGGACGCCAATGACGTCACCGGTGGCCTCGCGGATCTCGTCCTTGCTGCGGCCCTCGGCCAGGAGCCGTAGCGCCTCGTCGGGCTTGGGCCCGAACACCTTGTGGAGTGACTCGACGCGGATCAACTGGGTACCTGACTCTCTTCGGCGACATCGGCGTAGCGGGCGTCGGACGCGCGCGGCGGCGGGGCCGCGGGGCGCATGGGCCAACCGGACGCGCGTGCGTCTCGGTCGGCGGACCCAAGCCGGTCTCCGAAGCCGAAGGCGCGCCATGCGCTGCACGGTGGCCTCGGAGGGCCGTGGGGGGTATGAGGGCTGGCGCCCTTCTGCGAGACCGTAACACGAATCTCACGCGGTCGTGTGCCGTCCAGAACGCGTTTCCCGATTCGGCACGCGTCCTGGACGCGGTTTCCTCGCCGTATGAGCGTCCACGACGCGCTTTCCGCGATGTCGATACGTCCAGTGCGCATCTCGCACACGCGGCGCGCGCGCTGGACGCCCTTCACGGGAGCGCCTCGCGTCCTGGACGGATCGCGTTACCTCTGGCCGACCGCCTGCGCGACGCCCACGAACGGCCCGGTGAACCACCTCTCAGCGGCCCTTCAGCCCCCCCGGGTAGCCTGGCGACATGCAGCTCCTGCGCCGCCGCGGTCCCATCGCCCTCGCCACGCTCCTCGTGGCCACGGCGATCACGCTGCTGGCGTGGCCGGCCGCGCCACGCGTGCCCCGACCCCCCATCCACGTCGCCCTGGTCGACCCCTACGGCCAGCCGCCGCTCGAGGCCTACGGGCGGGTGCAGGAGCTTCGGCGGGCCGGCGACCTCACGGGCTTGACCGCCGCCGATGGGCTCGACGGCTACCTCGCCTACCGGGTGGCGCTGCTGCTGGCCCGGAGCGAGGCGCTGCCGGCGGGGGAGCGCTTGGCCTGGTTCGAGCGCGTGCTCGAGCTGCGCATCGACGATCCGCTCGAGCGGGCGGCCCGCCGGGCGCTGCACGCTGAGATCGGCGCCGTCGCCGAGGCCGCGGCCGCGACCGGTGCGGCGGGGGCTGCCGAACGGGCGCTGGCCGCGTACCGGCTGGCGCTGCCCGACCGGGCGGCGCTCGACGGCATCGAACGGCTCGAGCCCGACCCCTACCGGCGCGCGAACGCCTACCTCCAAGCGAACATGCCCACCCGCGCGTTGGAGGCGCTCGACGGGCGCGTGGCCCCCTCGATCGAGGGCCCCGCGTTGCGCGCGCTCGGGCGACATGAGGCGGCGCTCGACGCCTTCCGCCGCTGGCTCGCGGAGGCGCCCGGCGACCGATCGGCGCTCGAGGGCGAGGCCTGGTCGCTGTTCTCGCTCGAGCGCTGGGCCGAGGCGGACGCGGCCTTCGCGTCCCTCGGGGGCACGACGGGTACCTACGGCCGGGGCCTGATCGCCGCCCGCGAGGGCCGCATCGACGACGGCGTCGCGTACTTGTTGGCGACCGGTCAGGCATCGCGGATGTGGACCGCCAGCGGCTGGCTCGAAGCGCGCGGCCGCGTCACGGAAGCCATCGCCGTCTACCTGCGCATCGCTGAGACCGGCGACCGCTCGCTGGCGGACGACGCCGCCTACCGCGCCCTGGTCCTCGCGTCGCGCAGCGGCGACGCCAGCCGCTCCGCGCGGGCCCGCGCGCTGCTGCCGGCGGACTCGTTCTTCGCCCTGCGGCTGGGCGGCTCGCTCGAGGTGCCGCACGAGCCGCCGGCGGCGAGCGACCCGGGAGAGGCCTCCGCCGCCGCCCGCGCGGCCCTGGAGCTCGCCCGCGCGCTCATGACCGTGCAGGACCACGAGGCCGCTCGCGGCGAGCTGCTTTTCGCCCTGCGGGAGGCCTCCGCCCGCACGGGTGCCGAGGCGCGCGAGGACGTCATCGCGCTGGCCGCGGCGCTGCAGGCACACCACGGCGAGTACCGTCAGAGCCAGCGCGCCGCCCAGGCGCTGCTGAGCGCCGGCGACCGCGACCCACGGGCGTGGCGTCTGGCATACCCCCGGGCCTACCCGGAGTCGGTCGAGGCCCACGCCGCGGCCTTCGGTGTGGAACCCGAGCTCGTGTGGGCGGTGATGCGCCAGGAGTCGGCCTTCTCCCCGGTGGCGGTGTCGAGCTCGAACGCCCAGGGCCTGATGCAGGTGATCCCGTCGACCTGGACATGGTTGGCCGAACTGCAGCGTGAGCCCGCCGGGGATCCGTTCGACCCGGATGACAACGTGCGCTACGGGGCCTACTACCTCCGCTGGCTGATCGATCACTTCGATGGCGACCTCGAGTTGGCGATCGCGTCCTACAACCGCGGCCAGGGGTACATCGGGCGCCTGTTCACGGGCGAGGTCGTGGACGGCGACAAGGACGAGTTGTACCGGTTCATCGACGCGCTCGAGACGCGCGAGTACCTGCAGCGCGTGACGCTCCACCTCGAGACCTATCGGGCGCTGTACCGCGGCGAAGCGACGAGGCTGGCGGACGCCGAACCCTGAGCACGGGCACGGATGAGATTGTTCATCACGCACGCTGCTCCGGCGTTCGACAGTGGGGGGACATGCGCGACACGTGGAGGCGACCGCCGTGAGTGGACGCAAGACCGTCCTGATCGTCGACGATGACCCCGGCATCCTGCGGGTGCTGAGCGACGGGCTGTCGAGCGTGCTCGACCTGTTCGACGTGGTGACCGCCAGCAACGGGCTCGAGGCCATCCAGGAGCTGGAGCGTCGATCGGTCGACGTGCTCGTGACCGACCTCGCGATGCCCGTCATGGACGGCTTCGCGCTGATCGCCTACGTGACGAACCAGCGTTCGGCGCTGCCGGTGGTGGTGCTCTCGGGCATGGTGGGGTCGATGCTCGACCAGCGCCTGGCCGGTTACGGCGGGTTGCGCGTGCTGCGCAAGCCGGCCAGCTATCAGGAGGTGGCCGCGTGCGTGCTCGAGGAGATCGAGCGCGTCGACCGCGGCCTGATCGAGGGCATCCCGCTGTCCGGCGTCCTCCAGCTCATCGAGGCCGAACGCCGCTCCAGCAGGGTCGTCGTGACCTCGGGACCGCGCCGCGGCCAGCTCGACTTCGAGTCGGGACGGCTCGTCAACGCCTTCTCGGACGACTTCGGTGCCGAAGGCGAGGCCGCCGCCTACGACATCCTGGGCTGGTCCGACACCTCGATCGAGTTCGAGCCGCTGCCTGCCAACGTGCGACGGATCATCCACACCCCCATGCAGCTCCTGCTGGTGGAGGTGGCCGCGGCCCAGGACCGGGGCCCGAAGGTCGACGCGGCCGGTCCGCCGACCGCCGACGAAGCGCATGACGATCGCGAGGCGATCACCGAGCCCATCGATCCCGCGGCACCCTCCGGTCCCTTCGCGGACGACTTGGGATCCGCGGCGAGCGCAGGAGACGCAGCGGGGTTTGCCGACGCAGCGGGTTCTGCCGACGCAGCCGTCGACGCGGATGTCGCGGTCGACGCGGATGGAGCTTTCGACACCGATGGGGCGGCCGACGCGACCGTCTCGTTCGATGCGGCAGCGCCGGCCGCCCCCGCGGTCGACGATGGCGGCGACGAGGAGCGGGTGGACGACTCGAACCTGCTCGACGCACCCGCGCCCGGTGGCGTGCTCGAGGCGGGTCCCGACCACGTGAGCGCAGCGAACGCGACCGACGCGTCGGGCAACCCCGGCGGGGTCGCCGACGAAGCGGCCGCGCCCGCCGCGCCCGCACCTCCGGCCCCGCCCGCACCGCCGGCCCCACCGCAGGCCATGGCGCCGGCCCCCGCCACGCCCAGGTCGTCCGACGCGTCCGATGCCCACGTCCAGGACATGCTCGCCGCGATCGAGCGTCTGGGCCAGCGCGCCAAGGCGGCGGACGACGCACTGGCCGCCGTCGCCTCGGAGATCGATGCCTTTCACCAGGCGCAGCGACGCTTCGACGAGGCGAACGCGCAGCGCGAGCAGCGGCGGCGCGACCTCGAACGGTTCCGCGACGAGGTCGCCCAACTCGCCCGCGAGATCCTCGGCCGTGTCGACGGTCTGTTCGACGCGATGGCCAGCGATCCCGCGCCGGGGGACCTCGGGGAGGAACGGCAGGCAACGTGATCAGCAGCCCCAAGACGGTGCTGTTGGCGGACGACGAGCACGCGATCCGCCGGCTCATGCAGGAGGCGCTGCCCCACCAACTGCCCGGCTTCGAGGTGGCCGTGGTGGCCGATGGCCAGGAGGCGATCGACTACCTGAGTTCGAACCCCGTCGACGTGGTCGTGACGGACATCGCGATGCCCGTGAAGGACGGCTTCGCGGTCCTGGCGTACGTCCGCAGCCACCACCCGAACCTCCCCGTCATCGTCCTCACGGCCGCGGCCGTCGACGCCATCCACCGGGAGGCGCCGCGGCTCGGGCTGCTGCGCGTGGTT
>Ga0180435_10006164_pt1 | contig 11500 bp, 11 predicted proteins | sample SS_ome_3_FD_132467 | JGI IMG/M metagenome (GOLD analysis project Ga0180435, IMG submission 132467) | Hypersaline lake sediment archaeal communities from the Salton Sea, California, USA - SS_3_S_1 metaG | ecosystem: Environmental > Aquatic > Non-marine Saline and Alkaline > Hypersaline >...
ACGGTGACAACGCTGGTTGGAGAAATGGCAAAAGCGGCCGGGCGCAGGGTGGCCACGGGCGGCAACCTCGGTACCCCGGCACTGGACCTGCTGGACAACCAGGTCGAACTGTATGTCCTGGAGTTGTCGAGCTTCCAACTGGAGACAACCGAATCCCTGCAGGCGGCGGTGGCAGCAGTACTGAATATCCAGGCGGACCACATGGATCGCTACCCGGATATCGAGACCTACGCCGAGGCCAAGGCCAAGGTGCTGCGAGGCGCGGGCCTGGGCATCTATAACGCCGACGATGCGCGCGTCATGGCGATGCGGGGCTCCGACGACTGCTGGTTCTTTACCCTGGGCCAGTCGCAGGACAGCAAGACGTTCGGAATTCATGAGCTCAATGGCAAGGAATGGTTGTGTCGTGGTGAGCAGCCGCTGCTGGCAGCCGATGAACTGCGTATTCCCGGTCGCCACAATCTTGCGAACGCGCTGGCGGCGCTGGCGATCGGCACCGGCTTGGGTATCGACCTGGAGGTGATGCGTGACGTACTGCGCACCTTCCCCGGTTTGCCGCACCGCACCGAGTATGTCGGCGAGATCAACGGTGTGCGTTGGTATAACGATAGCAAGGCGACCAACGTGGGGGCAGCCCAGGCAGCCTTGCAGGGCATGCACAAGGGTGATGCCAGTCGAGCTGTGGTTATCCTCGGCGGTGACTGCAAGGATGCGGAGTTCGATGAGCTGAGCGGCACACTTGCCGAGTGTGCACGTGCCGTAGTGCTGATCGGTCGCGACGCAGAACAGATCCGCATGGTGGTTCCTGCATCCTGCGAGCTGGCTGTCGCAGCGAACATGGACGAGGCGGTGGCGCGCGCCGCGGAACTGGCTCAGCCGGGCGACCATGTGTTGCTGTCACCGGCCTGCGCCAGTTTCGACATGTTCAAGAATTTTGTGGAGCGTGGTGACGTGTTCCGCGCAACCGTGAGGCGCTTTCTGGCATGAGCAAGAATAAGCGCAAAACGACCAAGCAGGCATCGGCCATGAGCATGGCGCGTATCAAGGGTGCGGTAGAACAGGCGCGTCTCAACCAGGACGGGATCCTCCTCTTGGCCGTTGGGTTGCTGGTGGGGTTTGGATTGATCATGGTCGCTTCCGCTTCCCTGCACCTCGGGGCGCGTAGCGGCGATGCCATGCGGTTTGTCGACCGACACCTGGTGGCACTGGCGCTGGGCAGCCTGGGCGCAGTGATGGTCTACCTCACTCCGACCCATTGGTGGGAGAAGGGTAGTACCTGGTTGTACTTCCTTGGTCTGGGGCTGTTGCTGCTGGTATTCGTGCCGGGGTTGGGACGTGAGGCGAATGGTGCGATGCGTTGGGTTGGCGTCGGGCCGATGAGCCTGCAGACCTCGGAATTCATGAAGCTGTTCATTGTGCTTTACATGGCCGGCTACGTGGTGCGCCGTCAACTCGAGGTGGCGCATACCGTGTGGGGCTTTATCAAGCCTCTGATCCTGCTGCTGGCAGCCTGCTTCCTGATCATGCTGCAGCCGGACTTTGGCACCACCGCTGTGTTGCTGGCGACCGCCTTTGGCATGTTGTTCCTTGCCGGGGCGCCACTGTGGCAGTTCGGTCTGCTGATCAGTCTCGCCGGTGGAGCCTTGGCCGCGCTGATTTACTTCTCGCCTTACCGTATGGCGCGTGTGACTTCTTTCCTGAATCCATGGGAACAGGTACAGGACGCCGGCTACCAGCTGGCGCAGGCGTTGATCGCCTTCGGTCGTGGCGAGTGGGTCGGGGTCGGCCTGGGCAACGGCATCCAGAAGCAGTTCTACCTGCCCGAGGCTCACACCGACTTTGTCATGGCTGTCATCGGCGAGGAATTTGGCCTGCTGGGCACCCTGCTGATTGTCGCGTTGTTCAGTGTGATCATCTGGCGCGCCTTCGCCATCGGTGCTGCCGCCGAGCGGCGTGATGCCCGCTACGCTGCCTATGTGGCTTACGGGCTGGGCCTGTGGATCGGCATGCAGGCCTTCATCAACATCGGGGTCAATATGGGGATGCTCCCGACCAAGGGCCTAACCCTGCCGTTCATCAGCTATGGCAGCAACAGCCTGATCGTATGCTGCTTGGCGGTCGGCATGTTGCTACGCATTCATGCAGAGAACAGCCGTAGCGGCGATGGTCTGTCGAAGGAGGGCGCATGGCAACGCGCGTGATGGTCATGGCAGGTGGAACCGGTGGCCACGTCTACCCGGCGCTGGCAGTGGCGCAAGAACTGCGTGCGCGTGGGTGCGAGGTGTCCTGGCTGGGAACACCAGACAGCTTTGAATCGCGCGCCGTCCCGCAGCACGACATCCCGCTCGACACTATCGATGCGCATCGGTTGCGAGGCGAGGGCAGGGTCAGTCAATTGCTTGCACCGCTGCGCCTGGTACGCGCGATGTGGCAGGCACTCGGCGTATTGCGTCAACGTCGTCCGCAGGTCCTGCTGGGGATGGGTGGGTTTGCCTCAGGCCCCGGTGGTCTGGTGGCGCGCTTGCTGCGCCTGCCGCTGGTGATCCACGAACAGAACACGGTGCCCGGACTGACCAACCGTGCACTATCGCGCATTGCCTCGCGTACCCTGCAGGCTTTTCCCGGGACTTTCCCGCTACAGCGGAATGCCAAGGTCTGTGGCAACCCGGTGCGCGCCGATATCGTCGCGGTGCCGACACCGGAGGCGCGCTTTGCCGCGCGTGCCGAGGCGCCGGTACAGGTGGTGGTGATCGGCGGTTCGCTTGGGGCACAGGCGTTGAACGAATTGATGCCGCAGGCGCTCGCAACCTTGAGTGATGAGGAGCGCCCGTTGGTGATCCACCAGGCCGGGCGCGGGAAGTACGAGGCCACTGTTCAGCACTATGCCGATGCCGGTGTGCGGGCGGATGTGCGCGAGTTCCTCGACGATATGCCCGCCGCGTACGCTGGTGCCGACCTGGTCATCTGCCGCGCGGGCGCCTTGACCGTTTCCGAGTTGGCGGCCGCCGGAGTGGCGGCATTGCTGGTGCCTTTCCCTTATGCGGTGGACGACCATCAAACAACCAACGCGCGGTTCCTGGTGGATGCCGGTGCGGCTCGCCTGGTGCAGCAGCGCGACCTCGATGTCCCGCTCCTGGCAGGCCTGATCCGCGAACTTTGCGCCGATCGCAAGCTGTTACTGAAGATGGCCAACTCCGCGCGTGAACAGGCACGTCCGCAGGCAACCGCCTGCGTGGCTGATGTCTGCATGGAGGTGGCGGCATGACCGATCTGCGTAATCCACCCCGCTATGCCGCCGAGGCCATGGGGCGCATGCGCTGCCTGCATTTCGTGGGTATCGGTGGTGCCGGCATGAATGGCATAGCGCAGGTGATGCTCAACCTGAACTACCAGGTTAGCGGTTCCGATATCCGTGCCAATGCCGCCACCGATCGCCTGCAGGAGCAGGGTGCGACCATCTTCATCGGGCATGCGGAAAAGCACGTCAAGGCCGCGGATGCAGTGGTGATATCCAGTGCCGTGACAGCGGATAACCCGGAAGTGGTTGCTGCGCGTGCACGGCGCATCCCGGTGGTGCCGCGTGCCGAGATGCTGGCCGAGATCATGCGCTTCCATTACGGCGTGGCGGTGGCCGGAACACACGGCAAGACCACCACCACCAGCCTGATCGCCAGTCTGCTGATCGATGCCGGCCTGGATCCGACCTACGTCATCGGGGGCAAGCTGAACGCAGCCGGCAGTTATGCCCACTTGGGTGAAGGCGAGGTGCTGGTAGCCGAGGCAGACGAGAGCGATGCGTCCTTCCTGTATCTGCAGCCGATGCTGGCCGTGGTGACGAACGTGGACGAAGACCACATGTCTACCTACGACAACAGCTTCGAGCGTCTGCGCGAGACCTTCCTCGAATTTCTGCACCACCTGCCTTTCTACGGCCTGGCGGTGCTGTGCATCGATGACGAAAACGCGCGTGGCCTGTTGCCGGACATCACCCGCCGCGTGACCACCTACGGCTTCGGTGATGACGCCGACGTGCGGGGAGTGAACCTGCAACAGGCGGCTGGGCGAACCACTTTCGAGGTGCATGCCACTGGTGCTGACAGCTTTGAGGTCGAGCTTTCCATGCCTGGCCGGCACAACGCGCTGAATGCCCTGGCGGCGATCAGCGTAGCGCTGGAACTGGGCGTTGAAGTTGCGACGATCCAGCGCACCTTGCATCAGTTCCAGGGGATAGGACGTCGTTTCCAGGTGCGGGGCAATTGCCAGGTAGAAAATGGCGAGGTGATGCTGGTGGACGACTATGGACATCACCCGCGCGAGTTGGCTGCAACGGTGAATGCGGTGCGCGAGGGTTGGCCGGACAAACGCCTGGTGCTGGCGTTTCAGCCACACCGCTACACCCGTACCCGAGATTCCTTTGATGACTTTGCCAGTGTCTTGAGCGAGACCGACGTGCTGGTGTTGTGCGAGGTGTTTGCTGCGGGCGAGGCACCGATCGCCGGGGCGGACGGGCGTGCACTGAGCCGCGCGGTCCGTGCACGCGGCAAGGTCGATCCCATTTTTGTCGAAGACGTAACAGACCTGCCGCAGGTGCTACGCGGAGTGGTGTGCGATGGCGACATCGTACTGACTGCCGGTGCCGGCAACATCGGCGCGGTAGCAGCTGAACTGGGAGAAAGCTTATGCCAGTCATGATACGCAAAGGCCTCCCGGATTCACGTCTCTGCCTGCGCATGGGGTGCGGCGAACAGTTGTTGCTGAGTGACAGCCTGTCGACTGGCAGCGTGCGTCACGGCGACCTTGAGCCGGAACGCAAGACCGCGGGTAAGGACAAGAAACAAAAGGGGCGTAGCGAATGATGGCGGCAATGAGCCAGCAACCGCTACGCGGCGAGATGCGTCACAACGAGCCGTTGGCCCGTTACACCACGTGGCGCGTGGGCGGTCCGGCACGTGATTTCTATCGTCCTGCGGATGCTCAGGACTTAGCTGATTTTCTCAGGCAGTTGCCTGCAGGTGAGCCGTTGTTGTGGTTGGGCCTGGGCAGCAACCTGTTGGTCCGTGATGGTGGTTTCAACGGCACGGTGATTGTCCTGTCGGGACGTCTGGCCGACATCCATATCGAGGATGACCGCGTGCACGTTGGCGCTGGTGCAGCATGCGCAAAAGTTGCGCGCGAGGCAGCACGCGCTGGTTTGACCGGCGCGGCATTCCTGGCAGGTATTCCGGGCACCATGGGTGGTGCGCTGGCGATGAATGCCGGTGCCTTCGGTGGTGAGACCTGGGAGAAGGTCGCGTCTGTCGAGATGGTGGATCGCAATGGTCGGGTTGTTGAGCGTGGGGCAGGTGAGTTCGAGGTGGGTTACCGCCATGTGGAACGTCCGGCCGAGGAATGGTTCACCGGTTGTACCTTGCTGCTGGATAGAGGTGATGTGGAGCAGGAGCAGGCGGCGATCCGGGCGTTGCTTGACAAGCGTGCCGCAACCCAGCCGACCGGCAAGCCGAGTGGTGGGTCGACTTTCCGCAACCCGGTGGGTGACTACGCTGCGCGTCTCGTTGAGGCCTGCGGGCTGAAAGGCTACCGCATCGGTGGTGCCGAAGTATCGGAGAAGCACGCTAATTTCGTTCTCAATTCCGGTGATGCCACGGCCGCCGATATTGAGCAATTGATTGTATACATGCGTGACGAGGTGGAGCGCCAGCATGGCGTCAAACTGCAGGTCGAAGTTCACATCGTGGGAGAGCCGGCATGAGCATCCAGGCGAGTGACTTTGGCAAGGTGGCGGTGCTGATGGGTGGTTGGGCAGCCGAGCGAGAGGTGTCGCTGGTCAGCGGCAAGGCAGTGCTCGAGGGTCTGCTGGCACGCGGTGTGGATGCGCATGCCGTCGATATGGATCGTGACGTGGTGCAGGTGCTGCGCGACGGAAAGTACGACCGTGTTTTCAACGTGGTGCATGGACGCGGTGGCGAGGATGGCCAGTTGCAGGGTGCACTCGATCTGCTCGGCCTGCCTTACACGGGGTCGGACGTCCTGGGCTCAGCGATCGCCATGGACAAGTACCGCACCAAGCTGGTGTGGCAGTCGTTGGGCCTGCCGACCCCCGGTTTCGCCCTGATCGATAACGAGGAGCAGTTGGAGCAGGCGGCCGAGCTGGGGTTCCCGCTGATGGTCAAGGCAGCGCTGGAAGGTTCCAGCATCGGCGTGGCGCGTGCCGACAATCTCAAGCAGTTGCGCAAGGCCTGGAAGGACGCTCGAGCCTGCAAGAGTCACGTGATTGCCGAGAAGTGGGTCGAGGGCCCGGAGTACACCGCATCGATTCTGGGCGACCAGGCACTGCCGTTGATTCGCCTGCAGCCGGCTGCCGAATTCTATGACTACGAGGCCAAGTACCAGTCGGACGCGACTCAGTACCACATTCCCTGCGGCCTGGATGCCGAGCGCGAGGCGGAACTGCAGGCACTTTGCATGACCGCGTTCAAGGCAGTTGGTGCCAGTGGCTGGGGCCGCGTCGACCTGATGATCGATGCAGAGGATCGCTGCTGGCTGATCGAGGTCAACACGGTACCCGGTATGACCGGCCATAGCCTGGTGCCGATGGCGGCCAAGGCCGTGGGCATCGATTTCGAGGAGCTGGTCTGGCGCATCCTGGCCCAGACGCTTGGTAGTGAAGGAGGTGAGCAATGAGTTCCGCCAAGCGTCAACGCAAGGCTCCGGCAGCGGGGGGCAAGCGGCGAATCGAAATGTTGCTGGTAAGCCTGATGGCGGTGACTGCACTGCTCGCTTCCGGGCATTTCGGTTACCGCTACCTGTCGCAGCCAGGCAAGCTGCCACTGCGGGTGGTCGAGATCACCGGCGAGTTTTCGCATCTGAAACACGCCCAGATCGAGGCAGCGGTAGCCGCGGCGATCGATGGAGGATTCTTCACCGTGGACATGCAAGTGGTGCGTGACGCGGTACGCGAAATGCCGTGGGTGGAAGAGGTCAGCGTACGTCGGGTATGGCCGGATACGCTGCGAATGAACGTGGTTGAACAGGTGCCATTGGCCTACTGGGGCCGCGCTGGCCTGGTCAATTTCCATGGCGAGGTGTTCGAACCGGGGGCCGCGACAATTAGCGGCAACCTGCCTCGCCTGGGTGGTAAGGACTCTCGGGCACCCGAGGTGGTGAATTTTTATCTGCAGCTACGTTCGGCCTTGGTAGGCAGTGACCTGGCTGTAAGTGAAATGCAGTTGAACGAGCGCCAGGAGTGGGAAGTGATCTTCAACAATGGCCTGTCGTTGATGTTGGGTCGCGATGATCCGCAAGCGCGGTTGGCGGATTTCCTCGCGGTCTATCCAAAACTGCAAGCCAACGTGTCACGCATCCCTGAAAGGATCGATATGCGTTACGAGCATGGTTTCGCGGTGCGTTGGCAGCCGCAGGTCGAGTTACAGGGTGAATCCCTGGCGGGTGACAGCTGATGGTCAAGAAAACAGACAAGAACATTATCGTGGGCCTGGATATCGGCACCTCCAAGGTGGTGGCGATCGTGGGCGAGGTGAAAGACGACGATTCGATCGAGATCATCGGTCTGGGATCGCATCCTTCGCGTGGCCTCAAAAAGGGCGTGGTGGTCAACATCGAATCCACGGTGCAGTCGATTCAGCGTGCCGTCGAGGAGGCGGAACTGATGGCCGGGGTGGAGATCGATTCGGTCTACGCAGGCATTGCCGGCAGCCACGTCTCCAGTCTCAACTCGCACGGCATCGTGGCGATCAAGGATCGCGAAGTGACGCATGCGGACGTCGAGCGCGTGATCGATGCCGCGCGCGCGGTGCCGATCCCGGCTGACCAGAAGATCCTGCATATCCTGCCGCAGGAATTCATTATCGATAACCAGGAAGGAATCCATGACCCGGTCGGTATGTCAGGTGTACGCCTCGAGGCGCGTGTGCACATGGTTACTGGTGCGGTCAGCGCGGCGCAGAACATCATCAAGTGTGTGCGCCGCTGCGGCCTGGAAGTGGAGGACCTGATCCTGGAACAGCTGGCATCGAGTTACTCGGTGCTGGAAGACGATGAGAAAGACCTGGGCGTGTGCCTGGTGGATGTCGGTGGCGGGACCACCGATATCGCGGTATTCACCGGCGGTTCCATCCGTCACACCGGCGTGATCCCGATTGCCGGTGACCAGGTAACGAATGACATCGCAGTAGCGTTGCGTACCCCCACGCAGCACGCCGAAGAGATCAAGCTCAAGTACGCCTGCGCGCTGACCCAGTTGGCCAGTCCTGACGAGACCATCGAGGTGCCGAGTATCGGCGACCGCCCGCCCCGCAGGCTGTCCAGGCAGACCCTGGCCGAGGTGGTCGAACCTCGTTACGAGGAACTGCTGACCCTGATCCAGGGGGAGCTACGTCGCTCCGGATTCGAAGGCCTGGTAGCTGGCGGCGTGGTCATGACCGGCGGCAGCTCCAAGATGGAAGGGCTGATCGATCTGGCGGAAGAAGTTTTTCACATGCCGGTACGCCTTGGCGTACCGCGCTATGTAACCGGGTTGGTGGACGTGGTCCGCAACCCGATTCATGCAACCGGCGTCGGCCTGTTGCTGTTTGGTTATCACAATCGTGCCGTGCGCGTACCAGAGGTTTCCGGTAGCAACGGTTTCAAATCGGTCTGGGGCCGCATGAAGAGCTGGTTCCAGGGGAATTTTTAAGTTTTGCACTTTTTGTGGGTGTGGGTAGACAGGTAGTCCGGAGGAGAGCGATATGTTTGAGTTGATGGATGTGGATAGTCAGAGTGCGGTTATCAAAGTAATCGGCGTTGGCGGCGGTGGCGGCAATGCTGTCAATCACATGTTGCGTTCGAATATCGAGGGCGTTGAGTTCATCTGTGCCAACACGGATGCACAGGCCCTGGGTAACACCGAGGTGCGGACCGCGTTGCAGCTGGGGTCCAATGTGACAAGGGGGCTTGGCGCAGGCGCCAATCCGGAACGCGGTTACGAGGCGGCCATGGAGGATCGTGACCGCATCGCGGAAGCGATCGAAGGTGCTGACATGGTGTTTATCACCGCTGGCATGGGCGGCGGCACCGGTACCGGCGCGGCGCCTGTTGTGGCCGAGATCGCCAAGGAACTGGGGATTCTCACCGTTGCCGTGGTTACCAAGCCCTTTGGTTTCGAGGGTGGCAAACGGTTGAAGATCGCCGAAGCCGGCATCAATGCGTTGTCGGAGCATGTCGATTCGCTGATCACCATTCCCAACGAGAAGCTGCTGTCAGTGTTGGGCAAGACCACGTCGTTGCTGGATGCCTTCAAGGCTGCCAACGATGTGTTGTTCAACGCGGTACAGGGGATAGCTGAGCTGATCACCAAGCCGGGGCTGATCAACGTCGACTTTGCCGATGTGCGGACCGTGATGTCGGAAATGGGTGTGGCAATGATGGGTACCGGTCGTTCTTCCGGTGAGGATCGCGCACGCGAAGCCGCAGAGTTCGCAATTCGCAGTCCCCTGCTGGAAGACATCGATCTGGCGGGAGCCAAGGGCCTGCTGGTCAATATCACCGCGGGTCTGGACCTGGCGATCGGTGAGTTCGATGAAGTCGGCAGCACGATCAAGGAGTTTGCGCGTGACGATGCCACTGTTGTGGTCGGTACGGTTATCGATCCCGACATGGTTGATGAAATGCGCGTGACCGTGGTGGCAACCGGGCTTGGCGAAGATAAGCCGATGGTCGAGCCGGTGCCGGAGCCGGTCGACCTGCAACCGGTCCGGGTGGCCAACAGCGACGTTGTGGTGGAGCAGCCGGATTACGGGGATCTGGATACGCCGCCACAGGTACGTCGTAATGTCGAGAATGCCCGGGATTATGTCGATGCGGCCAAGGACAGCATGGAATATCTCGATATTCCGGCGTTTCTTAGACGTCAGGCGGACTGAGTTTGCACTGCAATATTGTTGTAATTTGGCTTGATCGAAGTGTCAAAAAGGTTGACAATTGGGGAATTCCCTAGGATTGGAGTTGTCACAAGGGCGTTCGGCTAACGACGCCAGGTGTTCTTACTCGTTGATTTTATTAGGGATTCTAATCGGAGCTTCAGCGCATGATCAGACAGCGCACCTTGAAAAACGTGATCAGGGCAACCGGTGTTGGTTTGCATACTGGTGAAAAAATCTATCTCACCCTGCGCCCGGCAGCGGTGGATACCGGTATTGTTTTCCGCCGTGTTGATCTTGATCAGCCGGTGGATATTCCGGCCAAGGCTGAGTTTGTCGGCGATACGACGCTATCCACCACGCTGGTGAAGGATGATGTGCGCGTGTCTACCGTGGAGCATTTGCTGTCGGCGTTGGCCGGACTGGGCATCGACAACGCATATATCGACGTGAGCGCCGCTGAAGTGCCTATCATGGACGGAAGCGCCGGCCCGTTCGTGTTCCTCATCCAGTCAGCCGGTGTTGAAGAACAAAACGCTCCCAAGCGCTTTATTCGCGTACTTGAGCCTATCGAGGTGCGTGATGGCGACAAGATCGCCAGATTCGAGCCTTTTGACGGATTCAAGGTGCAGTTCTCCATCGATTTCGACCACCCCGCGATGGAAGGGGCTTTGTGCCAATCGGAAATCGACTTCTCCTCCACATCTTTCGTCAAGGAAGTCAGTCGTGCCCGTACCTTCGGCTTCCTGCGTGATATCGAGAAACTGCGTGACAATGGCTTGGCGCTTGGCGGCAGCATGGAGAATGCCATCGTTGTCGATGATTACCGGGTGCTCAACGAAGATGGTCTGCGCTACGAGGACGAATTCGTCAAACACAAGATCCTGGACGCTATCGGGGATCTGTACCTGCTTGGGCGCAGCCTGATCGGTGCATTCAGTGGCCACAAGTCTGGCCACGCACTGAACAATCGCCTGTTGAACGCGCTGTTGGAGAATCCGCAGGCCTGGGAACTGGTCACTTTCGAGGAAGAAGGTGAATCGGTGCCCATCTCCTATATGAAGCCGGCACAGGTTTCCTGAGCGAAAAGTCTCATTTTTCTTTCAATGCCCGGGCAAGACGTTGCAGGGCAGAACGCAGTGCGGAGTTTTCAATGTCCTGCGCGCTGTCGTTGACCCAACGGGAGGCGTGATCAGAGTGCCGTGCGCTTGCCCGTTTCTCGCCGAGCCGACGAGGTTTCAGCGGCTTGCCACAGCGGATGTTGATATTGGCAATGCCCGGGTACTGAGTGCGAATGGCGGTCAGCAGATTTGGTGACTGAAATCGCATTTTGCTGACCCAGACCGGGCTGTCGGTAAATAAATTCAGTACGGTGCCGTTAAGGATCGCAGCACTGCAGTGTCGAGCCATGTTGGGCGGCAGGTTTTTTCGGATTTGAGCCAGTAGTTGCTGTTGATGCTGGGTCTGGGCGTACAGCGGCTTCAGCGCGTTATTCTGGCTCAGCAGTTGTCCGATTTGACGTGGCTTAAATCGCATGGATGGAGGCATTCTGTTTCGGCCGGCTCTCGTTTAGAATCGCCGACTGG
>Ga0180435_10006165_pt1 | contig 11499 bp, 7 predicted proteins | sample SS_ome_3_FD_132467 | JGI IMG/M metagenome (GOLD analysis project Ga0180435, IMG submission 132467) | Hypersaline lake sediment archaeal communities from the Salton Sea, California, USA - SS_3_S_1 metaG | ecosystem: Environmental > Aquatic > Non-marine Saline and Alkaline > Hypersaline > Sediment...
GAGGGGCGGCTCGACGCTACGACCAAGGTATCAACAATTATACCCGAACTCGCTAACAGCGCCTTCGGAAACGCAACTGTCCGCCAAGTAATGGACATGACCACTGCGCTGGATTACAGCGAAGATTACTCCGACCCAGATGCTGACATCTGGATCTATTCAGCCGCTGCGAGCCCGTTGCCCAAACCTAAGAATTATGGGGGACCTAACGGCTATTTTGAATACCTGCAAACCGTTAAACAGGATGGCGTACATGGTGAGGCTTTTGGCTACAGGACTATCAACACGGACGCCTTGGGATGGATCATCTCACGGGTAACAGGAAAAAGCATTGCGCACCTTTTGTCCGAGCGCATTTGGAGCAAGATGGGCGCAGAGCAAGATGGCTACATGACCGTAGACAGCAAAGGTACACCCTTTGCGGGTGGGGGGCTCAGTGCCGGACTCCGCGACCTTGGCAGAATCGGCCTCCTGATGCTGAGCGGTGGAGAGATCAATGGAAAACGGTTGTTTTCGAAAGATGTTGTTGAAAGAATTCAAGAGGGGGGAGATAGAGGTGCTTTTGCCAAAGCGGGCTATAGCACCTTGGGGGGTGGAAGCTATAAAAGCATGTGGTGGGTATTCCATAATAAGCATGGCGCTTTTGCTGCTCGAGGTGTTCATGGGCAGACCATCTATGTCGATCCGACTGTAGAGATGGTCATCGTCCGCTTTGCATCATTTCCCACAGCGAAAAACGCCAAGATTGATCCAACTTCCCTACCGGCCTATCAGGCGGTCGCCGAGTATCTAATGCGGCAGTGAAGGGGAACAATTGAGCAAACAAGACGTTTCAACAGGCGTGGGCCAGCAACAGGAGATTCCTATGCCCAAGAATAATAGATCTAACAATATTGTCTTGATAATATTGGTCGCTTTATGGGCCGGCATGCTAGCCGTCTCGGTTGCGTCCGCCGCCGAACATACAGACCGCGCAAACACATCTGCAAGCGCCCCGGCTATGGATAATTTAAAAGCGTTTCCACCGCCTGGGATGGGAATGGTGCGACACGTCCTGCACCTTCCCATTCAAGGGGATGAATCTTTATACAAGGTCGAGCTGATCGTGGGCAAGACTGTTGAGACGGATCCGCACAACAAGTATTTTTTCACCGGTCGGATCCAATCAGAGACCATACAGGGCTGGGGATTCACCCAGTACGTGATAGAAACGCTCGGGCCAATGGCCGGCACACGGATGGCAGTGCCCCCGAACACGCCAAATGCGGCCCGTTTCATACCCCTTGGCGGTGAGCCCTATTTGATTCGTTACAACAGCCAGTTGCCCATCGTCGTCTATGCGCCCGAGACCGCCGAGGTCCGTTATCGCATCTGGCGCTCCGAGGGCAGCACAAAGGCGATCCCGCAAGGGTAGCATTGCGCAACACATCTGGACTGGCATTTAGACATCGGTAACCGGCCAATCAACTGCAGGTCCTGCATCACCGATGGCATGGATAAAATGAAAAGAAATTACGCAAAGACAATCGCCTGGACGATAGTTGTCTGGATACTGCCTGTATTGACCGGCTGTGGTGGCGTCCGGATCGAGCCGCTTATGCCAACGCCGCTTCTGTTCACCGAACTGGGTGTAAGCTCTCTGGAACACATCCCGAAAAATGAACGCTGGAATCCGCGCCGAATCTATTATGCTACCAGTCGTAAGCGAGACCCGAATCTGCAGCGTATCCAATACACCAATCAGGAGAGCGAAAAGATTTCAATGGGGCTGGCGTTGGTCGGGTTCGGTGGATCGGACATGACCTGGTCGACTTTGAATGAGGCATCCGGCAAAAGGAAACGAGATCAAATTGTGGAACTGTCAATCGCCGGACTTCTGGAAACCGGTTCCTACGAACCTCTTCCGAAAGGACACATTCTGGATACGACAGGCTCGATAGATTTTTAATTATCCGATCTCAACAACGCCATCAATTCCGCCCGCAGCAAGGACCTTCTCATTTATGTGCACGGCGCAAAAGTCAATTTCTACAACGCCTGCGCCTTTACAGCACAACTGGATCACTTCATGAGACGGGATATGACGTCGCTGGCATTTGCATGGCCGACGCATCAGAATATTTTTTCCTATGGCGTTGGAACGGACTTGAAAAGGGCCTACCGTGCAGCGGAGGCACTGACGTCGGTGGTGTCCCTGCTGGCTGAGAAATCAAAGGCCAGGCGTATCCATTTACTGGCATGGAGTGCCGGGGGGCGTGTGGTAAACAGGGCACTCCATGATCTGTGGGCGCAAGATCCAACACTTTCTTCGCAAGAATTCAAATCTCGCTACCGGCTGGGAATGGTATACTTTGCTGCATCAGACGTGCCGCGGGAAGAGTTTTTACCCGCACTTCCGGCATTGAACGCGATGGCCCGACGTATCGTGGTGACTGCCACTACCAAAGATCAGGCCTTGGATATGTCACGTCTTTTCATTCGAGGGGGAACCCGAATCGGCCAACTCTCGACAGATATTAAAGCTGAACAGCTTCAGACCGTTTTAAACGCTGAAAGATTGGAGGTTGTAAACCTTTCCCAGGGCAGCGAGGCACGCGGCTTTGACATAATCGGCCACCGGTACTGGTTTAACCATCCCTGGGCCAGCAGTGATGTGATTTTAGCCATTCGCAGCGATTTGAGTGCTGTGGAAAGAGGTTTGAAGGAAACCAACATCGATGTCCTGTGGTACATTCCCGAAGACTATCCGCTCCGCCTTCGCAAACTGGCACTTCGCCCAAATTTGTAGATTCAATAATCGGCACCGTAATATTGAGCAGTGAACGGCGCCCGCTTGCAGAGTAAATTTAAGCGTTATGTTATGTAAAATGGAAGCATCTATACGCAGTATCTTCGTGCCCAAAAACTGTTGCCCCAGTAAGGCTTGGTCTTTAACTTTTTATACCGATTGAACACTCGAATTGCTGTTTTGCCGTTTATCCTGACCACATAATCGGATATCGATGGCAAAGCCTCTGTACTCTGACATGGCCCAGTGGGCCAGGGTTTCTACGATTGACTAAAAAGTCAATGCATAGAGCTTTTCTGAGCATGATACTGTAGGTTACCTACTTTCACCAGAGCGGTTCTCAAGTGCTTTTCGGCACGGATCTCCAGTCAGAAAACGGTCACGTATCTTTTTTGCCAGCGGCCACAAGCCACCTGTCAATATCCCGGCACTGGTTTCTGTCACGGTGCTTTTGGGATCGGAAATAACCCTTGGTGCTGCCAACGTACCCCCAATTTTAATGAATGGATTAACAAAATCACCGATACTGATACCAATTCCTCGTCTGGAATTTGAAATGATGTCAAGGTCAAGCTTCTCGGTAGTCAGGTTCAGGGTACCTGCAGTGTAAAAATTGATATCGCCGGTCTGAACCACCAGTGCCGGATCCCCGGATATAATACCGTCGTTCACATCGAGCAACAGTACGATGCAATTGATCTGAAGCTTGTCTTTTTGTTTGTTCAACGGATTGATGGTGTCGAAAACTGTTGTGACAAAGTCATTAAAGAAAAAGCCAGTAAGGCTTTTGTGCAATCGGGGTACAGTTCCTTTGCCTCCGGTCACTTCAACCGTGCCGTTTAAACTAGCTGCCAACGCTTGCAGATTGTTACCATATCCATCGAGTTTGGCTGATAGCTCGTATCTAGGGCGAAGATCCCGCAATTGCTCAGTTTCACCGGGTGGGGAAAGGCAGAGCGCCTTACCGATCATTTTTACTTCCATTTCATAGGTGCCGCCGTTCGGCATGGCGTCAATCACAGCTGTAATGCGACCACTTTTGCCGTCAGATGTCAGTTCGTCTATGTGAAGAGATCCGTCTTTAACCATTGCCTTTAGTTTGAGATATGAGCTATCGGAACAGGATGTGTTAAGATCTTCGACAAGGATATCTGCTTGCATGTTGATCCCATCGAGCAGATCAAAGGGAATTGGAATGGGTTGAATCACCCGGCTGTCTCCGGTTTTTTTCGAGGAGTCAGATGTGATGTCAGCCGGGCGCGATTTGAAGGCATGTTGAAACGGCTGCAAATCCAATTTCCGGGATTGTATCACCAAGGCAAGCTCTGGATGGTTTGCGTTCTCAAGACCAACGTTGGCCGACAAAAAAATGTCGCTGTCTCCGATGGATGCTGATAAATTATGGAGTTTAATAAATTTGTCTTCTCCGGTGATTTTCCCGGTAATAGAAAAAGGCAGAGCGGGCAAATTAAAATGTGAACTCTGGCCGACAAGCGCTAAATTGCTGCCATAGGCATCCAATGCCAGGTTTATGGTATTGATTTTAGACGTTCCGGCTACACTCCCGTGTATTTCGAGATCAAGAGCTGTTGAATCTATGGTTGCTTGTGTGAATTCCCAGCGTTTACCTGCCCAATTCCCAACAGCTGTCGCCTCAACAGCCTCAGACGATGGTTTAAACCATTCATTTTGAGGGAAAAATGTCGCCGGATTGATTGCGGAGAGTTTTAAGTCAAAGTGGCCTGTACTGAAAAAAGGTCTCAAATTAACAGTGACATTCGCTTTGAGGTGATTTCTCTCCATGCGAGCCGACAACGCATCAACGATGCATTCGCCATCCTTTACCCGGACTCGCGCAGAAGCGTCGATCGTGCCGGTTAACGCCTTTCTTAAGGGGATCTCCCCAAGCCACGGCGCCAGGTCAAAATCAGTCATTACCAAACGGACGTCCGAATCCTGGAGCCCGTTTGTCAAAAAGATTCTACCTTCGGTGGTCAGATGGGTTCTGCCGAGTTGCAAATTGCAGCTGGCAAGATCCAGCCTCGTACCTTGAATCTGTATTTCTCCATCTGCATTGAAGGATAGGGGTGGAATTCCTACGAAACCAAAAATCTGTTCGAACACATCGGCATTCGGAGCTGTGGTTTTAAATTTTAAACGCACGTCATTGATATTTGCATCAGTAAGTTTAAAAGAAACTGTGCTAGTTACATCACTCAGCGCCACATCGAAAAAACCGGCCGATTTGCCGATATGACCCCCTATATTGAACGGCAAGTCGGGTACTTTAAGATGCGGGCTTTTCCAGATCATGGCAAGGTTTTGTCCACTGGCATGGATCTTCATGTCAATATTTTCAAAAGTCAGCGGCCAGTTGGCAGTACCTGATATTTCGAGCTTCGTCCCGCTCGATTGAAGGGTTCCGTGACTTATTTCCAATTGGTTACCTGTCCATCTTCCGGAAGCTTCGGCTTCAAGAGAATCGAGTTCAAGCTGGTAAAGAGCCGCCTCGGGGAACATAGCCGATGGATGGGGCGCCAAGAAGTGCAAATCAAATTGGCCATCACCTAGAAATGGAACGATACTTCCGTTCAGTTGTCCATGCATTCGATTTTTTGCCAACTGGATTGATAGATCTTCCAAATTCAGTTTTGCATTCTTTATGCGGATTTTACCAGACGCATTGAGCGGGTTCGCCAAGCGCTCGTTTAGGCCGTGTTTCCCCAGCCATGTTTCCAAGTTAATGTTGGTCGTTTCAAAGCGAAGTTCTGTCTTGTCGAACCTGTTTGTCAAACCTAACTTACCTTTCAGGTCCACATGGCTTTCGGCCAAGCGGGAATTAAACGCGACGATTTCAAGCAGATTTTCTCGAACCCATAAATCAGCATCCATCTGAAAGGGTACCGATGGAATCCCCTTGATGTCGAATACGCGTGCAAGTACATCGGCTTTTGGTCCAGACGAATTGAATTTCACGTTTGCGTTATTGAGGTTTAAATCATCGAGCTGCACCTGAACGGAGCTTTGAATGGTTCCCAAACGTGTCTTGGCGCTTATTTTAACAGCACCGTCTGAAATCATGCTTACACGTGAGTCCATTTCAAATTCAACTGCGGGCAAAAGCGGAAGCCCGAGCATTTGGCGAAATGGACTGACGTCGTTGCTGAGAATGCGCACCGTCCCGTCGAGATTTTGCGGACTCAAAAACCGGTCGACACGGCCGTATGCGGCTAATTGTGTTCCGGCGACTTCGAGGTTCACCGTAAATTTGCGACCCAGACTTCTATTTTGAGAGACGCGGCCATGAAAAGAGAATGGACCCGGAGGAAGCGTGGCGGCAGGGATGAGGTGTTTGAGAGAATCGAACTCTGGCCCCGTCGATTTAAAGGCTAAATCAAAGATATTGTTTTTGCTGGTGCGTGATAACCATCCGTTCAACGAAACACTGAGTTCTCCGGCTTGTCCCGATAACGAAATGTCTGATTTTCCCTGTGTCGTCTCTACACGGGCTTTCAATGCCAACGGGCCGCTTGTGATCTTAGGGAGGTGTAGCGTTCTGAAGAGATGATCAATGTCAGGCCCAATCAGTTCGGCATCGAGATATGAAAGATGCGTAGGAAATAGCTTGTCTATATTACCAGCAGCATCGAATTTTGTCTCACCTATATTCGATGAAAAATTGAAATCGATGTTTCGATTTTCGAGTATGCTGTTTAATGGACCTATGTGACTTTCCAGGTTAAAGGGTATTTTATTGACAGAAGCGTTCAGATAGGTCTGCAGGCCATCGCTTAACAGACGTTGCTTGATCGATTCAATGTTTATCCGAGTATCCTGCTGAAGCTGGGGGTGGGAAATCACAATGCTGATATCCCGACCGTTCAATGCTTCAATGACCACTGGAAGGTTTAATGCTGAAGTTTGTTTTTTGTGTTCACTATGTTGGTGTTTTCCAACAGACCAGTTATAAATTCCGTCAACTTTTTTCTCCAGGTGAATTGCAGCGCCTTGAAGGTTTAGCCTGCGTACACGGATAGGGCCTGAAATGATGGACCACAAATCAATTACGGTATCCAAACTATTTATGCTGAGTAATGCCCTATCCCGCGCCCACGATTCATTTAAAATTTTTATATCGCGTGCCTGAATCTTAACCGTAGGTCCGAGACGAAGCTTCAGTTCGCCGTCGATCCGGAACTCTCTTTCTATTTTATTGCTGACCAAGAGCGCCAGACGATCTTTGTAGCGGCCAAAATCAATACGGGAGACAGTCAGTGCTACAGCCAAAAAGCATACGAAAAATATGGAGAGAGTAAGCGCTGCTCTGCGAAAGAGGCGCTTTTTTGGGGAGAGCTGATGATCGCTATTCATTCATCCATTTTGAGTCGATATTGTCTATTAATTTATCGTATGTACTTCATAGAAAGTTTTGTTAACACACTTTTGCTATGCTCAATTGACAAAAGTCGTACTTGCAGGCAGCCTATTTATATAATCGCATCGTTTGGTGGTAGATAGTCGACTAATGCAGGATGTATTTCATCCCCCCCAGGAAAAGCCCTAAGCCACCAGAGAACAGAGCACCCAAAAACGCCGGCATTGCTCGACGGTCCACAACCCAACCCACCCGCGCACCAAAGAATGTCAAAAGGAAAATACAATAGATTTGTGATATTCCGAGGGCTAAATCCACGGACAGAATACCGACAGCCCCCATACCAATGAGGCCTGCCGGCAGATTCGCAGTCACAAGGGATGCACGACTGTGCCACCATCCTTTCTGAAAGGCATGTCGATCCAACGGCTCGCCAGTTTCTATGGAGTAGGCTATTGCCTCGGCGAACGATTTTGATAATACAATAGCAAGAACCGATCCAAACAGCACTACGACAATCCTGAAAGGTTCTTCAGTCTTGTCCTCCATACCTAATAGAATGCTTAGAACCAGGATGGCGCCGTAAATTACACCAAATGCAGCCCGATCCATACGATAAAAGATATTTTTTTCTCTGGTGGGGACCTTTCCCATTGTCTGATCCTTTTGAAACGTCGCGGATAATTTCTATACGGAGTTTGAAAACGTCAAAAATAGGCGTTCCTTCTACCATGATTAATCATAAGATATTCTTTGTCTTAAGCACCCACACTTGTCACAATTGTGATTCTATCGGCAAAAGACTTAGAAAGCCGATAGCAAATCTCCTCAGAAATTGGACGTACGGCTCTGTCACGAAGGAAATGGGTTTCTCATTTTCATATCCGAGCCACCGGATACTATCAATGCCTGAATGATTCTTGTAGAGTTCTAATCGAAATGCCACCTTATCGATGTTCTCCTCGAACCATAGACTCATTCCCTCTGTGATTTGGGGTGCTTGGATAATCGTTCCGGTTTCGGTGTTGTGAACAACTGCACGGGGATCGAGATTTAAGGAACCGATGAATAAAAGTCATTCTTGAGATTGTCTTCATCTCCATCCCTCAATCAATGGCGAAAGCTGAATTCTGTTCGGTATAGTTAAACTTTCGCCAAAATGTTCGCAAAGTTATATGATCAGATAATTAACTATTTGGGTTTGTGTAAGAGATATAGGCTATATATCATAATTTATTCTGTTAAGACAAACAGGTTCGCACAACAAAATGATCCTATCAATTTTCCAGATCTTTGACGGCAAGTGCATTGGATCATTGAGGGGTCGTCAAGGCTCACTACAATTAAATATACAGACATTGTGCCCAGAATTTTGAACCGCCAAACCTCATTCAGATTTAGATAAGGGGTCTTCAAAAAATTTTATAAGACCGATAACACGATGGGCTTATAGAAAATTCCATTTCAAACCTTTAATATTAGGACATACCCAAAAACAAAAGATTTCATCATTTTCACCGACACCCGTTAGGTGTTGATTTTGTAACAATATAGATAGGAAGGGAGAGGTCTAGTATTTTTAAAGTTTTTAAATTGCAAAAGCCATTCATTTTTCGAGATTTCATCAGAAAGTTTATGATGTCACTACCCGTTACAGCACCAGGCGAATTGCTTAGCTAAACGCGCTATATTGTTTACTGTTCTTCATACTTGAGTGCCCTGAAACGACCCTCCTGTATCACCACCCGGGACATTTCATCCGGACGATGGGGCTGTTTAAGCTCGGCAATGGTGTATTCGGGATCATGGGGGAGTTTGATGACAATGCTGTCACCTTGGGCAGATACCTGGGGCATGATGGGTTGAATAGTGGTTGAAGATGCATGGGAGGACAAATCAGGCAATGAAGATTGGTTCGCCATTTCCTCTAGGGTTTTCACGGTGGGCGGCATCAGCAGCATGCCCCCTTGCTTTTGTTTTAAAAGCGCCTTTTCCGGCTCAATCCAGAGGGTTTCGGTCATCTCCCTGGAATCATGGACAGGTTTCTGGCCCGGCGGCATGGTTGCCAGAAAAAAACGGGTGTCAAAGCGCTTTTTTTCAATTTCCGGTGTGACCCAGCGCGCATAAGGTTGTAAGTCGTTTAATTGGAAGACAAGGCGTTCCTTATTGGCCAGATCCCTTAGGGTCATTTCCTGCTGGAGGATCATGGCCCGGTAGCGGGCAAACCGCTGGCGTGTCTCTTTGTCCGCAAAGTCGAGTTGTCGGCCGGAGGTCGTTCGTGCCAGCAGAATCCCGGACTCTTCAAAGGTTTCCCGGACAGCTGTAAAAAAAAGCCCCAGGGCCTTTGCGTGGCTGATATCCGACTCGTTCAGGGATTGTTTGGCTTCCTCACCTGTCATATTGCCGGCCACGGCAGCCAAATCCGGATGGCAGTCTGCATCGTCCAGTTGGCCGCCGGGATAGACAAAGGCCTTGGCCATGAAGCTCTGCCGGGCATGGCGGCGCATCAACAGCACCTCAAACGGATTGGCGGATGGGGTTTCCCGGATCAACATCACGGTGGCGGCGTCCAAAGGGGCCACCGGGGGTGTCTGTTCATTCTTTTCAGGAGTCATGGGAAATCTTCTGAATCTCACGATTCTTAAAATTTGAAACGCTCATTTTAGCTACTATAGGGTCAGCAATTTTTTTCCCTTACCCTTTAAGGGTTCTTTCCCGGCGATCTTGGCCAGGATCCTTGCCGGCCGGGCATAGCGATCCGTGTTGATGGAAAACAGAACCCCGTCGATGGTGCTTTTCACCCGGGTGATCCGCTTTTCAGGCAGGGACGCCAACGGATTGATGATTTCGGCGATCACGGTTCCCTGTTTTACAACAGCCCCGGGCTTTTCCAGGAATACCACCACGCCGGGTACCGGGGCCTTTATGTGTTCTACACCGCGCAAGGGGGTGGCATCATGAATCAGGTCGGGCAGTTCGCTAACGTCGCCTTGAATCACACCACGCCGGGTAAGGAACCGGATAAGGCTGAGCGCATCTTCTTCGGCTTGCTTGTGATCCACATCCATCGTGCCGCGCAGTTCCACGGTGGCAGCCAGGCATGCGGATGGTATGGGATAATCCGGGTGTCTTTCCGCCAGTTCCCACCAGATCCGGCTGCAGGCTTCATCAAAGGGGTTGTCGCCCGACACCTTGGCCAGCAGGGTGGCTACCGCACCCAGTTCCGCCGCAAGGTCGGCTGCATCCGGCCAAAGGGGAGTTCCCGTGTAAACATGCACACTGGCCACAAGATCGCAGTGCAGGTCCAGAACCATGTCGGCATCGCAGGCCAGGGATAGCAGGCAATGTTTCAAAAAGGCGGACTCGTCCTCAGGCGTCATGTCAGCCAGGGCCTTCAGCATGCTGGCCCGGATGAGGGCCGTGTTGGCTTCCGGATCCTGGCTCAAACGGTCTTTGATATCCCCGGATACCTGTTCGGTAAGGTCGAGGTGTTTGCGGTTGAAGTTGATCCCGGTGTTGAAATCGGCCCGCCCGCTCAGCACGGTGTCCCGCCACTGGCTGATTCCAACAGGGTTGGCCACAGGGACAAGGACAATTTGGCCTGAAATCCGCTCGTCAGCGTCCAGTCTGTCCAGCTGGTTCATTAGGTGGTGCATCACCAGAAGGCCGGGGGGTTCGTCCGCGTGCAGGCCGGCCTGGAGATAGGCCTTTTTACCGGTGCCTTCACCGTAGCGGATAACGGTCAATGTCCGGCGGTTGGCCATGCTGCTCTGGGGCAGTTCGATTGCCTCAATTTTTTTTGTTTTCATAAGATCTCATCTGCTGTTGGGTTTTTATCCCGGCAAGTAAATCGGAAACAGTTCGGAACACGATGTTATTCTTGCGGCCGCAAGTGGGCAAACCAGCGCGCTTCCAGCTTTTTTATGCTCCAGACGATAAGAAAGGTAATGCATAAATAGATGACGGCTGCTGTCAGGAAAGCTTCATACGGGCTGTAAAAGCGGGAGTTGACGATGCGGGCGGCGCCGGTGATATCGACAATGGTGATCACGCTGGCGATGGAGCTGCCGTGCAGCATGAATATGATTTCGTTGCTGTAGGCCGGCAGCGCGCGTCTGAAGGCACTGGGCAGTACGATGCGTCGGAGCATTAAAAGACGGGACATGCCGGTTGATTTCGCCGCCTCGATTTCACCGTGGGGCGTCGCCACAATGGCGCCCCGGATGATTTCCGTGGTATAGGCGGCCGTGTTCAGGGTAAAGGCAAACAGGGCGCAGAAATAGGCTTCTCTGAACAGCGGCCATAAAAAGCTGGATTTTACGGCGTCGAACTGGCC